>Ga0137307_100276_pt1 | contig 75918 bp, 74 predicted proteins | sample NAcewD2O_March_2_FD_97180 | JGI IMG/M metagenome (GOLD analysis project Ga0137307, IMG submission 97180) | Mouse cecal microbial communities from Vienna, Austria - N-Acetylglucosamine amended D2O_March | ecosystem: Host-associated > Mammals > Digestive system > Large intestine > Cecum | place...
AAAATATTATGGCCAAATCCATGCGTTTGGATATCGTTCTTCTTTTCTGCTTCCTCCTCGGCTTTATGTCACTAGGTATCAGCTTTCCCGATACCGCTCAGAAGCATTGGCGGGAAAAAGACCTTGCAGTCTCTTACCGCCGGGCGGCACCGTAACCCATGCAAAGGGTACCGGCAAGGAGCAGGCCGGAACCGGAACGCCGGCAAGCTCACAGAAAGCTTAAGCACAGCGCCGTCAGTTCCTCTGCCGCCTGTTCTTCATCTTCTCCTTCTATAGTAAAATGAATCTCTGCTCCCGGTCCTGCCTTTAACCCCATCAGCTCCATGACATTCTTTACATTCGCTTTTCTTTCCTTATACACCGCAGTAATCACGCTTGAAAACCTCCGTGCTCCTTTTGCAAGCCGCAACGCCGACAATGCATGCAGCCCCTGAAATGATTGTACCCTGCACTCAAATGATTTCATCTGTTATCCCTCTATTCCACACATAATGCCTGCAATCTCATTACCTCATCTGTAATTCTTCTGGCAAATCCAAAGGACTGCTTGAACGCAAAGCTCTTCATTCTTACTGCCCCGTCAAAAAAGGAGATTTCTGCCGGCTTCCTTGCATCCTTAAAAGATAGTGTCACTCTTAACGCCTTGACCGTTCCTTCTTCTTTCTGCAATATCTTCTTTTCCAGCTCCTCCGGACTGATTCTTGGCTCGCAGAGGATTTCGCAGGTTTTGATATCTTCTATATCATAAAAATCCGGTTCAGACACCTGTTGTTTTGTCATGCGGTTATTCAATACGCAGATTTTCCGATTTTTCTCATCCACAAGAAGATAGTTCCCTATTCTTCCCGTCACCTCAAAGCCTTCGGCAATCTCACGTGTCTCACTGCACAGAGCCTGAATCTGGGCGTAGCTTTTATCTGTGATGGTCTCTGTGAACTGCCTGCTCGCTTTCTTATAGCACTGTTTACAGATACACCCGTCCGCATAGCGGAATTTATTCATAAATCCAAGTTTCTCATGGCAAATATCACACGTCTGCATCCGTTTTCCTCCTGACCTATTCATAAATCAGTTTCATTGCTTCATATATTTTCATGTATCTCTGATACTTTTTTTCATATAATTGTACATGTCTTTTTCTTGGCAGATACTCCCTCCCGGAAACAACAGTCTTCTCAATCATCTCTTCCATTGATATTCCAGAGCCGCCACCCGATGCAGCCGTCAGCGCGATTCCATAACCGGCGCCGCCCGATGCGCTTTTAAGCTGAATGATCTTTGCATTTAATACATCAGCCAAAATCTGCATCCACACATCATTTTTTGAGCCTCCTCCGATCACCCGGAGTCCTTCTTGTATTCTGTCACGCAAATGCATTTCATCCGCAAGCTGCCGTACTCCGAAGCAGATGCCCTCCATGACCGCCACTGTCATATCCTCTCTGGTACAGTCTGTGCCGATTCCAAAAAATCCTCCTCTCAAATGAGGATCTGCATATATCGTCTTATCTCCAGTCAAATGGGGATAAAATAGTAACTGATTTTCTCCCAGTTTATTCACATCCGCATATCTGGTCTCTTCCTCAAAGCTGTCTGTTCTTAATATGGTATTTGTCCACCAGGAAAAGCTGTTTCCGCAGGATTGAACTACGCCCTGTATCAGAACATCAATTTCTTCCCCGTCAAAGGAAAATAGAATATTTTTCCCTTTTGCGTCAAATTCTGTCTTTTCTCTCGGAACCATGAGAACGCCGGATGTTCCCAGGGATAACACCGGATATTTTTTCAGAAAACACCCTGTGGAAATTGCCGCCGCCGGATTATCGCCGGTTCCAACCGTAACGCTTACCCGCTCTTCTAATCCGAATTTTTTCACCCACTCTTCTTTTATGGTTCCTGCAATCTGCCCGCTTCCCTTTACCTCTGGATAGATTTCCTCCGGAAATCCGAGCATATCCCGGATTTCCGAAGACCATTTCCTGTTATTCAAATCAAAAAGCGAGGAGGTAGAGGCTTCACAATAATCCGTCTGGTACTTGCCGGTCAGACGGTATACGATATAGTCCGGCCCGATCAGGAATTTCTTCATCCTGTCAAAATTTTCCGGCTCATTCTGCTGAAACCAGTATAAATTCATTGCCGGACTTCCTGTTGAAATGACATTTGCAAGATACGGAACCTCCGCAGTCTGACGGATTCTCTTCTTAATGTCAGCCAGCAGCCCGGATGTTCTGGTATCATTCCACATCAGCGCCGGCCGGATAGGACGTCCGGCTTCATCCAGCATGACAACCGTATGCATCTGTCCTGTCACACCGATCGATACGATATCCTCCGCATCTACATACTCCAGAAGTTCTTCCAGTGCTTCACTGGCCGCCTTCATCCAGAACTCCGGATCAATCTCCTTCCAGCCCGGCCGCGGTTCGGACACTGCATAGCCTCTGCTGCTGTCCTTCACTACACATCCGCTTTCGTCCATCAAAAGAACCTTCACCGAAGATGTTCCCATGTCAATTCCAACGTAATATCTCATTGCTATTCTCCAAATTTTAAAATTACTTTATAGGTATCAGGCTGTGCCGCCGCCTTCATAGCCTCGCCGAAATCCTGATAATCGTAAACTGCTTCTGTTAATACGGTGGGATCTATAATGCCTTTTCCAATCATCTGTACTGCCTGATCAAAAGCCGCAATAGTAGGACTGACCGCACCTGTAATGGTAACCTGATAAGAGTGGACTGCACCAAGGTTCACCGGCACCGGCTCATTAGGATGGATGGAGCTGAACATCATAACCGTACCTGTCGGCGCTGTCATATCGATTGCCTGCGCCGCAATCCTTGGATTGGCAGTCGTATTGAACACGAACTGCGCTCCTCTTCCTTCCGTCATGTCCTTCACAGCCTGCACTGCGTCCCCGGCCAGCGGATCTACGACATCATCACAGCCAAGACTAAGCGCCTTATCCCGTCTTTCTTTCAGCGGCTCACTTAAAATAACCCGTGCGCCCTTAAGCTTTGCCAGCATCACATGCAGAAGCCCCATGGTTCCTCCGCCGATGACCAGCACATCGTCTCCATATCGGATATCTGTCCGGTTGATACTGTTAACCACACATGCCAGCGGCTCGGTAAATGCCATTTTTTCAAATGCGGTATCCTCTGCATAGACATACAGATCATCCGCCTTCGCCGCCGCATACTCGGCAAACCCTCCATACCCGGATAAGCCCTCCGGATTATGGAATACAGTGCTTTTCTGATGTTCATCACAGATATTCTCGTCGCCGCGCTTACAGTAATAGCACTCTCCGCAATTCTCGATAATATATTTGACAACTTTCTGTCCCTTTTTAAAAATACCCTTTTTCTTAACTTCCGAGCCAAGTTCTTCAATCACACCACAGTATTCATGGCCGCCGATCCGGGGATAGCTGTAATTGCAGTCCCCGTTAAAATCACGGACATCGTTTGTGCAGATTCCGGAGGTCTTGATCCGGATCAAAACCTCATCTTCCGCAATAGAAGGAGTGTCAATTTCTTTTATCGAAAAGTCCTTTGGCTGATTTAATACGATTGCTTTCATATTTCCCACACTTTCTGTTTTATCTAACTTCTAATATGTCAAAATACCTGTCAGTCCGCCTACGATACCGATTACAATGATCAGGCCGATAATCTTGATTGCCGACCAGCGCTTTTTGCTCATCAGATAGAAAACAAGCATCGTCATTCCTAATGGAAGGATGTTCGGGCAGACCGCGTCCAGAAAGCTCTCCTGTACATTGTAGGTGGTTGTGGAGCTTACGATCTCAATACCGCAGAATGCATTTACATAGTTCACGATCAGACCGCCCATAACCATACAGCCCATGATGGACGCGCCCTTGATCAGCTTATTCAGGATTCCCTTCTCCAGGAAATCCATGATTGCTTCACTTCCGGCCCTATATCCAAACATAAAGTTCCAGTAGCTTAATGCATATGCAGCAACAACAATAACCACCGCATAGATAACTGCGCCCCATACATTCCCGCTGCCGCTTCTTGTAAGATCAATGCAGACTGCAAGGAGGATCGGGATTACCACGCCCTGCCAGATGGTATCGCCCATGCCGGCCAAGGGTCCCATCAGGGAAGTCTTTAAGTTCGTAATAAACTCTGCAGGTATATTCTCGCCCATGGATTTCTGTTCCTCCAACGCGATCGCCATACCAAGAATACATGCGCCAAACTCAATATGTACGTTGAAGAACTCAATCTCACGTCTCATAACTTCTTTTCGTTTTTCCGGGTCATCCTTATATAAGAAATTGATAATTGCAGAAAACATATGGGCAACTACCTGCCCCATCATTCTCTCATAGTTATAACATGTCTGCGGAAATGTCTCCCAGATCAGCCAAGCTTTGATTAAGGCGGCCTTCGGGATTATGCTCTTATTCTTCTCTTCCATAATTAGTCGTCCTCCTCATCGTCTTCATCATCATAAGCCGCTCCGTTTGCTGTTACTGCTTTTCCTTCCATCTGGCCTGTTATCTGTACATATACAACAGCTACAAGAAGGGCAATGATACCCAGTGTCAAAAGCGGAAGTCCTGAATATACTGCAAGCAGGAATCCTGCGAACAGGAACACCTTAGACTCGCCCTTGAAAATGTATTGAAGCGTAATTGCAATTCCCAGTGCAGGCATTAATCCGCCGATGATCTGGAAGATTGTAAGCACTTTACCGCTGAGCATATCAAGAATTCCCTGAATATATGCGGAACCGAAATATGCGGCCAGAGCACATGGAATGGCCGTCATGCAGAAGCACATGATCTGCGGGAACAGCACGTTGGCTCTCCAAATCTTATTGTACTCGCCCTTTTCAATATAATTATCCGCAATGTGTACGAAAAATGAGTCAAATGTCATACGTCCCGCCCATACGATCGTACCAAGAATACCAATTGGTACTGCCAGCGCAAGCGCCGTCTCTGCATCCAGACCGCCGACGATCGCATATGCGGTTCCAAGCACTCCTGCAAGTCCCATATCCGCCGGCATACTTCCGCCTGCTGACATGAATCCCAGATATACCAGGTTAATTGTTCCTCCAATTACTGCTCCCTGTACCGGATCGCCTAAGATCAAACCGGTGATCATACCGCACACCAGCGGTCTCTGCAGAGACCAAAGGCCGACGAACGGTAAGTTTCCTACTGCCAGCCAGTAGACAACACCACAAAGTATTGCCTGAACAATGGTTATTTTATCCATTCTCTTTCCCTCCTCTATTTGTCAACGTACTCTGATGCTTCAATTACCTGCTGCTCCGGAACAAGCTGGTAATATACATGTGTCCCCTTGCTCATGAGATTCTTAATTGCCGTGATCTCATCCGGAGAACATGCCACATTCTTAATGAATGGCGTTCTCTCACCGCGAAGTCCCATGCCGCCTAAGTTGATATCCTTAAGCTTCAATCCTAAGTCTGCCATCCTGTCATAAGTGATCGGTGTCTTCGTAAGTATCATGACTCTCTCTGCAGGATCCTTGGAATCCCTCTGAAGGATATCCGCACCCCGCTCCGTTGTGTAAACGTTGCATTTCACACCATTTGGCGCCAATGCCTTAATTACTCTCTTATTAAATTCGTCTGCCGCCACCTCGTCATCCACAATGATGATCCGGTTTACCTGCAGGCTCGGCGTCCATACAGAAACAACCTCTCCGTGGATCAGGCGGTCATCAACTCTGGCAAGTACAATGTTTTTCATTCCTCTTCATCCTCCTCATTTTCCTCAAACAACTTATTCACATACATCACTGTTTCTGCCGCACTCTCCTCAGCCTTCCGGCACAGCTCTTCTACAGAATCCGTAGTACTACGTTCCAGCAGAATTGTAATTACTAACGGGAGATTAATACCTGTAATATGATGGAACTTATAATCTCTCATTAGTGAAACAACTGCATTGAACGGACTTCCATGGAACAAGTCCGTCAGGAAAAGCACTTCTTCACCTTCCGGCGTTTTCTTTAACTCCTCCTCTAACTGTTCGGTTAAAGTCTGTACAGTCTGCTCCGGATAAAGTCCATATGCAACCAAATCTTCCTGCTCGCCGACCAGCATCTGTACGCTTTCCACTAATCCTTTTGAAAAACTTCCATGTGACACTGCGATCACCTTCATTTCTCACTCCTCCTTTCGCTCGGCTCGTTTGTTGTAGCTAAAGTATAGCATTCCCTCATCTCTCTGCACACAAATCTTTGCGCCATAAATCCTGCAATGATAATTTCACGATTGCGCAAAGCTTACCGCAGAACGCCGCACCAACACCTTTGAGAAATTGCGTAAATAAAGCCCCTTCTTTTACGCAATTTATTTTTGGCAATGTCAGCTTCTTTTCCGCATAGACCGTGCAAAAATCTGCGTTCCTTATTTTTTTACACCGCTATAATAAAGATAAGCTTGGTACGTACAGGTGAACGACTCACAGTAAATTATGTAATTCATAACGAAAGGAGGATGCAGCTTCCAATCTGGCTGCACATAGAATATGAAAATAGTAAATGGATTTGATCTTATGAAATATGCGGAGGACCGCAAACTGATGCTTCCTGCATTCAACACGACAAATATGGAAATGACCTACGCAATCGCAAAGGGCCTGAATATGGCAGGGCTTCCGGGCTATATTCAGATTTCCTCAAATAACCTGAGATTGTCCAACCCAGAGGTGATTACCTATCTTACAAAGGATGCCTTAAAGGACAGCGATGTGCCGATCGGCCTGCATCTCGACCACGGCAAATCCTATGAGGATGTAAAGGCATGCGTGAATGCAGGATTTACTTCTATTATGATCGATGCATCCCATCTTCCATTTGAAGAAAATATCAAAGAGGTTCAGAGAGCTGTTCAGTACTGCCATTTCTATGGAGTACCTGTAGAAGCAGAACTCGGCGCCCTTCAGGGAAAAGAAGAAGATATCGTAAACGAAGCAGACTGCAAGACAGACCCGGATATGGTTCTGGATTTCGTACAGCAGACCGGGTGCGATCTGCTTGCTGTTTCCATCGGAAATGTCCACGGCCTTGACATTGAGCCGAAGGTAGACCTTCCTCTGCTGAAAACCATCTCAGAAGTTTCTCCTGTTCCGCTTGTAATGCACGGCGGCTCCGGAATTCCGTTTGACATCATCCAGAAGGCAAGGCAGTATCATTTGTTAAAGGTAAATTACGGCTCAGATCTCCGCAAGGAGTTCGTATCGACCTTCGGACGGGCATACGAAGCAAACCACAATACGGCAAGCGTGATCGAATTAAGTATGGAAGCTGTCGAGAATGTCAGCAAGAAAGCCGCAGAGCTTGTAACCATTATAAATGCCTGATAATTCTGATCAGGCATTATAATATAAAAATACCTCTTTCCTTACTCAAAACGTATAAAGTATCAGAAAACACCTGCAGTCTCCATAATAGACTACAGGTGTTTTCTGCTTTAATCACTCTTCTCATTCAGGCCCTTCTCCAGAGCCGCCTTGATCAGTGTTATAAAATATTCATAAGTCATATCCTCCGACATCTGCTCGATCAGCTCCTTACTGGCGAACAGCTTGGACAGATAATTCCACATCTGGAATGCCTGCGGATTATTCCGCCCGATATGCATCAGCATCACCAGATTCACTTTATTTTTCTCCTCATCCCAGACAATCGGCTTCTCGGAAAAACGCACCACAATAAACGTGTCGGAGGAAACTGCATTCATCGGATGGGGCACTGCAATATCCTTGCTGAAATAAGAGCTTCCGATATTCTCTCTCTGCATGACCTGATTATACAGGCCCTCCAGATCATACAGCTGCGCTGCATTCCCGCACATCTCCCGCAGTATCTCCTGTTTCCTGCCTGCTTTCATCACATCAAACAACTCCGGCCGGAATACATTTGTAATATCCTCTATGTTGCGGAACCCGTCCAGATTCAGCTTAATATTGATATAGTCATTCTTCGTCGGGAATGCATTCACATACATGGCAATCCCCTTTTCAAAAAACTCCCCTTTCTCTGTCGTGAGAAATACGTCATAGCTATCCATCATCTCAGGAACCATAACGCGGGAATCTACAAAATTAACGGTTGCCACATATTCGGAAAACCATCGGAGCAGGGTCTGCCTAAACAGTACCGTCATACTATTTTTCAGGCTGGAGATCACCAGAATCTTCTTCTTGTTCTCTCTGTGGTTCATCTCCATAAGCGCACTGTAAAAATGAACCGTCAAAAGTGCAATCTCGTCCTTAGATACCCGCTTGCCGCCCAGCCCGATACTGAACAGATGTGCAAAATAGGTAGCAATATCATATCCCAGCGGGAAAGATTCCCGGATATATTCCAGCATATCATTCTTGATCTGCATGTCGTATTTTGCACGCACAAGCAGCGACGTACAATGCAGCGCCAGCGTAATCCTGAGATTTGTCCTCTGGGTAAAGTCCACGTTAAAATTATCCTTGATCGCCTCCAGCGCATTCTCCACAAACTCATGCATCTGCGGGGAAATCATATCCGAATCCCGGTTGTCCCCCTGCCCTTTCAGATACAGGGAAAAGTACCTTATCTCGTCCTCTGTGGTCTTTACAAAGAACTTCTTACCCAGTTCTCCAACCACATCCTTTGCCACTTCATACTCGGCTCCCAGATCCTCTCCTGTATCAATCTCATTGGGCTGTATATAAAAACCGTCGTTCATCCGGCAGATCATAATATTCAGAAACAAGATCGTATTGTTAAAATCCATATCCATAATATGGTATTGATGATTCACAAATACCTCTGTCAATACATTCTGGATCTTTACGATCTGGCGCTCGTCAAAAAACAAAATCTCCTTCTGCTCATCCTGCGTATATGCAAGATACAAGTCCTGCTCTGACAGACAGCGCCGTTTATTCATCTCAAAGCCGTCAATCATGACCTTGTTATTGCCACGCATCAATTCCAGATCGAACTTATCCAGCAGTTCTTCAACCTTCTTCAGGTCATTGAGCACCGTTGACCTGGATATATAGAATTCTTCCTCCAGATCCAGCAGCGAAACAGCCCGGTGCCTGTTCAGCAGCAGAAGCATCATCTTACTGACACGATTAACCGAATAATTCAGCGAAACCGTCATATATTCCTGATACAGTGATGTAACGAAGGTCGAAAACTCTTCGTAATCGCTCACTTCGATCATACTGCCCTTGGAGGATCTGGATACAATCCGTGCGCAGGCCTCTTCTGACAGCTCCTCACGGATTATCTTGATATCTCCCTGCACGGTTCTGAGACTGACGCCAAACTTATCCGCCAGATACGTGCCTGTCAGATACTCCTCCGTATGGTTGCAAAATTCCAGTAAAATCTCTATCTGCCTCTGACTTAACATCTTTTTCATCTCTTTCGTTTATTTCATCATTATCTTCTATCCCATTATACACTAAGCCCAATTTTCATTCAACCATTTATGCAATCCTTGTTTGCGTAAAGAAAAACACATATTTATTTTTAAATTTTAATTAAGTTTAAGGTAGCTTGTTTATACTTCCAAGAGTAAACTCAAGGAGGATGTGATGAATAATGAAAAACCGATATGCGCGCTCATACTGGGAATTACTATGGGGGTCTCTCTGCTGGGTGGCTGTGGCAAAAACACTGCTATTACAAAAGATGTCTATGGACAGGTTACGCAGACCAGCGAAAACAGACGGCACTATCATCAAGCGGCAGGGAATGGGCGGAGGCTCAAACGACATGAATATGCCAGAAGGTGCAGAGCCGCCGGATATGCCGGAAGATGCAGGGCAGCCGGATATGCCGGAGGGCACAGAACCGCCGGAGAAACCGGACGGGGATAACAGTGTAGAAGAAACGGAAATTACTCTATCGGATATCTCAGAAGGGGATGTCATTTTTGTAGAATTCAGTGAAGACGCAAGTGTATCCGAAATCACGGTACTGTCATCCGGCATGGGTATGGGCAAAAGACCAGTCGATGCTCAGGCAGAAGTACCGGACAGCTATGATGCAGTGGTGGAGTATACTTCTGATACGGAGGCCGCAGGAAAGACCCTTTCATCAGAAGGCAGTACGCTGACAGGCGCAGTAACGGATGATGAGAGCTATGCCGGAAATGGCGGTGACGGATACTGCAGACGCATGGAAAGATTATCAGGTGGAGAAGCCTTCTCAATTAAAGTAAAAGATATTTTATACTATTTCCAGTCTGTATGATATAATAGTGCAGAGAACTACTTATCACAGAAAGGATGACCACTATGACAAATCAGGACCCATGCCGCTCCTGCATTGACTGCGGGCGTAAAGCATGCCAGAAAAGCAATGAAGCACTTTATCCGGACTACTGCCTTACAAAAAACACTTCCGAAGAGCAGCTTTCCCGGATAAAGGATGCTTATAAGGAAAAATACAATAACGCGGTTATGATCCAGACCGCCAAGATCCAGGCAGAATACTATGAGAAATTAACCCGGGTAGAAGAAACAATCCTATTTGCCAAAGAAATGGGCGCTAAAAAAATCGGCATCGCAACATGTACCGCACTCCTGAAGGAATCCATAACGCTTGCAAAGATTCTCCGTGCCCATGGATTTCAGGTATTTTCTGCATGCTGTAAGGTGGGTGCTGTTGACAAGAAGGACGTAGGTATTCCAGAGGAATTTATCAAGCATGGTCCGAATATCTGCAACCCAATCATGCAGGCTCAGATACTCAATGAAGAAAAAACTGACCTGAATATTGTTATGGGACTCTGCGTCGGCCATGACGTCCTGTTCCATAAATATATCAAAGGCCCTGCTACTACCATGGTGGTCAAAGACCGGGTAACAGGCCATAATCCAGCCGCACCACTTTACACCACCCATTCCTTTTACAAACAATTATTAAACGGCGAATAAAGAGATCGCTATGTAATTCTGCCAAAACAGCGCCGCCCGGTTCAGCGGCGCTGCTGGCGGCATTTAGCATTTAATCGGCAGACCTTATTTTTTCTTGCTTTTTCCGCTAGTTTTCCCAATACCATAAACCAGAATCTTTATAATATATCCAAATCCGCCAGCGGATCCGCAGGCTTCCGGCTTTTCTTCACATTCCGCACTTCCATGCCTTTTCCTCCGGACTTACGGCAGAGATAGATTTCTCCAATCTCCATCGTTTTATCCATGGCTTTACACATATCATATATAGTAAGAAGCGCCACGCTGACGCCGGTTAACGCCTCCATCTCCACTCCTGATTTTCCGGCTGTCTTTACCGTACAATAACAATAGACCGCACTCTCCTCAGGATTCATCTCAAACTGTATTCTACAGCTGGTAACCGGCTGGATCTGGCACATGGGAATTAGCTCCGCCGTCCTCTTTGCCCCCATAATTCCTGCCGTCATTGCAATTCCCAGTACATCTCCTTTTCCCACTGTACCTTCCTCAACCGCATCGTATACAGCCCGGCTGAGCGTAATTTTCCCGGCGGCCGCAGCCGTCCGTTCTGTATCCCCCTTTGCAGACACATCTACCATTAACCCTTTTCCTTTTTCATCAAAATGTGTAAGCTCCATATTTTTTTCCTTTTCACTAGATTAAATTCATTGCCTGATTGACAGATTTGACCCCGATAATCTCAATACCCTTTATATTTTTCAACATTCCTCTGGAAACCTCCGGCATAATGCAGGTCTCAAATCCAAGCTTCCGTGCTTCTGCGGCGCGTTGCTCCGGCATGCTGACTGCGCGGACCTCGCCGCTTAATCCCACTTCACCGAATACAATCGTCCCATCTGATATGGGCCGGTTTTTGTAGCTGGAAACAATTGCCATCACGATCCCCAGATCAACTGCAGGCTCGTTCATCCGGATTCCCCCGGCAATATTAATATAAGCATCATACCCCGAAAGGGGCAGCCCTATCCGTTTCTCCAGTACCGCCATCAAAAGATTGACGCGGTTATAATCCGTTCCCGCCGCCGTCCGTCTGGGCATTCCAAAATTACTCTTGCAGACCAGCGCCTGAATCTCCATCAGAATCGGCCTGGTTCCTTCCATGGAGCATGCCACCACCGAACCGGAAGCATTTTCCGGACGGCCGTTCAGCATATATTCCGACGGATTCGCCACTTCCTCCAGACCGGTTTCCCGCATCTCAAAAACGCCGATTTCATTGGTGGAGCCAAACCGGTTCTTCACACCCCGCAGAATACGGTAGGAAGCATGCCGGTCTCCCTCAAAATACAGCACCGTATCCACCATATGCTCTAACACTCTCGGTCCTGCAACCGTTCCCTCTTTGGTCACATGCCCTACAATAAAAATGGTAATATTCAGTCCCTTCGCAAGCTGCATGAGTGTATTCGTCGCTTCCCTCACCTGAGACACACTTCCCGGGGCAGATGACACCCCTTCACTATACATCGTCTGTATAGAATCAATCACCGCCGCCACAGGACGCTCTCTCTCGAGGACCTGCCGTACCAGCTCCAGATTTGTCTCACACAGAAGCAGAAGATTATCGCTGAACTCTCCCATGCGGTCTGCCCGGAGCTTAATCTGCCTGACCGATTCCTCGCCGGAAATATACAGTACCTTTTTGGCATCCTCCGCCAGCCGTCTGCACACCTGTAAAAGAAGCGTGGATTTCCCGATTCCGGGATCACCGCCTACCAGAACCAGCGACCCGGACACAATTCCTCCGCCCAGCACACGGTCCAGCTCTTCTATCCTTGTCTTCATCCGATCTTCCTGCTTCGTAGATACGCTGGACAGCGTAACAACCTCAGCCTCCCGCAGGGTACTCTTTGCCGCGCCGGGCTTTGCCGGAGTAACCTTCTCTTCCGCAAAAGTATTCCACTCCCTGCACATGGGACACTGCCCCAGCCATTTGCTCTCTTCATGCCCGCAGTTCTGGCAGAAGAACACGCTCTTTTTCCCTTTCGCCACTTTTGTTTCCTCCCTATAATCGAGCAGGGAAGATTTATCTTCCCCTGCCCGCCGCGCCGTGTGCGGGCTGCTTATGCCGCATCCTTCCTCTCCGCACCCGTGTGCATATACAAAAAGTCTGCGCCATAAAACGCAGACCTTCTCGTATCGCTACTATTTCTTAACAATCTTAACTGCCACCGCTTTATCCGGATCCATCTCGGCGCTGACACTGATCTTACCGCTCAGATTCGTTTTCATCGTCCCTGCACTTACATCATCCTTATACACAATATATTCTGTATCCGCCTCAAGCTCTAAGGTCACCTGTACATCCTTCTCCCCGGATACCAGAAAAGATACCTCCTCCGGCGATGTCTTAAAGTTCTCTACCGCAGTTCCCGGCACCGACTCATATGCAAACATTCCATTCTTCTCAAGCTTGGTAATTTCCCGGAATGTCTTTACTTTATATATATCTCCCTGAAACTCAAATCCGTCCAATTTGGTCTTGGAAGCCAGAGAATAATCTCCAAAACTCAGTGTTCCATCTGCCTCTGCTCTCAACAGCTCTTTTACTACTGCCATAGTCTTCATCCTCCTGAATTTTCTGTCATCTCATAATGGTTTCTGCATGCGCTCCAGGCACTTGTTCATGCACTCGCTGCTATGCGTTCATTGTATCATGCTTTCTGACTTTTTGAAATAAATTTTATTTGTTTTTTTGAGAGTCCTGCTTCGATTTCGTCTCCTCTCTTTATCTCTCCGGCAAGGATGGCTTCTGCCAGCTTATCTTCCAACTGATTCTGTACGGCACGGCGCAGCGGTCTGGCTCCGTACTTCTGGTCTGTGCCCGTCTCAACGATATGCTTTTTCACCGAATCACGGATCGTAAGCTTAATATCAAGCTGTTCTTTTGCCCGTTTTACCACTTCTCTGCACAACAGACTGACGATTTTTTTCATCTCTTCCTTATCCAGCGCATGGAACACAATAATCTCATCTATCCTGTTCAAAAATTCCGGACGAAATACCAGCTTTATCTCATTCATAACGTTGGATTTCATCCGCTTGTAATTATCGCCTGCATCTTCCTTCGTTACAAATCCCAGCCGTTTCGGATCGATAATCGCCTGTGCTCCCGCATTGGAGGTCATGATTATTACCGTATTACGGAAATCCACCTTACGTCCCTGAGAATCTGTAATATGCCCGTCATCCAATACCTGCAGCAGTATATTAAACACATCCGGGTGCGCCTTCTCAATCTCATCAAACAGAATTACGGAATACGGATGTCTCCTTACCTGCTCTGACAGCTGTCCTCCGTCATCATGCCCCACATATCCCGGAGGGGAACCGATCATTTTCGACACGCTGTGCTTCTCCATATACTCAGACATATCTACGCGTATTATAGAATCTTCATTGCCAAATAACGCCTCCGCCAGTGCTTTGGAAAGCTCTGTCTTACCTACTCCGGTGGGGCCTAAGAACAGGAATGAGCCAATCGGACGGTTCGGATCCTTAAGTCCCACACGTCCCCTGCGTACTGCCTTAGACACTGCCGATACCGCTTCCTTCTGCCCGATCACCCTCTTATGAAGCGTCTTCTCCAGCTTCTTCAAACGCTCTCCTTCCGACTCTGCAAGCCTGCTTACCGGAATCTTGGTCCACTCCGACACCACGTCCGCAATATCACTTTCCGTTACCTTTATCTTCCGGCCTTCTGTCCGCCTCTGAAAACGCTCCCTGATCCTTGCAAGCTTTTTCTCTGCCTCAATCTGCTCCTTATGAAGCAGGGATGCCTCTGAAATATCTCCCTGCTTGATACATTCCTCCTTTTGAAGCTTCAAATCCTCTATCAAATGCTCCAGTTCACCGATGCTCTCCGGAACCTTAATTCCCCTGAGGCTTACCTTGGAGCAGGTCTCATCCAAAACATCAATCGCCTTATCCGGCAGAAAACGGTCACTCACATAGCGGGCAGACAGAGCTACTGCACTCTCCAATGCATCCCGTCCAATCTCCACGTGGTGATGCTTCTCATAGCGGGACTTTAACCCCTCCAGAATCTCCAGACACTGCTCCTTCGCAGGCTCTTCTACCGTAATAGGCTGGAATCTCCTCTCCAAAGCGGCATCCTTCTCAATATACTTGCGGTATTCGGCAATCGTTGTTGCTCCAATCAGCTGCAGTTCACCTCTTGCCAGCGACGGCTTAAGGATATTTGAGGCATCCATTGCTCCCTCTGCTCCTCCTGCGCCGATGATCGTGTGCACCTCATCCAGAAACAGGATCACATTCCCCGCCGCCTTCACCTCATGGATCAGCTTCTTCATGCGCTCTTCAAATTCTCCCCGGTACTTGGAACCGGCAATCATGCTGGCAAGATCCATCGTAAGGATCCGCTTATCTCTCATAACCTCCGGAACAAGACCGTCTGCAATCCTCGCGGCAAGCCCTTCCAGAACAGCAGTTTTACCCACACCCGGCTCGCCTACCAGACATGGGTTATTCTTCGTCCTCCTACAGAGGATCTGCATCAGCCTGCCAATCTCCTGCTCCCGTCCGATCACAGGGTCAAGCTTTCCTTCTGCCGCCTGCTCTGTAAGATCTGTTCCGAACTGCTCTAACACGCCCTTTTTCTTCCCTTCTCCCTGAAGGTCTGCCATATATTCGTTCGGATCCGCCCCGGCTGTCATAAGAATATCCTGATACAGCTTTTGGATATTTACATTCAAGGTCTGCAGGATCCTGCATGCCACACAGTCCATGTCATTTAACACAGACAGCAGCATATGTTCCGTACCGATCTCCGATGCCTTCAATCTGGCGGCTTCCCCTCCGGCCTCCTCCAGAATAAATTCAAGCCTCGGGCTTCTGGAAGGCCTTCCTGTCACCGGCGCATCGCCGGTCGGGGTCACCAGCTCATTCATAATCTTAAGAATATCCTCTTCCTTCACCCCATTCATATCCAGGATCTGCCCTGCAACTCCCCCAAAGGTCTTGCTCAGGGCAATCAGCAGATGTTCCGTACCGACATAAGGATGCCGCATCAGTGTTGCCGCCTCCTTCGCAAGCTTCAGCACCTCTTTCGCCTGATTTGTATAATTCATCTTACATTATCCTCCCATATATTCATCAAAAATCTCATCCACAAGCTTATGAACCTCTTCTCTTGAGATGTTCTTACACAAGCCGCTGGCAAGCATGATCCTCAGCTGGGCGCGCATCTTCTCAACGGCCTCAAGCTTATTGATATCCAGTGAAATCACCGCGCCCTTCCTGCGGTCAAGCTGGATATATCCCTCCTGCTTCAGCACAGAGTACGCCTTATTCACCGTATGCATGTTAATGCCTACGGTCTCTGCGAGCTGACGGACAGAAGGAAGGGATTCACCCTCCTGGATCTCAGAAGCGGCAATCCCCATAATAATCTGATTCCTGAGCTGTATATATATCGCTTCCTCGCTGTTGAAATCAATCTCTATATACATCATTACACCTTTTCTCTTTTGAACTTCCGAATTGTTATATACATGGTAGCACAAGCGGCATTACATTGCAAGCAGGCAAATATTATTTACAGGATTCTCCCTCAAAGTTTATTGCAGGTTTCCGCTCTTGCATTATTTATCATTTCATGCTTAAATGGTATAAATGCGTTACACAGCTTTATGCCTGCATACGGAAAAGAGAGAATAAAACTATGGAAAAATTGAGAGAAACCATCCATAACGCCAAACTTACCAAGACCCAGCAGACCATAGCGGATTTTGTCTTAGACCATTCTGCCGATGCCTGCTTTATGACCTCTACGGAAATCGCGGACAGGCTGGAGGTCAGCGAATCCTCCGTCATACGGTTTGCGCGCTCTCTGGGATACACAGGATTTATGGATTTTCAGAAGAACCTCCGCAAAGAGTATCAGGATCAGGTACACCACATTTCCAGCGCGATCACTGTACCGTCCCAGCGTATGGCCGCGATAACCAAGATCGGCATCAGCGGCGACTATTTAAAACAGCATTTTCAGAATATCATCAGCAATATCGAAGAAATGTTTTCCAATAACAGCCTTCACACCTTTGAGGATGCGGCAGACATCATTGTAAATAGCAGGCAGAAGTATGTTACCGCAACCAGAGGCGATACTGCACTGGCAGATTATGCCTCCCTTTATCTAACGCACATGGTACCTAATGTTATCAATACCAGCTCCGCCTGCATGACGCCGGTGGACCAGCTTATCAGTATCGGAGAGGAAGACTGCCTGCTGATCTTTGGTTTTCCAAGATATTCTTCTCTGGATCATACGACAGTCCGTATGGCAAAGGATGCCGGGGCACAGATTATCGTCGTAACTGACAAGCCCAGCTCCCTGCTGGCACAATACGCTTCCGTGCTGATTACCGTACCCGTGGATTCCAATAACTTCAACAACTCGCTGGTTGCCGCACAATTTACCACCGAATGCCTGTTAGAGGCTGTCAGCCACAGAGTTCAGGGAATTGAAAAGAGACTCAAAAAAATCGATGAATATCTGGATGAACTGGGAACCTATTAGAGAATGCGTATGCGATAATGCCCATAGGCAAAAGATACAAATAGCCCATAGCGGACAAAATAACAAACCCCTTGGAGCAGTGCAGATACTTCAAGGGGTTTTTTCTCGTTGCGGTGCGGTTCTCCGTCTGGGCTAGTTACCGGCTTTTCATTGCTGTCTAAACACTTGATAATTTTATCGGATCTGTGATAATATATTCGGATCCTTAATCTTCGTATCCTCTGCAAAGAGAAGTGTTTTTGACATAATCTCTGCCGTCTTCGGATCGTCATCTATAAATGGAAGGAAAAGCCGTCCTCTGTGCTGAGAATGAACCGGAACCACAAACAGCATGGCATTTCCTGCCTGATGTACCACGCCGCTTCCCAGATGAACCGAATACCGTCCCAGCTTCCCGTCGATGATAGCAAAATTACCCTCCAGACGTACATTCTTGATACCGAACAGCTCCATGCTGCATTCAGCAACTGCCCTGCGCATCTCAATAGTTGAATGGCTTGTTTCCGGATCTACCCCGCCTGCATGGGCGACACTGACCGCCAGATCCACATCCCGCATGACCTCGCTGTACACCACATCCGGAATGTCCTTAATCTTCACTGGTTTTCCCGTCTTCCTGTCCGAAAATGCTACCCACTCCAATGTCGGCGCCTCAATGTCGCTGGGCGTAAACCAGTCTGCCATCGCATAAATGCAGGCGGCGATATTTTCTTTGTAGTAGATTTTCTGCAGGCCGTCCTCATAGTCTGCCGCCCAGCGCCGTCCCCGCAGCGCTCCCGCCGTTTTCTTCGGTTGGATCTGATTTCCGGAGAAAAGCCTTGATCCGCCCTTTTCCAGCTCTTCGTCTAATTTCAGATACAGTTCCAATATTTCCCAAGATTCAAATACAGTCCCGTCTTCCATTGCCCGCCCCATCATCTACTTTGTCCGGCTGTACTGCTCTTTTAATTTTTGGTTTACGTCCTGATATTTCTTAACTGTATCACTCTTTTTATATTTTGCTGGAATGGACTTCAAAAGCTTCCCATTCTTCCTGAATTTTAATGTACTCTTTCCGTACTCATCCACGGATATCATCAGCTCCACATCTTCTACCGGACGCCACTCAAAATATACCGCCAGCTGTTCTGCCAGTTTCCCTTCCATACGCAGCACAAGCCGGGTCACATCGGTAAATCCTGCATTGACACTTAGATTACGCAGCACAATTTCCACAGCACGGCCCTCGCTGGCACGGCGCTGCGCGCCGAACTGCCTGCTTTCTTTTTTGTATTTCTGAATAAACTGATAGCAGTCCTTAAGCTCTTCCGGCGGAAGCGGTGTATATTTTGTGGTCACAGACGTCACCTGTTCGTCAGGCCGTTTTCTGGTAATATCGGCTCCTTTAAGAGCCTCCTTCAAATCATCTGCCGTCTCCTCCGGCTTAGGCATACATACCTTCAGCAGATGGCTCAGAACTGCTTTCCTTTCATTGTTGGAGGAATAATAGCTGTACCCTCTCTGCAGCGGATCCTTCCCCAGCGCCGTTAATATCTGTATCATATAATCAATACCGTAGATCGCCCGGATTTGATGAATATGCTCCGAAAACGGCGTAGGCTGCTCACCTCGTTTCAATTCCACTTGCAGGACTGCCGGAATCATCTCCCGGTACAGCTCATGTGCAAATACCGGCAGCTCCGCCGCCCGCTTCGTATAGGTGGTATTCTCTCCATTCCAGCGCTTCTCAGAAACAGAAAAGAGATCATTGGAGGTATCCAGCACGGAAACAAATTTGGCGGTCACGCATATGCAAAATGCGCCTTTAATGTATCCGGCACATACTGTGATACCAGAGCAGAAATCACGGTCCACACCTGCCCTGCATAGGAAAGCACCGGCAGAAGATTCTGGAAGGGCGGTTTTTTTATTACTCCGCTTCCGAATACCTTTTTATACAATTTTTTATTATACTCGTAAAAGCCTCTCTGCCCGCAGCACTGGCGGTAAATCTCCAACTCCAGAAGAAGCTCCCTCACCGTCTCCGGTTTAGTGTCCAAATTAAAAGGTACTGGCGGCAGCTCCCTGCTCATTTTCCTGCCCGGTTTTTTCATTCTTACATAGATAGTAAATGACATTCTGCCTGCTCCTTAAACTTTATAATCCATCTCTTATTATAAATTGTAGTGTAATTACCTCTGCTCTTCAATCCCTAAAATCCGCAGGTAATGGCCGGCTCTGTAATTGGATATAATCTTAAACACGCTTTCAGAGAATCTGACAAGAAAAGACCGGTACCCCATATATCTTAGGGATAACGGTCCTCTCATTTCTCCTTATTCTGATACTTCAAAATATCTTCCAGCCGATCACTTAGCGAAGCGGTGATTCAATCGTCTCTTCCTTAGCTTCATGCTTCATCTATCGCTTTCCCGATATCATGTCTCATATACTTATTGTCGAACTGCACCCACTCAGCTGCCGCATATGCATTGGCTCTTGCTTCCTTCAGGTCAGCGCCCTTAGCTGTAATACCCAGCACCCGGCCGCCACTGGTCACAAGCTGGTCTCCTTCAAGCTTTGTGCCTGCATGGAAACAATAGTACCCCTCGTGCTTATCAAACTCCTCCAATCCATGGATCGGGACTCCCTTCTCATAAGACACCGGGTAGCCTTCGCTTGCCAGCACCACGCAGACTGCTGCATTATCCTCAAACTGAAGGTCCACCTGATCCAGCGTTCCGTCTATGCAGGCTTCCACTACTTCGATCAGGTCATTCTTCATTCTTGGAAGCACCACCTGCGCCTCCGGGTCGCCGAATCTGGCATTGTATTCCAGCACCTTCGGGCCTTCCTCTGTCAGCATCAGGCCGAAGAAAATTACGCCCTTAAATGGTCTTCCCTCCGCCTTCATGGCATCCACGGTCGCCTGATAAATATATTTCTCACAGAATTCATCTACTTCTTTCGTATAGAATGGGCTTGGCGAAAATGTCCCCATACCGCCTGTATTCAATCCCGTATCTCCGTCCCCTGCGCGCTTATGATCCTGAGCGGAGGTCATGGTCTTGATGGTATCTCCATCCACAAAGGACAGAACCGATACTTCCCGTCCGGTTATAAATTCTTCAATGACCATCTCATTTCCGGCAGATCCGAACTTCTTATCCAGCATAATCGTTTTTACGCCTTCTCTGGCCTCTTCCAGATTATTACAGATTAATACGCCTTTTCCCAGCGCCAAGCCGTCCGCCTTAAGCACGATCGGGAATTTTGCAGTCTCCAGATAATGAAGCGCCTTCTCTGGGTCTGTAAAGTTCTCATATGCCGCTGTTGGAATGTTATATTTCTTCATCAGATCCTTGGAAAATGCCTTGGAGCCTTCCAGGATCGCCGCATTCTTTCTCGGCCCGAATGTCCGGACGCCCGCCGCCTCCAACTCATCCACCAGACCGCCTACCAATGGGTCATCCATTCCTACGATAACAAGATCAATCTCTTTCTCCTTTGCAAAAGCTGCAATCTTATCAAACTCCATCGCCCCTATAGGAACGCACTCTGCAAATTCCGCAATCCCCGCATTTCCCGGTGTACAATACAGCTTATCAGTCTTCTCGCTTTTTGCCGCACAATAACAGATTGCATGCTCTCTTCCGCCGCTTCCGACTACCAATACATTCATCTAAGATTCCTCCTTCATGCCCAGTCTCTGGTACATCCCTGCTCCGCTTCTCTATCTCATGACAGCTTATCTGTCCTCTTCTGTCACTGCCGCCCTTCCATCTGTCACGCTTACCCTGCCGTGCGCAATCAAATCAACCGCCTCCGGCAGGATCTTCCATTCTGCCTGCTCCATCACACGCCGCTGCAGAATCTCCGGCGTATCTCCCGGCCGGACCTCAACAGCCTTCTGCAGGATGATCGGCCCGGTGTCGGTTCCTTCATCCACGAAATGCACCGTAGCGCCAACTACCTTCACACCTCTCTCCAGAGCCGCCTCATGTACCTTCAGGCCATAATACCCTGTCCCGCAGAAAGAAGGTATCAGCGACGGATGGATATTGATGATCCTATTCCGGTACTTAGCTGTCATGGCCGGCGGAATCACAACCAGAAAGCCGGCAAGTACGATCAGATCCGGCTGACAGGCATCTACTGCCTCCAGAAATTTTTCATTAAATTCCTCTCTCGTACCAAAGCTCTTCGGAGAAATACACCGCCCGGGAACCCCGGCCGCCTCTGCCCGCTTAAGAGCATACGCATTCGGGTTATTACTGATCACTCCCACGACCTCAGCATCTTTGATCCTTCCATCCGCAATGGAATCCAGAATCGCCTGCAGATTGGTTCCTCCGCCGGATACCAGCACCAATACTTTTAGCATAATGTTACTCCTTTTTCTCCGGCTTCTATACGTCCGATCACATAGGGCTCATCTCCGGCCGCCCGCACGGCCTCCATAACCTTATCCACATCTGCCGCATCAACAGCGATTACCATTCCGATACCCATATTAAATGTATTGTACATCATTTGCTCTGCAATATTTCCTTTCTCAGCCAAAAGCTTGAATATCGGCGGAACCGGATAGCTGTCCTTCTCTATCACGGCACAGACGCCCTCTTTCAGCATTCGCGGAACATTTTCATAAAAGCCTCCACCGGTGATATGACTGCAGGCCTTTACCGTCACCCCTGCATTCTTCACGCCTTTCAATGCCTTAACATAGATTCTGGTAGGAGTAAGCAGCGTTTCTCCCAGCGTCTTTCCCAGCTCCTCATAATGGGTATCCAGAGATTCCTTCGTCATCTCAAACACCTTGCGGACCAATGAAAATCCATTGCTGTGTACGCCGGAGGATGCCATGCCGATCAGCACGTCGCCGTCTTTTAAGTCCTCTCCGGTGATCAGCTCTTTCTTCTCGCACACACCGACTGCAAAACCTGCAAGATCATAGTCATCCTCCGGCATCAGTCCCGGATGCTCTGCGGTCTCGCCGCCGACCAGCGCCGCTTCCGCCTGAACGCAGCCCTCTGCCACGCCGCTTACAATGCTTGCAATCTTCTCGGGATAATTTTTTCCGCAGGCAATATAATCCAGAAAAAATAACGGCTCTCCTCCGGCACAGGCAATATCATTTACACACATAGCCACTGCATCAATACCGATGGTATCATGCTTATCCATAATAAAGGCAAGCTTCACCTTGGTTCCGCAGCCGTCTGTTCCGGAAAGCAGCACCGGCTCCTCCATCTCCTTAATCTTAGCCAGGGAAAATGCACCGGAAAATCCTCCAAGGCCTCCGAGCACCTCTGCCCGCATGGTCCTCTTTACATGCTCCTTCATAAGCTCCACTGATCTGTAACCAGCCTCTATATCAACGCCCGCTTTCTTATAATCCATATCCGTCTCCTTCTCAATGAATCAAATCCGCTTTCTGTAAATTCTTCCGTTTACTTCTGTTCCATATAAGCCTTATGCCCCAGCTCCTTAAGCTTCGCATCCTTACTCTGGACCGTATGTTTCATTTCCTTCGTATAAGCCTTTAGTCTCTCCAAAATATCCGGCTCGGAAACCGCAAGAATTCTTGCCGCAAGAATTGCGGCATTCATTCCGCCGTCAATGGCAACCGTCGCTACCGGAATTCCCGGCGGCATCTGAACGATCGAATAAAGTGCATCCTGTCCGTCCAGATTTTTCCCAGACATAGGCACTCCGATTACCGGCATCGGGAAAATAGCCGCACACATTCCCGGCAGGTGGGCCGCCATTCCGGCTCCCGCAATGATTACTTTAAATCCACGCTCCTCCGCGGATCCGGCATATTCAAAAAACACATCCGGCTCACGGTGAGCCGATATAATTGTCATGTCATAGTCAATTCCCAGCTTATCCAGCATGTCAGCCGCCTTGCTCATCACCTTCAGGTCAGAGTCGCTTCCCATTACAATTCCTACTTTTGGCATATCCCTTACATCCTTTCTTTTGTTTTTCTACGCAGTTATCATAGCATAGAGAGCCTCATTTATTCAATGCATTTACCCAAGTTACATATTAGATAAATTAATGACCAGTTATTTCTCAGGATATTCATCCAGAGGCTCATTCAGGATCTCTGTCCCCGGCAGTACAAATCTCCCGTTCTCAATCAACAGGATCTCTCCGCCGTCCTCCTTCAGAACCCGGATGCTCCCCAGCTCTTCATAGGGGATTGTGATGTCCGTATGACAATTCATATACGCCTTTGATACATCCTCTTTCCGCTGAATAGATACCGAATTATCCTTGGCAACGATCTCCTTGCCGTTCGGATTATATACCCGGATATCCTCGCTCCAGCTATAACAGGTATCTCCTACCGCGAAATGGGGCCCCGTCTTCTCCGCAATCAGGATCGGAAGCTTCTCCTCAATACCAAATCTGCGGGCCGCCACATAGGCAGTGGTATTTGTCCCTATGGCAAATTCGCCGAGAGGCAGGGATTTATGGTTGTGCAGAATATTATCTGCAATATACTTTCTGCCATCCTCCTGCTTCTGGAAATTGCCACAGCGATAATCTTCAATCATCCCATCCTTAAAATCAATCTCCAGATCCAGATACTGCAGGCCTCCAAGATATACCTTTGTAACATGAAGCTTTCCATTGGTCCCCTCAAGAACCGGCGATGTAAATACCTCTCCCACTGGAATATTCACATCTGCCGTGCAGTTTTCAAATATCGTCTCCTTCTCTGGATTCTCCAAAGGATGAAGCTTTACTGTCAGGTCTGTCCGGTTTTCGTCCTTTCCGGTTATGCGTACAGCCGTGCCCTCATCCAGCGCATCAATCAGCGTCTGCTGCACTCGTCCGTAAACTGCCGAATCCAGCGTATTTATGCGGATCACTTCATCAAAAATCTTCTCATATTCCGACCCGATTTCCGGAATCGGATAGGACACGATCGTAAAGCTCCGCTCATCGCCCTTAATATATTCGTTCACCATCTGCCCGGATCTGCTGGTAAAGGACAAAAGTATCTCCTCCTGCTTATCCGTCAGATGCACCGCCTCTTCCTTCACCTGAGGAACAAAAGGCCTCTCACCGAACACTTCCATAACTGCCGGTCCGGCAAACCCGGCCGCCAGTTCCCTATGCGTCTCGTATGCATGGCGCATCACATCCAGCTTCCGCTCTGCAAACCGTTTATTTAAGAATAGTCCCTGATCATCTCTGTGGTCATATTCGTACTGAGGATTCGGATTTCCGCCAAAGTACCCGGTCCGGCCCTGCCTGTGTTTTGTGAGGACACTGGCTCCGGCCCGGTAAATCACAGGCTTCAGCCCCATCCTTTCAAAATTACGGACAGCCTTTCTGATTACCCGCTCAAATCCCAGCACATACCGGATATTTACCACAGACTTCTTCGATAAATCCTTCCCTGTATTTACAAACCCGATACGATACCCTTCGGTATACACATCAGCCATCCTCTGTATCACGGCTTCGTCAAGCTCCTTAAGGTGCTCCGCCGTACGGAGTTCATTATCACTGATGTACTCCCCGAACCGGTACAAATACCGCAGACTATTTAAATCTGCAGTCCTGATGATCTCCGCCGCAAAATCCTTCTCCGGGTCAATCTGCTCCAGAACCCTGTCTGCTGCAAATACATCGCAGTAATCGCTCGCATACCAGTAAATAATATCCTTTAATTCCCTGATAACCCCGGAATTATCTTCCTCGTCCGCGCCGTCATGAGATTCAAGACAGTTATAAACCTCAATAAACAGCTCCATCAATATAGTGAAATATTCCTGCTTTCTTTCAAAGATATAGGGAATCCCGCCGCGAAGCTCTGTGTACAGGAAGCTTAAACTCTGTCCAAACTCCTTCCCCAGCAGCTTCACTGCATACGCAGGATTCCCATAGCTTGTCTCATAATTCTCCGGCAGAATATCCTCATACAGCCTCTGATTCCATTCCTTCAGCTGCTCCATGGAAAGCTTCTCATAATCTCCCGATCCGATCTCCTTCTCCAAAGAAAGAAGCATCAGCAGGAATTCCGAAACCTCCCGAAAATATGTGCGGAAAGGCTCCCTTACAGACTCCTCCTCTGGTATCTGCCTGATCCGCCCTGCCGCCAGCTTGTATCGTTCCATCATCATGTTAGAAAAACCCCCTTATAAATGTTGCAGTAAATATAAGCAGAAGAACTACATTACATATAATTCCGCCCTTACAGGACACATAATTTTTCTCCCGTTCCTTATAGCCCTTGATCCCCTGCTCCACTCCCACAGCCGACATGACAAGCACCATAAGTCCTGTAAAGCCTATAAGAATATCAACGTCGCCTCTGCTTATGTACGAAACCAAAAATATCAGCATCATCAAAAATGCCGAGGTAAATGCCAGCCCGCTGGAAACCAGCCCTCTCTTAGAATGCTTAAGCTTCACCTGTCCGTGTTTAAAATTGCGGCTCTTTTTCCTCTCCTTCTCACGCCTGTGCCTTTCCTTCTCCTTCGCTCTATCTTCTGCTATTTCTTTTAGATTTCTTAACCCCATGTCTTCTCCTTATTGCCACGCATATCACAAACACGATATAGCCCAGTGCTCCTCCCAGCGTATTCAAAAGCAGGTCATCCACGTCAAAACTTCCCACCCTCGTAAGAAGCTGGAATGTCTCTACGCAGAAGCTCAGCGCAAAGCTGTAGAACACAGCCGCCAGAAAACTCCTGTATTTACTTGCCATAGGAAGGAAAAATCCAAAAGGAACAAAAATCAGAACATTACCGAACAGATTGGTAAATACTGCATACCAGCCAAGCTGCTCCCTATACTCCCAGAACCTTTTGATTTCCTTAAACAACACCAGATTATACCGGTATTCCTGCATCTCCCCTCTTCCATACCACTCTGAAAACAGCAGGAAATAGATAATAAATCCGATATATAAAACGAATAATATCTTGCCTAAAAAGCGTAGCTTCCTCCCTTTCTTCCCCATATTAGAACATCAGGCCCTCTTTATTTTTAAGCAGGCGCCCCCCGCAGACGATCGCGATCACTCCTGTAGTAACACCTGACACAATCATCACAATACCGATCGCTATACCGGCCGCCCCGGTAATCCCCATTGTCTTAAATGCCTTCTCGTTCATCTTCGCTTCCTCCTGTTATATTCTGAATGGGTAAATTAACACCCATACTGTTCATAATATGCATCAATTGCTGATTTTATTGTATCATCAATCACAATTCTTCCCTGACATTCCCTGTTATACAGATACTCTACAACCTCTTCCATCGTTACAATGGCGCTGGTCTCGAATCCGTACAGCTCCTTGATCTCATCCAGAGCACTCACACTGTCCCCCTTGCCGACCTCCATCCGGTTCAAGGAAACCATCAGCCCTCTAATCTCCACATCAGCCTGCGCCTTAATGACCGGAAAGGTTTCTTCAATTGACTTGCCGGAGGTCGTCACATCCTCAATGATCACCACACGGTCTCCATCCTTCAGCTTACTTCCAAGCAGAATGCCGGTATCCCCATGATCCTTTACTTCTTTTCTATTAGAGCAATAGCGGATATCCTTCCCATACAAGTCACTGAACGCCATTGATGCCGCCACAGAAAGCGGGATTCCCTTATACGCAGGCCCAAACAGCACATCAAAATCCAGTCCATAGGTATCATGGATTGCCTTCGCATAATACTCACCCAGCCTTCTAAGCTGCGTGCCTGTCACATAAGCTCCTGCATTCATAAAAAAGGGAGACTTTCTGCCGCTCTTTAGCGTAAATTCCCCAAACTTCAACACATCGCTCTCTACCATAAATTCAATAAATTCCTGTTTATATGCTTCCATAGCTGTATAGTGATATAAGATCACTTTCTCCTTTCCGGAAAGACTCCGAAATAATAATTCAATTCCTCTCAATTCTACCATAGCCGCCACACAATTTCAATTCAGTAATTTTCTGTACGCCCGGCACTCAGAAAACCGGCACTTAAATTCATCTTCCTGCCCTCATCATATTATATCCTGCAATTTTATCCGCCAGATAACCGCAGAGAATGCCCAGCACTGCTCCGCCGATTACATCCGTCGGATAATGCACATACAAATACAGCCTTGAAAATGCTATCAGCACCGCCAATACAAGAACCGGCTTCCACATATGCTTCTCTCCCGCAAAATACAATGCTGACACTGCCGCAAAGGATGCCGCAGTATGGCCGGATGGGAACGAATAATCAATCGGCTTATGGATCAGCAGCTCCACCACCGGGTTCCTGTCATACGGCCTCATCCTTGCCGCCAGATTCTTGATAATCCCATTACATAGAACCACATCCAGAACCAATGCTATAGCCAGCACTGCTCCTGTTTTTCTGGTCTTCGGGATAATGAGAAGAAGCACAGCCAGCAGTATCCATATTATCCCCACATTGCCAAGTGATGTAATAACCGGCATGAATACATCGCCGGCCGGGGTGCGCAGGCCTTGTATCCAGTCCAGAATCTGTATCTCAATTCCCATCTCTTTCTCCCTCCCCTATTCTCCTTCTGCCAAAAACAGCATTCTTCCATCTTTATTTTGACCTTAATTATACGCTATATATCAAGATATTCCAATATTGTTTTTATTATAATTGTCAGAATATTCTTTATTATATAAACTTTTTAATTATTTATTTCTATTTTGAATATTTGATTTCTATTTTCTTTGAAAAAAATTAAAATTATTTTGATTTTTCTATTGACATTTCAAGAATAATGCGATATTATAATATCAACAAATAACAAAGGAGGGCAGACCACCAAAAAGTTAAATTAAAAATCGGAAAACAAATTTAAAGAAACGAGGTATAGTCCAATGTACTAAGTATTTTTTAAACATCATCTATCTTAAAGAAAAGAGGTAAAGTCCAATGTGCTGACACATTTTAATCGAAGAGATTATTTACGAACACTATGAAGAATAGTTTAAGATAGATAAGAAGTGAATAAAGGAGGATTAGTCCAATGGATGGAATAGTTTAAAATCCGCTGTGTTGAATGAGTCGTCAATACAGCGGATTTTACATTTGCGTTATTCTAATGTTCCTCTCAAATTTCCCGGGTATACTTCTTCAGCCACTCTTTTTCTTCCTCAGACAGATAAGGCGCCAGCGTTTCATATACTTTTGCATGATATTCATTGAGAAGCCGTTTTTCCTCTACAGTCATCATCTCAGGATTGACTGCATCCAGATCAAACGGGATCAAAGTAATCGTGTCAAAATACATAAACTGGCCGTACTCATTTTTCTCGCCCTCGCATACAAGCAGCTCGTTCTCCAGACGGATTCCATGGGAGCCTTCGATATAGATTCCCGGCTCATCAGTCAGAACCATTCCCTTTTCTAATTCATTCGTTTCTCCGGCGCGGTATTTCCATCGGAAACCGGCAGGCCCTTCGTGGATATTCAACAGATACCCTACCCCGTGTCCGGTTCCATGGTTAAAGTCCATATTTCTGTCCCAGAACGGCTTCCTTGCCGCATAATCCAGATTCAGCCCGGTAGCGCCTTTTAGGAAGCGGGCGCTGGCAAGGCTCAAATTACTGACTGCCACCAATGTAAAATCATCCTTCAGCTTCTGCGGCACCTCTCCCAGCGCATAGGTTCTGGTGATGTCAGTCGAACCTTCATAAAAGCCTGCCCCAGTATCCGTCAGCAGAAAGCTTCCTTCCATCAATTCTGCATCCGTTTCCGGCGAGGCAGAATAATGTGCCATTGCGGCGTGCGCTCCAAAAGCGCTGATCGGCGCAAAACTCGGCCTTATAAAATTCCCCATCTCCTTCCGGAATTCATCCAGCTTATCCGAAGCGCTCATCTCTGTGATCCGGGTTTTTCCCACGTTCTCCTTCAGCCATTTCATAAAGCGCACATGAGCCGCGCTGTCCTTAATCTGAGCCTTCCGGATATTAGCCGTTTCCACCTCATTTTTAATCGCCTTAAACAATATCTCCGGATTCTGTTTGTCGATCTTCCCTACACTCTCTGGAATATCCTTATAAAGCGCATAATTGAGCTTCGTCTTATCCAACAGAAGAGCGGTGTCTGCTTTCAAGCCTTTGATATCCTCATAAATGCTATTATAAGGATGCAGTCTCACGCCGTCTGCCGCAAGCGTCTTTTTCAGCGGTTCATCCAGCTTATTTTCATCAATATATAATTCCACGCTGTCCATCGTGATCCATGCATACGACAGCACGAGCGGGGAATAATCAATATCGTCTCCGCGGATGTTCAGCGTCCAGCAGATGTCATCCAGTGTAGTCAATACATGCGCATCCGCACCGCACTGCTCCATTTCCTTCCGGATCCTTTTCAGTTTATCTGCCGCCGATTCTCCTGCATATTCCAAGCCAAGGGCAAATGCCGGCTTCCCTGAAATCTCCGGACGGTCCTTCCACACGACATCAATCAAGTCCTCCTGATACCGCACAGTCCCCTGCTTTTCTTTTGCAAGCTTCTCATACCTCTGACCTTCGCTAACAGATATCACGCGCCCGTCAAAACCAAGGATTCCTTCTTCCGGCAGAGTCTTTTTCAGGTACTCTTCTATGGTCGGCACATCCGGCTGTCCCATCTTCCGAAGCTTAACCGGCGTACCCGCAAGCTGTCCGGCCGCCTGTATAAAATACCTGCCGTCCGTCCAGAGCCCTGCTTCTTCCTTCGTTATCACTGCCGTTCCGGCAGAGCCGGTAAAGCCGGTAATAAATTCTCTCGCCTTAAAATATTCTCCAACATATTCACTCTGGTGATAATCAGCGGACGGAACAATATATATGTCAATTCCCTTCTCTGACATCAAGCTCCGGAGCGCTTCTACTCTTTCCTGAATCTCCACAACATCAACCTCCCTATTTATGAATCATACCTGTTCAGCCAGTCCTTCAGCAGGCTGACGTACTTATCCGTATCTTCCACAAAGCACATATGGCGGCAGCCACGGAACAGCTCCCATTCAGCATTCGGAATCCGGTCATACATATATTTCGCTATGTACGGAGTACAGAGGTCATTTCCTCCGCTGATGATCAGAGCAGGCTCCTCTATCTCCTGAAGCTTCATCGTCACATCATAATCCTTCAGCGTTCCCTCCGGCGTAAATTCATTCGGCCCCCAGCCTGTTCTGTAGGATTCTCTGCCGGTCTTTTTCTCTCTTCTTAAGCATTCCGGCGCATCCTCAGTTATCTTTCCGGCCGCATGGCGCAGCATATATTCCGTCTCTGCCGCCTTGTACTCCGGACTGCTGTAATCGCCGGTTCTGGCCGCTTTGGCGATTGCCTCCTGCATATCCTCCGGCAGGAACCGGATCATCCTCTGCTGCTCCTCTTCCCACATCCAGGCTGCCGGCAGCGTGCTGGAAAGGATCATGCTCTTTATCCCGTCCGGCTTATAATCACACACATACTGAAGAGCAAGCATTCCGCCCCATGACTGTCCTAAAAGATGCAGCTCCTCCAGCTTCAGATACTTTCTTAAGCATCTCAGCTCCTCAATCCAGACTCCTGCATTCCACAGATCCGGATGGTTCTCTATATAAGAGTTCCCGCAGCCCAGCTGGTCATACATGATAAGCTCCCGCCCGTCTTCTTCCGCCAGCCGGTCCAGCACCTCAAAATAATCATGAGCAGAGCCGGGACCGCCGTGCAGGAGCACCAAAGGCTTTTTATTCCCGCTCTTTTTTCCTGCAATCCGATAATATGTCCGATACTCCAAAAACGGCATATAACCTTCTCTGATTTGCATCTAAATTCCTCCCTTTATCCACAAAAGACACATCCCTTAACTTTGGTTCACGATCCCCCTCATATCTGCAATACTCTCGAAACCCTGCCGCTTCATATATTCCTCAATGCCGTCCACAATCTCCATTGTCACCGCCGGATTGTGGAAATTTGCCGTTCCCACCGATACTGCACTGGCTCCCGCCAGAATAAATTCAATGGCATCCTCCGCACAGCTGATGCCGCCCATGCCGATAACCGGCAGCTTCACTGCCTGCGCCGCCTGATATACCATCCGGACCGCAATCGGATGAATGGCAGGGCCGGATACGCCTCCGGTCTGATTGGCAAGTACAAACTGCTTCCGGTGTATGTCGATCTTCATTCCCGTCAGGGTATTGATCAGCGATACTGCATCTGCACCGCCGGCCTCTACTGCCTTTGCCATTTCTGCAATATCAGTCACATTGGGACTCAGTTTCATAATCACCGGCTGCCTCGCATACTTTTTCACAACCTTCGTAATTCTCTCTGCCGCCTGCGGATCCTGTCCGAAAGCAATCCCGCCCTCTTTTACATTGGGACAGGAAATATTAATCTCCAGCATATCCACAGGTTCTTCCGAAAGACGCTCCACGGTCTCGCAGTAGTCCTCCTCAGATTTCCCGCATACATTTACGATAATCCTTGTATCATACTGTTTTAAAAATGGAATATCCCTTTTGCAAAACAGCTCGATCCCCGGATTCTGCAGTCCGATGGCATTCATCATGCCGCCGTAAACCTCCGCAACCCTGGGCGTGGGATTCCCCGGCCATGGAACATTTGCCACGCCCTTTGTAGTTACCGCACCCAGCCTGTTCAAATCTGTATATTCGGAAAATTCTACACCCGAGCCAAAGGTTCCCGATGCCGTAGTTACTGGATTCTTCCATTCAACCCCGGCTATGTTTACCGTCATATTCATCAGATTTCTACCTCCGAAGCCAAAAATACCGGCCCATCCTTACAGATGCGCTTATTTTTTACGTTGCTGTGGGGATCTGCTTCTCTGCTCTTACATACGCAGCCCAGGCAGGCCCCGATCCCACAGGCCATCCGCTCCTCCAGAGAAATATAACATTCCATTCCCCGTTCCCCGGCATAGTCCTTCACCGCCCTGAGCATAGGCATAGGGCCGCAGGCATAGATAATATCCGCCTCCAGCTTGTTCTCCCGGACCGCATCCAGCACATTGCCTCTGGTCCCCACACTGCCGTCCTCCGTAGCAATATAAAGCTTCCCGCTCTCAGCAAAGGACTCTGCAAGGAATGTCTGCTTATCCCGGTACCCGGCAATGATCTGCCTGCTCTCACAGCGGATCTGCTTCGCCAGCTCCAGGATCGGCGGTACGCCGATGCCTCCCCCCATCAGAAATGCTTTCTTCCCCTCTGCCTTTTCTAACGGGAAACCATTCCCAAGAGGCCCCATTACCGGAAGCCTGTCTCCTGCCCGCAGCCTGGAGAACTGCTTCGTTCCCGTATTCTCTCCTGTCACGCGGTATACCATACGGAGCGCCTGGCCATTCCCGTCTATCTCGCAGATACTAATCGGTCTGGGGAGAAGCCTGCTCCTGTCCTCCGTATAAACGGATATAAACTGTCCCGGAACCGCCTCTTTTGCCGCCCTTGTTTTAATCCAGATACTGAATATACCTTCTGCCAGCTGCTCCTGTGCCAGAACAACTGCCTGTTCCTTTTCCCTTATCATAATACTCCTCTTATATCTGCAATCATATCTTCTACCGCCGCTCTGGAAGCCTCTCCAAAATTCTCCGGGCCGTATTTGCCATACTTTTCCTGCTTATATGCGGCAATAATTCCACGGGAGGAGTTCACAATTGCTCCAAGGCCGTCCTCATTAAAGAAATGAGCCAGATCCTTCCCCTTACCGCCCTGTGCTCCGTAGCCGGGAACCAGAATGTATGCCTTCGGCATAAGCTTGCGGAGCTGTTTTCCCTGCTCGGGATAAGTAGCGCCCACTACTGCACCGATATAGCTGTATTCCCCGCCCATGCAGGCATCACCCCACTCTTGGACTTTTTCACCAACCAGTTCATATAAAGGTCTTCCGTCAACCAGGCGGTCCTGAAATTCTCCGCTAGAAGGATTCGATGTCTTAACCAGAATGAACAATCCCTTCTTCTCCTGCTTACATACATCAATAAACGGCTTCACACAATCTGAACCCATGTAAGGATTCACCGTCACAAAATCTTCGCCAAAAGGAACGAAGGATTTGCTGCCCGCCTGCACCCTTCCCAGATGCCCTGCCGCATAAGCCGCCGACGTGGAGCCGATATCTCCCCGCTTGATATCCCCGATGACTACCAGTCCCTTTTCCTTACAGTAGTCTACTGTTTTCTTGAATGCCTCAAGTCCCGGAATGCCGAACTGTTCATACATAGCAATCTGAGGCTTGACCGCCGGAATCAGATCGTAGGTTTTATCTATGATCTCTTTGTTAAACTGCCAGACCGCCTCTGCCACGCCCTCTAAGGTCTCGCCCAATTCAGCAAATGCCTGTTTTACCACCTGTTCCGGCACATAGCTTAACATCGGATCCAGTCCTACAACAATGGGAGCATTTGTTTTCTTAATGTTTTCAATCAGTTTATTAATCAACGATTTGTCCTCCTTCATACACAACTCTTCCATTTACCAGAGTGCATACTACATCACCCTTCACCTTCCGTCCATGGAACGGTGTATTCTTTCCCTTTGAGAAAAATGTTTCTTTATCTATCCGGTATTCCTTATTGGGGTCAAAAATTACAATATCTGCGGTCTTTCCCTCCGATACAGAGCCTTTATCTGTAAGTCCCAGTATCCTTGCAGGATTATAGCTCATCTTCTCCGCCATCTGCATAGGTGTCAGAATCCCCTTGTCCACAAGCTCAGTATATGTCAGTGCAGCCGAAGTCTCAAGTCCTGCGATTCCGAATGCCGCATATTTCATGCTGAGATTCTTCTCTGCCGCCGCATGCGGCGCATGATCGGTAGAGATCACGTCCATCGTCCCATCCTGCAGCCCCCGGATCAGCGCATCCACATCTGCCCTGCTGCGGATAGGCGGATTCATCTTAAAATTACCGTCATCCTCCGTAATATCATCTGTTGTCAGTGTAAAATGATGGGGACACACCTCCCCGGTCACCGCAAGCCCCTCTGCCTTTGCCGCTCTTATCATCTTCACGCTGTCCTCCGTAGAGCAGTGGCACAGATGGAGCTTTACCCCGGTCTCCTTGGCAAGCAGGATGTCTCTTGCCGCGATCACATCCTCCACCGAATTCGTGATTCCCTTCAGCCCTAACTCTTCCGCCTTGGAGCCGGCATTCATCACACCGCCTTCTACCATGGTGATATCCTCACAGTGGGCAAATACCACCATACCTGCTTCCTTTGCAAGCTTCATTCCCCTGCGGTACAAAGCCGCATTCATCACAGACTTGCCGTCCTCACTGATTCCCACACAGCCCTTCCCGGCCATTTCCCGGATATCAGCCAGTTCTTTCCCCTCCTGTCCTATCGTAACCGAGCCAAGCTGGTATACATTCGTCAAAGACTCCTTCAGGGCACGTTTCTGCACTGTCTCCACCTTCACACCGGTATCTGTCACCGGTCTGGTATTCGGCATGGCGCACACAGAGGTGACCCCGCCCCGGACAGCCGCCCTTCCGCCTGTAGTAAGCGTTTCCTTATATTCCAGCCCCGGATCCCGGAAATGCACATGCAGATCAATAAATCCAGGCATTAGATAGCAGCCCTCTGCATCAATCGTCTTATCTGCTTCCGCGCAGATATGCTCCTTTACATCTGCAATTTTCTCATCCTCTATCAGCACATCGCAGATTCCGTCTCTTCCGGTCAACGGATCCAGCACATGGCCGTTCTGAATCAAAATCCTCATGTCTTTCTTTTTCCTTTCCATGCCGGTTCAATCGGCCCCGGCATTTCTAAAGCCGGCTTTTCACTGCCTCGACCGCCTTTTCAAGCTGATTGTCGTAATCCGGATTCTCTTCATCCGGCTCATATGGGATCTCTATATCCGGGGTGATCCCCTTTCCATTGATGCTTCTTCCACTGGGCGGAAAATACTCCGCAATGGTGAGCTTTACGCTGGTTCCATCCTTCAGATCAAAAATCTGCTGTACAACTCCTTTACCGTAGGACTGGGTTCCCACAATCTCACCAGCATCATAATCCTGAATGGCTCCTGCATAAATCTCCGACGCACTTGCACTGTTTCCGTTCATAAGCACTGCCAGTGGTTTTGCAAACTTGTGCTCTTCATCTGAAGAGTACACGGTCTCTTCCCCGGATTTATCCTTCATGGAAACCACCGTCCCTTCCGGCAGCATCAAATCCAGGATATCAACTACCACATCCAGATTCCCGCCCGGATTGCTTCGAAGATCCACCACAAGCCCCTTCATTCCCTGATTCTCCAAATCCTTCAGGGCCTCCTCATATTGACTGCTGGTCACACTGTCAAACTCTGTGATCCGAATATAACCGATACCATCTTCCTTCATCTCATGGGAAACCGTAATTACTTCAATCTTTCGCCGGACTGCCGTAACTGCTACCTCCTCGGCATCATCTCCCCGGATCAGCGCTAACTCTACTTTGGTGCCCTCATCTCCCTTGATCCGGCTGACCACCGATGTCAGGTCAAGCCCTGTAATCTCTTCCCCCGCCACTTTATAGAGGATATCATCGGCTTTTACTCCTGCCTCCTCCGCCGGAGAATCCGGGTAAATCTGTACGATCCTAACCACCCCGGTATCCCTGTCCTGAGTAAGCACTGCCCCGATGCCGCTGTATTCTCCGGAAGAAGACTCCATCATGTCCTTCGTTTCTTCCTCGTCATAATAGACAGAATAAGGATCTCCAAGACCTCCTATATAACCTTTATACAGGCCTTCCCTCAGCGCCTCGCTGTCCTTATCTCCCGTATAATAATTGTCCACAAGCTGCTCTAAAAGCTCCAGCTTCGTCTCCGCGGCATCATCCAGCCCTTCTCCGCTTTTTCCTGTCACATTCCTTACCGCATTTCGTATTCCAAAACCGTTTATACCGCAGGAAACTGTTCCCATAATTAATAACACAGTAAGGGCGCCCAAAAGCGCCCCTCTTATAAAACCTTTATTCTGCATCGTTCGTCCCAATCTTTATAATCTCTATCAATATATTCATATCAAGAACCTATATTACAGATAATTTCTTGGATCTACCGGTACACCATTCACCCATACTTCAAAATGGAGATGAGGTCCTGTAGATGCTCCAGAAGTACCCACAGCCGCAATGTTCTGCCCGACACTTACACTCTGCCCTTCTGACACATAAATTTTACTACAATGCTGATATACTGTGGACAACCCGTTACCATGGTTAATTACCACATAAGCTCCCCGTCCCACACTCGTATTGTAATTATGCACTACCGTTGTTACTGTTCCACTGGCCGCAGCATAGATTCCGCTTCCATAGCTTGCGGCATAATCCCGGCCTTTATGGTTTGTGCTTCCGATACCGCCCGGCGAATTTCTGCCGCCAAATTCGCTGCTCACATATCCATTACAAGGTGTACTCAGCCTGCCGTTTCCTGAAACCCAGGATGCTCCCGGCGTACTGCTGCTACTGCCTCCGCCGCTATTATTATTTGTAGTCTGCTGCGCGGCCTCCAAAGCCGCCCGTCTTGCCGCTTCCTGTCTTGCCGCTTCCTCCTGCAGAGCCTTAAGCTTAGCTGCATTCTCCCCTATGGCAGTCTCCAGCCTGCTGATCTCTTCTGCTTTCTCTTCCATCAGCTTTGAAATCTCCGCCTGCTTTTCCTGCAGCTGTGTTTCCAGCGTCTCCAGCTCCGCACGCTCTGCTTCCAGTGCCGTCTTCTGCTCATCAACCTGCTTTACGATTGCTTTAAACTCATCTAACATATCTCTGTCATATTCTGAAATCTGTGTGATATATTCTGCATTGTTCAACAGATCGCTGATACTCTTAGACTCAAAGAGAATCTCGATAAATTGAGTATTGCCGTTCTCATACATATATTTGATACGCTTCTTCATGCTCTCATATTGATCATTTTCATCAATCTGAGCCTGTATCAGCTCAACTTCTTTAACAGCAATCTCTTCGCCTTTTGCTTCAATCTTAGCTGTAGTCTGCTCTATCTCAGTGATCAGTGTATTAAGCTGGTCAGCAAGTGCGGCCTCTTCTTCCTCTGCCGTATTCTTCTGGGCCTCCAGTGCTTCTCCCTTCTTCTTCGTCTCCTCGATGGACGAAGCCCGGACCTGAATCGTCATGCCAAATGCTAATGTTAGAGTTAACAACATGCTTACTAATCTTTTACCCTGCATAGTCAATCTGCCTCCCTTTTTCTCCCCGTATTAATTATATTATCATCCTGCCCCTTTTGCTACATATATTCTTATACCCGCAGATGCTTGCGGATGGTAAAGAAGCTTCCCAGTACGCCGATTCCAACTCCCAGTGCAAGTCCAACCGGAAGAAGAATGCTGTACACCGTCGTCACTGGAAGGAACTCCACAATATTATTCAAAAGGCTGAACTTACTCATAATGTATGCTACTGCCCGGTCGTACATAAAATACAGCACCACCAAAGGAATAATAGCTCCTATAACGCCGATTACCAGGCCTTCTATAACGAACGGCGCCCGGACGAATCCATCCTTCGCACCGATATATTTCATAATTGCAATCTCTTCCCTTCGGACTGTAATACCCATAGTGACCGTATTACTGATCAGGAAAATCGATACTGCCAGAAGAATGCCGATCAGGAAAATGGATATATATACGATCAGCTTATTCACACTGGTAAGAGTCTTAGCAACCACATCCGACTTATTCACCTTACGGACTCCGTCAAGCTTCTCGGCAAAAGAAACCACATCCTTCTGCTTCGCCACATCATCCATATACACCTCATAGTTATCAGATCCGTTCAACGGATTGTCATCCTTAAAGCCGTCTGCAAGCTCCTTGGCCTCTCCAAAATAATCGTCCTTAAAGGAATCCCACGCTTCGTCTGCCGACACATACTTGATCTCCAGAACGCCGTCGCATCCTTCTAATTCCTGTCCGATCTTCTGGATCTGTGCCTGAGTTATCTCCTCCTCAAACAAAACCGTAATCGCAACTCCCTCTTCTGCCTTCTGCACAATATATCTGAAGTTGGTCACAATGGAAAAGAAAATACCAAACAGAAAAATGCAGGCCGCCATCGTCGCGATTGAGGCTATGGAGAACATCTTGTTTCTTCCTATGTTCTTAAATCCCTGTCTTGTAGAGTATCCAATCGTACTAATTCTCATTGATATAACCACCCCTTTTTTCGTCGCTTACGATGACCCCTTTTTTCATCGTAATTACACGCTTCTTCATCTCGTTTACAATCTCCTGGTTATGTGTAACGACCAATACCGTTGTACCTCTGTCGTTGGCCTCCTCAAGGAGTTTCATAATCTCCCACGAGTTGGTCGGGTCAAGGTTACCGGTCGGCTCGTCCGCCAGCAGAATTGCAGGTTCATTCACTATCGCTCTGGCAATGGCCACACGCTGCTGCTCGCCGCCGGACAGCTCCTTTGGAAAAGACTTATACTTCTGTGCCAAGCCAACCAGAGACAGCGCTGCAGGAACCTTCTTCTTAATGATACGGGTTGGTGTCTCTACAACACGCTGGGCAAACGCAATGTTCTCATAGATATTGCGGTCCTTCAGCAGACGGAAATCCTGAAACACAACCCCGATTCCCCTGCGGTACATGGGAATCTTCCTGTGCCTCAGCCTGCCCAGATCCTGTCCATTCACAATAATCGTACCTGATGTAGGCTCCAGTTCCTTCATAATCAGACGGATAAGGGTTGATTTACCAGATCCGCTGTCGCCCACGATAAATACAAATTCGCCCTGATTGATCTTCAGGTTAATACCATTCAGGGCAGCAACCCCTTTCGAGTACTCTTTCGTTACTTCTGTTAATTCAATCATACTGTCCTCCTAATTATTTAATACTCCATGGACTCCATATACTTCATGTATTTGACTACCATCAATGCAATCTTAAATGTAATGGCATCCTCAAATACCCTAAGGTCGAGTCCCGTACTTTTCTGCAGCTTATCCAATCTGTACACCAGTGTATTCCGGTGAATGTATAACTGCCTTGATGTCTCGGACACATTCAGGCTGTTCTCAAAAAACTTATTGATCGTTGCCAGCGTCTCCTCATCAAATTCGTCCGGAGACTTCCCCTCAAAAATCTCACGGATGAACATCTTGCAGAGCGAAATCGGAAGCTGGTAGATCAGCCGTCCAATTCCTAACGTGCTATATGCAATAATATTCTTTTCATCGAAGAATATCTTGCCGACATCCAGAGCAAGTTTCGCCTCTTTATAAGATTTGGAAACTTCCTTGATATCATTTACTATAGTGCCGTAAGCAATCCTTACGCCATCCTCGCCTTCTTCATTCAGCGCCTCCAGAAGACGGACCGCCGATTTATCGAGTTCCGGATAACCCTCGCCGGTTCCAAGCTCTCTTACTATAATAATATTCTTTTCATCCACCGCAGTAACGAAATCCTTCGATCTGCCGCTCAAAATACTCCGAATATTATCAATCTTGCTGCTATCCTTCTCATGATCTGTCTCTACAATAAAGATAACACGTCTCGCCTCGGTGTCAATATGTAATTTTTTCGCCCTGTTATAGATATCTACAAGGAGCAGATTATCCAAAAGAAGATTCTTGATAAAATTATCCTTATCAAACCTCTCTTTATAAGCAATCAGCAGATTCTGTATCTGAAAGGCCGCAAGCTTGCCGATCATATACACATCCTCGCTTCCGCCATTCGCCAGAAGAATATATTCCAGCTGGTGCTCATCAAAAATCTTAAAAAACTGATATCCCTGAATCACCTGGCTCTCCGCCGGGGAACCAGCAAAGGAAGAAACAGCATCCCCATAGTGCCCCTGCTCGGCAAATGTACTTGCAAGAGGCTTCCCATCGGTATCCATAACACACAAATCAATTCTTGTAATGCCCTTCAAACCATCAATTGTGTTTTGAAGTATCTGATTAGATATCATATTCCATTCCCTCCACCCATTTCAATATGCATTTTTCACAATATCTTATCTGTCCATTTGCCTGCTTATGCATATCACTCGTTTCTATCTTAATATAAATCCACAAAAAAAGAAAGAGGAAATCGCATATTTTTGTCAATTTCCTCGCTTTTCCCTACTTTTTTATATGAAATTTTAACGAATCAGCTCTGGACATTGTGTACAAAGCATTTTCCAAAATCCACCTGCTTACTTGAGAAAATTCTGCATTATCCGTGCGCCTGCATTTCCCTGCGGTTCTTCTCAATCTCACGTTTAAAGAACAGACGGTCGAAAAAGGACGCAACCCTTCCGCCTTTTGTCCTGCCCTTGTAGATAGGCTCCATCGCCTTTCCTGCTCCCAGCCACATCCTTGCATTGATCAGGCTCCGGTTTCTGGATATAAACTCCTCCTGTACCGGAGAGGAAAGAACCGCGATCACACTGTCAACCTCGCCGCCGTTTATCGCATTTACCAGCATATCATCTGTACCGGCTCCCGGAGCCACCTTCGCCGCCCCTGCAAGCTGGATCCCTCTGTAGCGGGAAAACATACATGCCGTCAGCCTGTCCACTTCCTCATCTGTTTCAACAAGAAGATAGACCCGGCTGTGATTCTTGTGAAGATACTTTAAATACATCTTCAGATAAACCTGAGTCTTTATCTCCTGCATATGCCGGACATCAGCAATACCTGCCGCCTCTAAGATCTCTGTCTGCGCCGGAAGCACCAGATCACTCTGTTCAATGGCTTTCCGCAGATCCGGCTTATCCCGGACGCACATAAGCGTCTCTATCGTAACAAGCTCTACCACATTGGTCACAGCCGTACTCATATATTCCACCGATGCCTTCATCGCCTGCTTTGCCGAACAGTTATCTATATTAACATCCAATACACAAATCGTCTCATTCATTCGAACAACCACCTGCAATATTTTCCAGTTTAAGCATTGTAGCAAAACAGGGTTTCCTTTGCAAGTATTGACACGAAATGTTCACACTAATTAATATTCGTAATATTTCTGTTATTATTTATAGATTCCCGTCTCTTCTTCGTGATCAGGCCGCCTATCCGTCCGGTTTCTTTTGAGGACAGGGACTTCCATCCTTCACTCAACACTTTATCCAGAAGCCCCAATTCCTCAGCAATTTCATATTTCAGCTTCTCCTCCGGCGTAACCAAGTGCAAATCAATCGGTTTTTCTTTTTTCTTTGACATAACATCCGTCCCCTTTCCTGCTGTTACAGGAAGTATTGACAGAATATCCGGACTTAATACACTACTGTCTCATCCGGAATAATAATTGCCGCAATAAAATATATCAGCAGGCCGCTCCCTCCGGTTAACGCAAACAACACCCAGACCAGACGGATGATCGTCGGGTCAATATTAAAATACTCTGCAATTCCTCCGCATACTCCGCAGATCATGCGCTGCTTCTTTGAACGATATAACTTTTTAGATTCCATGATGTATTCCTCCTTCACACTTATTTAAAATTAATACTGACGCTTCCGATTCCACACTCTACAGATAATTCTTTTCCTCCGTGGTGTTCTTCCCCATGGTGGTCATCATTGTCATCAAAATCATCCTCTGACCTGCTGACTCCGATTCCGCTAAAAGAACGTCCTCCTACTGTAACCTCACCGATGCCGCAGTCTATATTGTAGGCATAATCTGTCTCACTTCCTGAAAGCGTCAAAGCGACCTCGCCCACACCACATTCAATATCTCCTTCATTCAAAACAGTCCCTTCTGCGGTAATCTGTCCGGCACCGCATCCCAGCTCTGCCTGCTGTGCTGTAAAGCTGTCTATCACAGCTTGGCCGGCTCCCACGTTCAGAGAAAACTCTGCCGCCTCCGCATCTGCGACGTAGATTTCTCCCGCTTCATTATCCAGCTCCAGCTCCTCCAGACATTCCTTCGGAAGGAACAGCCAGACTGTTGCATAGCCGTCGATCCGGTTAATCGTACGCATTTTCTTTGTTGTCGTAATTTTCAGTTCATCCCTGTCCTGCACACATTTAAAACGGAGCCTCTCATCTACATTCACTGCCTCCACATGGACGTCCTTATCCGGCGAAGCCAGAACCTGAAGCTGTATCCCGCAGGAATCCACATCAATCTTGCTGATACCGGAATAGTTCTTCTTGATCCCCGGCTCTCCGGCGCGTTCACCGTATCCATATTCTCTGCCGTCCTTGATTTTAGAAATCAATACTGTGCCGTCATCATCCTCATCCGAATCAAAAAAGACTATATTCGGAAGGATTCCTGCTCTGGCATCCACTTCCACTACCGCATCATAGAAGGATGCGCCCATCATGCGTCCCGCTATGCAGAATGCCGTTCCCAGACAGAATACCGCCCCGCAGATAATCCAAAATATTTTCCATCCATGTTTCATCTATACCGCCGCCTTTCTTTTTTGAAATGGTCTCCTGCAGAGCTCTACCACAAATCGGAACAGCCCCGGAAGGACTATCATACACAGCCGGATAGCCGCCACGGTTGCAATAGTTCCAATGACTCCCAGAATCATCCCGACACCCATCACCGCCATAGCTGCCGCCGGATTCGAGATCATAATAAACATTCCTTTAATAAAAAGCACCAGACCCGCTGCCGCAAGCGCCATGGCAACAGCCGCAAGAGCTATAAAGATTGCAAATCCTGCAATTCCGAATGCAAATACACAGCACACAAATGCGATTGCCAGCGGGATCAGCACAGGTACCGCAAAAAGCACGATCAGAATGATCAGCGCCAGCTTCAGGCCGCTGCTGGTCCAGGGCTTATTCTCCTGTCCTTTATCTCTGTCCGGCTCCGTATACGAATAAGCATTTCCATTCTGACCGGCAGCGTAAGGACCGCCGTTTCCGGCCTGATTCCCTGCGTAAGCTCCTCCCGGATAGGGATTCTCTGTGTTCCGCCTCCCTGCCCCGCGGTACTGTCCCGGAACATCCTTCTTCTCAAACTTGGTATCTGTGTATCCGGTCTCACGGAACTCGCCGGAATCGCCCATCCGCCTGCCGAGCCCTGCCTTCATCTCAGCCGCAACCTGCTCCGGGCTTCCAAGCTCTTCAATCACCTTCTCCTCATTCTCTTCACCGGCATCATCAAAATAATCATTGTAATACTGCATCGTTGCAACCCGCTCCTCTGCCGGCACATCCTGAAGAAGCGACGCCAGTTTCCTCATATATTCAATGCGGTTCATTTAATAACCCCTCCCTCAAAAATTGAATTTATCTTTGCACAATATGATTTCCATTCTGACCGATAGAGATTCAGCTGTATCAGTCCTTTTTCCGTCACCTTGTAATACCTGCGGTTCCTTCCGTCAAACTGCCGGTCATAGACCTCCAGGCATTCATCCTTCTGAAGTCTCCTGAGAACCGGATACAGGGTTGACTCTGACACATCAATCGCTTTCTTCACATCCTGGGTGATCTTATAACCATACGTGCCTTCATCTTCCTGAGACACAACCGCCAGTACAATTGCATCCAGAAGCGCTGCTCCGGTGTTAAATACCATAATCTCACTCCTTTATATCTCCTATGCTGTTTTACTAATATTGTTTTCATAGCTATATTATATGGAATATAATATAGATTGTCAATATAGTATTATAAAAAAATTATTATTATACAAACAAAACGGCCGCGCCTACGCGCAGCCACCCGTCCTTCTACTGTATTCTATTACTCTCTTTTGTTAAGTCCAGGAAATTTCCTCCCCCAGCGTAAACGAATAAATAATCTTCTCCCGCACCCTTTTTCCGGTTATCTGCTCCAGCGCCCTGGCGTAATACTCCAGCTGAGCTTGGTATTTTTCCTTAAGCTCCTCCCCGGTCTGTACCCGGTCTGTTTTATAGTCCAGAACCGCCAGTCCCTCCGGCTCCTCAAAATACACATCAATGATCCCCTGTACAAGAACTGTTTCCTGTCCTTCCTCTTTCATTTCAGGATAGACGTCCTCCATAGGAATCCCAAGCACAAAAGGCTGTTCCTTCCACAGCAGTCCATTCCCGGCCGCCTGTTTCATACGCTTTCCGGATCCGGTATTTACAAAGTTCAGAATATCCTGCCCGTCCACGCAGGCCGCCATCTCCGGAGAGATCCTCCCTTCACGCTCCATCCCGGATAACGCTTCCTTTACACGCTCCCCATCGTAAGCCTCTGTGAAATCCAACAGCTCCATGACCCGGTGGTAAGCGCTTCCCCTGGATGCCCCGGTAAGCTCTGTCTCCTGCTGCAAAAATTGAGGGACCAATGGAATTACCGTTTCTTCCTCGCACAAAAGCTCTCCTGCTTCCTCTGCCAGATAGGCTCTTTTCTTCAATTCGGAAACCGTATATTTCAGCTTCTTTCCGTCCAGCTCCTCATAAGGATACGTATAGGCAAACTGTTCCTCCAGAGAAGCTTTCATTTCCTCATCATAAATCCGCTCCGTATTCCATGCTTCCAATGCCTGTCTGGTAAACAACCGGCCCGCCCGCTCCTGCACCTGTCCTTCCAGCACCTCCTCCATGCGCAGGATCCTCACCTTCACCGGAGATCCTTTCCCTGTGACAGCCGGTATCAGCCAGCCTAAGAACCCGGATGCCCCTGCAAGCCGTCCAAAGGGAAGCTTCTTTACTATTCCGCCGTCAGCTCTGCCTCCCGGCAACGCTTCCGCGTCTTTAAGCCTTTTTTCCGGCTCTGCAATTGTCCCTGTAATAATCAGCTTCTCTTTCGCACGGGTAAATGCCACATACAATACCCTCAGCTCTTCTCCCATGCTCTCTAACAGCTCTTCCCTGGCAATCACGCTTTTGATAAACGACGGGCACTTGGTACGGTCTTTTAAGTTTATACATTCCAGTCCCACACCCAAGGAAGCATGAAGCAGTGCACTTCCCTTCATGTCCTGCCTGTTAAACCTCTTTCCCATGCCCGCGGCGATCACAACCGGAAATTCCAGTCCCTTACTCTTGTGAATGCTCATCATCTGCACCGTGTCTGCCTGCTCGTCAAACGCGGATGCCTCGCCATAATCAATCTCGTATTTCTGAAGCTGTTCTATATAGCGGATGAAATGGAACAGTCCCTTATAACTGGTGCTTTCAAAGGCTCTGGCCTTTTCCGCCAGCATATAAAGATTCGCTTCTCTCTGCTCCCCCGCCGGAAGCGCCGCCACATAGTCTCTGTATCCGGTTTCCCGGCAGATTCTTTCCAGCAGCTCATGCAGCGCCATATAAGAAACCATACTTCGGAAATATTCCAGCTTCCCAAGACACCTCTCCAGCTTCCCGCGGATCCGCTCATCCGCCCCCGTCTCCCGGTAAGCCGCCACAGCATCATAAAACCGGAGCTCCCGGTACTCTCCCTTGATCCGTGCAAGCTCCTCCTCTGTCACCCCGCCGAAATAAGACCTCAGTACTGCCGCCAGCGGAATATCCTGTTTCTGGTTATTCATCACCCGCAGATACTCCAACAACAGGCCAATCTCCCTGGCATCAAAATATCCTTCCCTCGCCCCTGCGTAAACCGGGATCCCGTGTTTCCCAAGAACCTCTGCAAATACATCCGCAAAGCCCTTCATGCTTCTGGTGAGAATTACAATATCCCGATACTGTACCGGTCTGAGCTTTCCGGTCTGCTTATCCGCCACCATCTGAGTTTCCATCAGCTCTTTAATCCGAAGGGCTATGGCGGCCGCCTCCATTTCTCCTGCAGACAGCTTCTTTCCGGGCTCGGCCAGAATCCCGCAGGCCTCCTCATCCTCCTTGTCGATCAGAAGAAGCTCCGTCTCATTTCCCACAGCCTCTTCATATGACGCGCCTGCATACAGCGCCACATCATCGTCATATTCCACGCCGCCCAGCGCCTTTGTCATAATCTGCCGGAAGATGGCATTCACGCTGTCTAACACCTGGCTGCGGCTCCGGAAATTCTTATGAAGGTCAATCCGCTGTTCCTTCCCGTCCTCCAGCACATAACGTTCGTATTTATCCATAAACAGCTCTGGCCTTGACAGCCGGAACCGGTAAATGCTCTGCTTCACATCCCCTACCATAAAAATGTTGTAATTACCTTTCCAGATCCCGGACACGCTGGTCAGGATCGTCTCCTGGATCAGGTTGCTGTCCTGGTACTCATCGATCATAACCTCCGCAAACTGCTCCTGATACTCTTCCGCTGTATCCGATGGCACCAGCCTGCCGTCCTCCTCCCGGGTTAGAATCCGCAGGGCATACTGCTGCATATCATCGAAATCAATCATATTCCGGCCGCGTTTCTTCTCCTCAAAGGCCGTCATAAAACCCAGTGTAAGCGTTACAAGCATTTCTATATAAGGCCTGCACACCCGAAGGTCTGCAAGAACCTCCTTTCCCGGCTGGGAAAAATACAGCTTGCCGATATCCTTTACAACTCCCTTTACCTCCTCCCGGATACGCTTTACCAGCTCGGCCTTCTCTTCGGACACCTGCTTGTCCCGGTTAGCCGCCAGCCTGGACCATTTGACAGACTCAAAAGCCTGGGCGCATTCTTCATATCCCTTCCGGCTCATAAGCCCTTCCAGCACAAGCAGGTCCTGCTCCAGCATTTCCCCATACATATACGGCCCTTCCGGCTCATTACATATGCACAGGCCCTGTTCCAAAAGCTCCACAGACCCTTCCAGATATCTTCTCACATTCTCCTCGGCACACCCGTAATAGATGGAAGCATCTAACTCCTCCATGCTTTCTATCCGATAGGCGGCACGGCATTCCTCCAGCCATTTCTCCGGCTTCGGATAGCTTCTGCAGAATTCATACAGCTTCAGCACCAGCTCTTCCAGCTTCCGGTCATCCCTGCCGCCTCCATAGGCCTCCACAAGATTCAGAAAGTCCGCATTCCCTTCCGCGTAATACTGCTCCATCAGCTCTCTCAGCACATCCTGTCTTAGGAGCTTTAGCTCGCCGTCCTCGCCGATGCGGAAAGACGGATCCAGATCAATGGTATGAAAATGCTCCCGTATGACCGACAGACAAAAACTGTGTATCGTTGTGATCTGCGCGCTGTGTATCAGGGTCGCCTGCTTTCTCAGCTGCTCGTTTTCAGGCTCCTTTTCCACCCGGTCCTCCACCGCCCTGCGGATACGCTCCTTCATCTCCGCAGCGGCAGCCTCGGTAAAGGTCACGATCAAAAGGCGGTCCACATCCACAGGCCGTTCCGTTCTGGTCAGCATGGTAATGATCCGCTCAACCAGCACCGCCGTCTTACCGGAGCCTGCAGCCGCAGATACCAAGATATTGCGCCCGCCTAGACTAATCACCTGCCGCTGTTCTCTGGTCCAACTGATTCCCATGCTATTCCTCCTTCTTTCCTTCTATTTCCCGCCTCATACGCTCCACTGCCTCACTGCCCGAAAGCGGCGCAATATCACGATACCTATATCCGGGCAGGCGTACATCAAACCCGCAGACATGCCGGTATCTGCAGAAATCACAGCCGCGCTTTGTCCCCTGGCGGTAAGGCTCTATTCCTGCACTGCCCTTCTGGATATCCTTACGGATGGATCTACTCTTCTGTTCTGCATATGACAGCATAGTATGAAACTCCTCACAGTCTGCCGCTCTTGAAGTTTTTGAAATGCTTCCGTCCCGGTTCAGCTTCACCGGAACAGCAGTAGACTCCCCGGTCAATCCATGATCTAAATGGCTTAAGCTCTCCTTTTCCAGATTTACAATACCGTCCGGCCGCAGCTCCTTCAGCATCTGATGCCTGCGCTCCTCATCCCCCGCCTTTGGCACCAGCGGATCCTTCATACGGTAGTAAAAGACACCCGCAGGAATCACCTGATGCTCCGGATATTTATCCTGAACATGTTCCACCGCCGCATTCATATACACCATCAGCTGCAGCTGCAGTCCATGATACAAGGCGGAAATATCAAAACCTGTCCGGCCCGTCTTATAATCCATGACCTTCACATAAACCTCATCCTCGTCCACACACACATCCAGGCGGTCAATCTTACCGCTGCCGAAATTCAGCTCATAGGCCTCCGGCACAAAATCACCCTTTGCAAGCTGGTCGGTAAGCGCCCAGACTGTACGGTCCAAAAGCCTGGTAAGGCGGATGAGCATATACTCATTTCTGGCCGAACTGTACAGCACCGAATTGCCGTAATCCGTTACTGCCTCCTCTACACTCTGACTAACCAGCTCCTTCCGGCGGGCTTCCTCCATCCCCAGCCAGCCGCCCTCGCGCTCCGCCTTCCCGGAATAGCGCTCAATCGCCGCATGAAATACATTTCCCAGATCCAGAGCCTGAAATTCATACTCGCTCCGCTCCTTAAGACGCAGTCCGTAAGCAAGAAAATGGGAAAATGCACAGGCGGAAAACCTTTCCATTCTGGATATGCTGTTCTGAAAACGCTCTCCGTAGAGCAGCCTAGCCGCCATCTCACTGATCTGCTTCGGCTGATAGGAATAAAAGCCTGCATCCAGAAGCCCCTCGATCTTCTCTGCCCACTCCGGATTTCTTTTATACCAGCTGTAGAGCTCCATCCATGCACTTCCAACGATATCGCTTTTCATGCGCAGGCCCTCTATCAGCTCCCTCACCCCGGTCTCAGACGTGAGCTCCTTTTCTGCCGTCTGTGCTTTTGTAACATCAAACACAGGAAGCTTTGGAAACAGCTTCTTCATCTCCCCGATCAGATAGGCCGGCCGCAGGGCGCTTCCGCCAGCACTGCTCTTACTGTAAAACAGATACAGCTTCTCCTCCGGCTTCGTCAGGTTCAAATAGAGGTAGAATTTCTGGATATACGCCTGTTCCCTTCCTCCCGGCGTCAGCTTAAGCTCCTCCGCCTCAAATTTCTCCCGGTCCCTCTCGCTCAAGATTCCCCTCTTAAGAAGCGCCCCCGGAAGCAGGGTATCGTTCAGCCCCAGAACCAGAAGCGCCTTGATATCCTTTAATCTGGTCCGCTCTACATCCCCAATGATCACCTGGTCAAGACCCGGCGGAATCACACCGATTTTGATCTCATTTAAGCCTGCATCCAGAAGCTCTCGGTACTCTGCAAGTCCCACCGGTTCATCCCCCAGCAGCTCCACAAATTTGTCAAACAAGCCAATCACCGCGCCATACACCTGCGCATATTCTCTGGCAAGGGCCAGCTCCCCATTTGCCGCAAATGCCTCCTCCTGGTTCTTTAAGGCCTGCTGAAGTCCTTCCCGCTCCAGAAAACGGTACAGCGCCTCTGTAATATCCCTCACCGTCTTCCTTCTCTGCTTCAGCACAAACACCAGCTCATCCACCAGCTCAACAAATGCCACCCGCAGATGATTGACCTCCGACAGCTCCTCCTCTGTCATATCCTTATCCCGTCGGATCCAGCGCTCCTGCCACTTCTTATAGCCCCGGATGCCCAGCGCCAGACAGTAATTCTCAAGCCCACTGACCTCATCCTCCGTAAACGGCCCGCAGCCTGCACGCAGAAACCGGAACACACTGTCAAAAGTAAAATTTTCCTCCGCCATAGCAAGGATGCTCCGCACATATTCCACAAAGGAATTCAAAAGGATGCTCCTCTTATAATCCATAAAAACAGGAATCTTAAGTCTGGTAAATGCCTGCTCCAGATAGTCTCCATAGCCGTTCAGATCTGTCACAATAACGCCGATTTCCCTGTAGCGCAGTCCTTCCTTCCGGACCAGCCTTCGGACCTTAGACGCTGCCGCTTCCGCTTCCTCTCTCGGGTTGGCCGCCTCAAAAACCGCGATAGCCGCCTGTTCTTTCCTATACTGCCTGCCCCTGTAGCGGAACAGATTCTCCTCAAGGAATCCAAGCGCGCCACATTCCCGGAACCGATAATACGGCCGTTTCCTCAAATCAACCGGCTCCTCCTGTGCCGTGCCGCACTCTCTTGCAAGCCTGGTCAGCGAAGAAACGGTGTGCTTACTCATGCCGAACATCTGACAGGGCCCCGCATAAGTGTAGGGATCCTCCTCCTCGTCCACCGTCACGGTAACTGCCACATCCACGCAGAGCTTCATAAGCTGTGCAAGCAGGCGGTTCTGCACCGGCGTAAAACCGGTAAATCCGTCCAGTACCACCACGCTCTTTTTCAGCAGTTCCGATTCCGGCGCGATCCGGCACAGCACATCCAGAAGCTCCTCCTTGGTAATGTACCGGTCCCGCAGATATGTCCGAAATTCCTCCTGGATTATTTTCACATCTTGCAGCTTATAATATAAATAGGTATCTTTTCCAGCCCGTTCCATAACCCGTTCCACTTCCTCCGGGCTGATATCGTACTGATCAAATTCAGAAAGCACGGATTTGACTTCGCTGATATAACCAAACCGTTTCATATTGCCCCTCAGGACTCTTAAGCGGGGTTCCACATTCCCTGCAAGCTTTCTGAGGATCAGGTTTTTCCCCTCATCATCCAGCACCGGCGTATTTCCTTTCCCGGTCTCCTCAAAGATCCGGTACGCCAGACGCCCAAAGCTCAGCACATCAATATTCATGATGCCCTTTTTATCATGCATCAAAACAAGATCCTTCTGTGTCTGCATCGTAAACTGCTCTGGCACCAGAACCATGTAATTAAGGGCAGGGTTATCCCCTGCCTCTTTTATGATTTTCTTATATAAATAATGGGACTTCCCGGAACCGGAACCCCCAAAAATAAACTGTAACGCCATGTGCCCCTCCCTGTCTCTTCTCTATCCAGACTTTTACCGGCCTTACTGCTCTTTTTCTGCAAAAAGCTGTTCATATACACGGATAGGGACGTAAGCCTCAATAGCAATCCCCTCCTCCAGATACTCCTCCTTCAGCAGTTCGCCGTATCTGCAGATCATCTGAAGCTTTGCCGCATCCCGGTAGGGGAACACATGCCGGACGGGTATCTTCTGCTCCCTTAACACCTTCTCGAGCTTCTCTTCCAGCTCCTCTAGTCCTGCTCCGCTAAGCGCCGACAGGCATACTGTCTCGTCCGCCTTAAAATCTCTCAAAACAGCCGGTTCCCCAAGACGGTCCTGCTTGTTAAATACCGTAATGACCGGTTTATTCTGAACCCCCAGGCTCTGCAGCGTCTCATATACAATATGCATCTGCATGTCCATCTGAGGATTAGACGCATCCACCATGTGCAGGATCACATCCGCGTATTTCGCCTCCTCCAGCGTACTTCTGAAAGCCTCCACCAGATGATGGGGCAGCTTCCGGATAAATCCTACCGTATCGGTAAACAGCACCTCCTGCCCGCTTCCAAGCCGGTATCCCCTTGTAACTGCATCCAGCGTAGCGAATAGCTTATCCTCCGCCAGAACCTCCGCGCCCGTCAGACGGTTCAGCAGTGTGGACTTCCCGGCATTGGTATATCCCACGATCGCAATGACCGGAAGCATCTCTTTCTGTCTCTGTTCTCTTGTCACCTGTCTGTGATTCTTAATCTCCTTCAGCTCACGGTTCAGCTTCGCAATCCGGCTTTTGATCAAACGTCTGTCCATCTCTAACTTCTTCTCGCCCGGACCTCTGGTGCCGATTCCGCCGCCCAGCCTGGAAAGGGAGGTTCCATATCCGGTCAGTCTGGACTGTCTGTACTTTAACTGTGCCAGCTCCACCTGGATCTTGCCCTCGCTTGTAACCGCCCTCGCCGCAAAGATATCAAGAATCAGCAGTGTCCGGTCCATAACCTTGGTATTCAGCTCCTCCCTGAGATTCCCAATCTGCGCCGGGGATAATTCATCGTCACAAACGATTCCCGATGCTTCCGTTTCCCAGAGAAGATCCTTCAGCTCCCTAAGCTTACCCGTACCCACATAGGTGCCCGGATGGATCTGCTCCCTTTTCTGGACCACGCGTCCCGCGCACACAGCTCCGGCAGTCCTCACAAGCTCTGCCAGCTCGTCTAAGGATTCCTCCGTCTCACTTTCCTGACCGGTACAGACACCTGCCAGTATTACCCGTTCTTCTGTCTTTTCTATCTCAAACATTTGCAACTTCCCTGTTCTTTTACTGTGTCTCAAAAAATTCTGCTTCCTTCGCCGCCCTCGCATCCTCCGGATAATCCGTTACGTAATCAGCAAGTTTGGCCTTCGCATTCTCCCACTCGCCGCACTGTTCATAAGCCGCAATCTCGTTAAACCTCATCTCCTGCAGCATCTCTTCACTACAGTCCTCACAAGCCGTGCCAAGGTTATAGTAATTCAGCGCCGCCTTGGCATTGCCTAACTGCATCTCACAATTCCCAAGAAAATTATAGATTGCGGCCGTCTTCTCCGCATCATTCTCCAGTGCAGATACAAATGCATTCCGGGCCGCCTCATACTGCCCAAGCTCCCACTTGGCAATTCCAATTCCCCGGTAAGCCTCCCCGGCATTTTTATCCTTCTCTGCCGCTTCTTTAAATTTGTCCACCGAAGCCTCATAATCTCCCGATTCTAACAGCTCAAGCCCATCCTCCAGGGATGTATCCCCGCAACCTGTCAGCATGCAGGACGCCAGAAGCATTACCATCAGTGTAACCACATATTTTCTAATATATCCCTTCACCTTCCTAAGTCCCTCCTGCTATGAATGCTCCGCCGGGATGTGGCAGATGAGCTGTTTAAGCTGTATACTTCACTACCCATGCCGCATTGACAATCGATACCAGCATCACGCCCAGATCCGCAGATACCGCTCCCCACATGGAGATATATCCAATCGCCGCAAGTCCCAGTACGATCACCTTGATCATCATTGCAAAGGATATATTCTGTCCCACCACGCGCATGGTCTCCTTCGCAATCTTAATTGCATCAACAATCCTGGGCAGTTCATCGTCCATCAGCACCACATCTGCCGCTTCAATGGCCGCCGCCGAACCCAGTGCGCCCATTGCAATACCCACGTCTGCCCTTGCAATGATCGGCGCATCGTTAATACCGTCTCCGACACATGCTACCTTCTCCGAGTCATCCTCCACATCTAAGAATTCCTCAACCAGCTCCAGTTTGTCAGCCGGCATCAGGTCCGCATATGCGTAATCCATCTCAAGCTCCTTCGCCACACGGACCGCCTCATCCTTCCCGTCACCGGTGAGCATCACCAGTACGGACTGGTACTTCTCCTTCAAGGCATCCAGCATATCCTTGGCGCCTTCTTTAATCGTATCGGAGATTACAATATATCCTGCATACCGCCGTTTAATGATCACATAGAGCACGCTTCCCGGACTGTTTACCCGGTCCGTCTCAATCTGATAGCGCTCTGCCATCCGGTGATTGCCGATATGTATCCATTCGTCATCATACAGTGCGCTGACACCGTAGCCTGCATCCTCGCGCACCCTCTTTACCTTTGTCTTATCGTATCTGCCGTTATAGGCCGCCCGGATGGACTGTGCGATAGGATGGTTGGAATAGCTCTCCACATGAGCCGCAATCCTAAGCAGCTCTTCCTCTGACATCCCCACAGCCTTAATCTCCTGCACCTTAAACACACCCTCTGTCAGGGTACCTGTCTTATCAAAAATAAACGTATCGGTCTTGGCAAGATCCTCCAGATAGCTGCCGCCCTTCACCAGGATCCCCTGTCTGGCCGCACTTGCAATCCCTCCAAGGAAAGCTACCGGCGTAGACAGAACAAGTCCTGCCGGGCAGGCCGCGATCAGAACCACCAGGCCGCGGTAAATCCATGTCTCATCCGAACCGGGCGCAAAAGTAAGCGGCGGCACAACCATCACCAGCAGTGCGATCAGCGCAATGATAGGCGAATAGAATCTGCTGAACGCTGTAATAAAGCTCTCGCTCTCAGCCCGGTTCTCCTGCGCCTCTTCCACCATCTCCATAATCCGGGATACCGTAGAATCCTCATAGAGCGCCAGAACCTTCGCCTCGATCACTCCTGTCAGATTGATGCACCCGCTGTAAACCATATCCCCCGGAACGACCGTCCGAGGCATAACCTCACCGGTCAGGGCCTTCGTATCCAGCGTCGTCTTTCCCGTAAGCACCATTGCATCTACCGGAACCCGCTCGCCCGGCTTGATCACGATCCGGTTAAACAGCTTCAGTGCAGAAGGCTCCACCTTAAATTCCTTCCCCTTGATGATCCTGGTCGCATATTCCGGCCGGATATCTATCATACTTGCAATCATCCTCTTCGTACGGTCTACGGAAGCCGCCTCAAAAATAACTCCGACCTCAAACAGCAGCATCGCCGCAACTGATTCACCATACCGCCCCACGCCAAAGGCTCCCACTGTAGCAAGAATCATCAACAGATTCTCATCAAAAAAACGCTTTTTCATAAGATTATCGCGAAATCTTCCGAATGCCTCAAACCCAGCCAGAAGATATGCCGCAAGAAATATTAAAAAACGCAGATCATCCGGCATCTGATATCTGTCTGATGCTAGAATTGCCGCTCCATATGCGATTGCCCCTGCTGCTAAAATCAGCACCTTTATCTTTGTCTGCTTTGTCATCTTCTTCCCCCGCCTGTCATTCTGCGATATGTTCCATTCCCTGACTGATAATCGTCTGAATATGGCCGTCCGCCAGTGAATAATACACAGTCTTACCTTCTCTCCGGTTCTTCACCAGCTTCATCTGCTTCAGGACGCGGAGCTGATGGGAAATCGCTGACTGTGTCATCTCCAAAAGCTCTGCCAGATCACATACACATACCTCAGCCTGAAGAAGCACACATAAAATACGTACTCTGGTTGCATCCCCAAATACCTTATAGAAATCCGCCAGCGCCTTAATCGTCTCCTCGGCCGGCATCCCGCCTTTCACTTTCTGAACTATCTCATCATGCGCCGCTACAACATCGCAGCATTCTGCCTCTGTGTGATTCTTCATCCGTCTTCCTTTCATGTACATTACATCATATGAATATACGCTCACTTTATAATTATGCCAAAGAAACCGGCATATTTCAATATCTGAAATAGAAAAGACACTAAAGTTAAGACTTTTGTAACCTTAGTGTCCTGTTTTAGATTATTTTTCTATATTTATACTATGCCTGTTTCTTCCCCGCATACAGCGCCCGGATTGAATTCAGTACACAGAGCATGGCAACTCCCGTATCAGCGAATACCGCCATCCACATATTAGCATAGCCCATAAAGCCCATGAGCATTACCAGCGCTTTCACGGCCAGTGCAAATACCACGTTCTGCACCGCAATATTCCCTGTAATCTTTGCAATGTGGACTGCCTCTCCGATTGCTTTCACTGAAGAATTCATAAACACAACATCCGCCGCCTCAATTGCCGCGTCTGCACCGCTTCCCATTGCCGCGCCCACATCCGCTCCTGCCAGCACCGGAGCATCGTTGATCCCGTCCCCGACAAACATAACTGCACCGTGCTTCTGCCGGATTTCCTTAAGCCTGTCAAGCTTTTCCTCCGGAAGCAGCTTCGCATGAACCTCATCAATGCCTGTCTTGGCCGCCACAGCCTCCGCACTGGCCTTAGAATCTCCGGTCAGCATTGCAGTAACAATCCCCTGCCGTTTCATCTCCCGGATGGAATCTGCCGCATCCGCCTTTATCGTATCCGCAATCACCAGACAGCCTGCATAGCTGTCATTTACTGCAACAAGCACCTCTGTCCCGTACTGCTCATTCTGGTATCCGGTCAGATCTATTCCATGCAGCTCCATCAGCGCATGGTTGCCGCACAGAACCTCTCTTCCTGCGATCTCTGCCTGTATTCCTTTGCCGGAAATCTCTTCCGCCTTCTCCGGTCTGTGAAGCGCCAGATTCTTTTCCTTGGCGGCAGCCACAATGCTGTTCCCGATTGGATGGGTCGACAAGAGTTCACATTCCGCCGCCATTTTCAGCAGATCCTCCATAGATACTTTCCCATACGGAATCACCTGCTGTAGCTTAAACTCTCCCTTCGTAATGGTTCCAGTCTTATCCATCACAACTGCTCTGACATTTTTCAACGCCTCAATTGCCAGACCGCCCTTGAATAAAATCCCCTGTCTGGAACCCGCTCCAATCCCTGAGAAAAACGCAAGCGGCACACTCAGCACCAGTGCACACGGACAGCTGATTACCAAAAATGTAATAGCCGTATAAATCCAGTGGTTCCAATCTCCGGTAATCATTGAGGGAATAACTGCTGTAAGGACAGCCGCCAGAACCACGACCGGCGTATAAATCCGGGCAAATCTGGTAATAAAGCGGTCCATCTTGGGCTTTCCTGCCGCCGCATTTTCCACAGAATCCAGTATTCTGGTTACCATCGATTCGCTCAAAGGCTTTGTTACCCTTAATTTCAATGCCCCCTGTTCATTCACACAGCCGGATAAAATCTCATCGCCTGCTTTAACTGCCACAGGCACCGGCTCTCCGGTAACCGGGGACGTATCAATCCGGCTCTCGCCCTCTGCCACAACGCCATCCAGTCCAATGCGGTCGCCGGGGCGGATTAAAATGATATCGCCTGCCTGCGCATCACCTGCCGGAATTTCCTCCACATGATCTCCATGCACCAGATACACTACCTCCGGACGCATATCCACAGCCTCCATAATCTGTGAACGGCTCCGTTCTACTGCTATATCCTCAAACAGCTCTCCCACTCGGTAAAACAGCATAACACCCACCGCCTCGGCAAAATCACCGATAGCAAATGCGGCGATTGTAGCCGTACTCATCAGGAAATTCTCATCAAACACACGTCCGTTTTTCAAATTCTTAAGAGCCGTCAATACAATCTCACGCCCTAGAAGAATATATGCAATGATAAATACCGCCGCACTGTACAGAGGTTCCGGACTCATATTCTCCAGAATCTCACCGGCAATAAACAAAACTGCTCCAATACCGATACTTAAAATTTCTTTTTTATGTTCCTGATAGACGCTCTGCTTCTGCTTCTCCCTCTTCTCCGGGTGAATTTCCTCTCTGGGAACTACTGTTACCTGATGCTCAATCGAACTGCAGATCCGTTGGAATTCCGGCAGAAGCTTTTCCTGACGGCTGGCCGCAACCCTAAGCTGCTTTGTAGCGTATGTGATCGTCGCCATCTCAACCTGCGGCAGCTCGTTGATAGCCTTCTCCATCTTTGCCGCACAGTTGGCACAGCCAAGATTCTCCAGAATATATACCTTCTGCTGGACGTGCGCCCCTACGTGGTCAAATTCATGACCTGTATGCCGCACTGCCTCATGGTGGTGATGTTCATGCTCCCCATGCTCGTGATGGTGGTCATGGCCGCAACCGCACGCCTCTCCATGATGATGCCCATGGCCTTCCTCGTGATGATGGTGATGCTCATGACCATGCTCTTCTTCATGATGATGTTCATGATGCTCATGACTACATGAACCCTTATGATCGTGTTCATGGTGGTCATGGCCACAGCCACATTCACAGATTTCCTCTATTTTTCTTTTTTCTTCAGACATCGTTCTTACCTCCGTCAAATCTATATCTCATTCATATGAATGATTGTTCATATATTCATATTTAGATTTAACCATACCTGCCGCAATTTGTCAATACATTTTCACCAAATATATTGACTCCAAAAAGCCATGTCCCGATAAAATCGATCCACATGATATACTTTGTCTTTCCTCCGCTCCTTATAATCCCTCTGCCAAGTATCATATTCTGGACTTTCACCGGAGAAATTACAGCAAATGCCAGCAGAACATGACGCGTCGATACCTGCACTTCTGCTTCCACCGGAAAGATTTCCACATACAGCCCTCCTGCCGCAATAAGAGCGAAGGACAAAATCACCGAGCCTGCGGAATCCCGCTTAGCATCCCAATAACAAGCGTTTGAACCGGTACGGTCAATGTCATTGCCGCGCAGCCCCACTCCTGTAAAATCGATTCTCCATTCCTTTCATTTCCTCCATATCTCAATGCTCCCCTGCACATTCCGCCTGTTTGATCCATACCATATAATACCAGCATAACAGATATGCCTGATCCGGTACCCTGCCTTCATCATACCCTGTTCTTTTGCTATCCTTCAACTGGTTAAATACGTAACCCATAACAAAAAAGAAACGGCAGATTTATGACTTATTCACAAATCCGCCGCTCTTCTATTTATTTTCAATTATACGTCTACAAAATCGGACTCACGCTCGCCCTCACCACAAGAGAAACCGGAATTTTGATTCTTTTTTCCCACAGGCTCCTGCTTTCAGCTGCTTTAGCACCTCCACTGCATATCCCGCCCGCAGCTCCACATCCTGCTTCACTGTTGTCAGCGGAGGCTGTATCCATCTGCACAAAGGCGTATCATCAAAACCGATTATCGATATATCTTCCGGAACACGCATTCCCTTCCTCTGTAGAAAATGCATCAGTTCGGCCGCATAATAATCCGACACTGCAAAGACCGCCGAATGCTTCCTGATCCGGTCTTCCTGATCCGTATAAAACCGGCTCCTCTCCTCCCTTTTGAAAGGAATCTGCATAAACTCTATCTGCCTTTCCACGGAGCAGCCATCCTCCGCCGCAAAACCGTCCCAGAAGCCTTCAATCCTCTCCTTATCCATGCAGGAATAATTATCCGCTATACACAGGACATTCCTATGTCCCAGCCCGCGCAGATATTCTCCTGCCTGCCTCCCGCCGTCGTAATTGTCGATAACCAGATTACAGATTTTCTCAGTCTCTGTAAAATACCCGTCATATACTACAAATGGAATATGCATGGATTCCCTGAGCTTCTGGTAATCCTGCGCACAAAAACCAATTACTACAAGTCCTTCCATATTCCACATCGAGACAAACCTCCGAATTTCATCCCAGCTTCCCGTCACCTTCACCATCATAAAATATTCTGTCCGAGAAGGATCCCTGCGATCCCGGGAAAATACCGTCTTTCCTCCAGACGCTCCTGCACCCGCTTTACCGTCTCATCCGATATCTTTTTTGTCTTTCCGTAAATAACAATCGACACCGTGGCGGTGCTTAGGCCAAACTCCTCCGCGATGTCGATGATCCTTACTCTCTCTGTTTCCAAAATATACTCCACATTTATCAGGAAGTCCTCTTCCCGCTTTAGCCCTTTACTGCTCCTGCCGCAACGCCCTTGATGATATATTTCTGTCCCGCCAGATATACAATAATAATCGGAATGACCGTCAGCATAATACATGCCATCATCGGTCCCATCTCAACCTTTCCATAGCTTCCCCTGAAATATTGGATCAGCATAGGAATCGTCTTATACTTCTTGATATCCAAAACCAATGTCGGAAGCAGATAATCATTCCATACCCACATTGCCTCCAGAATGCCAACGGAAATCATCGTCGGCTTCAAAATATGCAGATCGATCAAGAAGAAGGTCTGCAGCGGATTGCAGCCGTCAATCATTGCCGCTTCCTCTACTTCGACTGGAATGGATTTTACAAAACCGCAGAACATAAATACCGCAAGCCCTGCTCCAAATCCCAGATATATAATCCAGATATTATAAGGCGTGTTCAGCTTCAGCCGGTCTGCTGTCTGCGACAGGGTAAACATTACCATCTGGAACGGCACTACCATAGAGAATACAAACATATAATATAACATTTTAGAAATAATGCTGTTCACCCGCGTGACATACCATGCACACATAGAGCAGAACAAAAGAATTGCAATCACCGAGGTAACCGTAATCAAAAAGCTGAAGCCCAGACTGCTTAAGAATCCCTTGGATGCAATCGCATCCACATAATTGGCAAGTCCCGCAAAGGAATCCGCTCCCGGAAGGGAAAATGCCGCCGCCGTACTAATCGCAGATTCCTTCTTAACGGAATTCATCAAAATCATAAAAATAGGATACATCCAAAGAACCGCCGCTATTGCAAGAACGATCGTCCAGATGGTATTTGATATGCTTTTCTTTTCCTTCATTACTGCTGCACCTCCTTAGAACGTGTCGCATTCAGCTGAATCAGCGAAATAAGAATAACGATCACACAGAAAATCACTGCCTTTGCCTGTCCATAACCCTTCCACTGCATTCCCGACCGGGCATAGAAGGTCTGGTAAATGTTCAGCGCGATCATCTCTGTAGAATGACTCGGTTCTCCTCCTGTTAACGCTAAGTTCTGGTCGAACAGCTTAAACGAATTGGTCAGCGTCAGGAATACACAGATGGTGATGGATGACATTACCATCGGTATCTTAATCCTCCACAGAACATCCCAGCCTCCGGCTCCATCAATCGCTGCCGCTTCAATCAGATCATCCGACACGTTCTGAAGTCCTGCAATGTAGATGATCATCATATATCCAATCTGCTGCCAGCACATCAGGATAATCAGTCCCCAGTATCCGGCAGTGCTGTTCAGTGCCAGAATCGGCTGTCCTATAATTGACAGCAGACAGTTGATCAGAATCTGCCAGATATACCCCAGAACGATCCCTCCGATCAGATTCGGCATAAAAAATACGGTACGGAACACATTTGTTCCCTTAAGCTTCTGTGTCAGCAGTGTTGCAAGCATAAATGCGATGATATTGATAGAAAGAATAGACACTACTGCAAAGAAAACCGTAAATTTAAAGGAGCTTGTAAACGAAGCATCCTTAATTGCCGCAATATAGTTTGATATGCCTACCCAGCTTGCATTATCAACTGTCGTAAATTTGCAGAACGAAAGATATAGGCCTTGAACAAACGGCCAGATAAATCCGATTACAAATGCTGCAAAAGTGGGCAGTACGAAAATCGGCGCATAGCGCTTCAATGCCTTTTCCATAGTCTCACCTCATATTTTTAAAAGAGACAGGCAGGATTGCTGCCTGTCCCCTATGAATCTACTCTCTACTCCTGATGTGCCAGCGCATATTCCTCTGCCCATCCGTCAACAAATGCACTCTCTACAGCTTTCCAGTTATCGTCTGTCTGATCTGCGGCATATGCTGTCAATGCAGAACCAACACCATTCTTCCACTCCTCAGAAGGAATTGTTGAGAAATCCCATGCAACAGGCACTTTGCCGTCTGCTGTCATCTCTGCATCCTGCTTTACAAACAGGTTTGAGGACTCAATGGCTTTCTTGAACGGAATAACAAATCCCATATCCTCACCCATTGTCTTTGTTCCAAGCTCTGAGGTTACGCACCAGTTCATAAAGTCAAGGGTCGCCTGAATGTCTGCCTCATCGGCTTCTTTATTTACGCACCAGAAATTCTCGGTACCTGTACACAACCCCTGCTCAGCCTCTTCGCCTGCGCCAAAGTAAATCGGGATCATCGCAAGGTTATCGTCCGTAAATGTTCCATCCTCTGTCAGGTTGCTGTATTCCCAGGAACCATTCTGGAAGAATACCGCTTCCTTGTTCAGAAATTCATTTCTGGAATCATCGCCTGTCTTTGCTGCAAGCTCAGAAGGCTCACAAGTACTGTTATTAATATACAGATCCCATATCTCACGGTAATTATCAAGGTATGTACCCTCAATTGCCTCTGCAGAACCACCGTCTACATACTCAAAATGAATCGGAAGGTTTGCAAGATGGGTCTTGAAACGCCAATCAGAAGATCCGTCCATGCCTGCTGAGGTAAATGCGGTAAATCCAAGCTCGTCTGAACGGCTGGAAATATCCTCAGACACCTTCTTCAGATCCTCAAATGACTGGATATCCTCTGTCTTATATCCTGCTTCTCCTAAAAGCTCTGTATTAACGATAATGCCATAAGACTCTACTACATATGCAATGCCTGCAGCGGCATCTCCATCCTTCAAAGCGTGTCCTTCGCTAGTCAGCTCCTTGTACACATCACTGTCAGACAGATCATAACAGTAGTCCTTCCAGTTTGCCAGCCCTACAGGTCCGTTAACCTGGAACAATGTAGGTGCGCCGCTCTTACCCATCTCACTCATAAGCGTTGTCTCATATTCTCCAGAAGCCGCCGTTACAACCGTAACCTCTACTCCTGTCTCCTCTGTATATGCCTTTGCCAGATCCTGCCACTGAGGATCCTGCTCCGGTTTAAAATTCAGATAATATACGGAGCCTTCGCCGCCGTCTGAATCGCTTGACCCTCCTGAACTGCTGCCGCAGCCTGTCATAATTCCCGCTGTCATTACTGCCGCCATACCAAGGGCAAGCCATCTTTTTTTGTTCTTCATAATCTCCCTCTTTCCTGAAATCAAAGCTAAATTTACTATTTTCCTTCTCAAAAACCGGTTTTCTATCGATAGCTGTATTTTATCAGGAAATCTAAAAATTCTTTAACAATTAAAAAACCTGAAATGCAAAAAAATAAACTTCTTCTCTTACTACTGTTCCTCCTCAAACTGGCGGATACTTTCATCCGCGAGCTCCAGAAATTCCTCCGATGACAATTTCCCTGTTATCAGCTCCGGCAGCGCAGTATCCAGTGTCTCCTCCTGTAAAATAGAATTCCATTTCACCTGATAATTGGGTACAATCTGCGGACTACTCTGATATGCCTGCATGTAATCCTTTTCTGCCAGAATAAGCCCTTCTGCAGCCTGGGCGAAAAATTCCTCCTTTTCTTTCCGGTTCAGGTCTGTCCGAAACTTAAGAAAAGCGACCGCCGCCTCCTTCACCTCATCACTGTAGCTGGACACAACCGACCATCCAAAGGTCTCCGGCGAGGATATCAGCTTATTTCCAGGAAATGCAGAAAATCTCACCTTATCCTCCCAGTCCTCTGGAATCTGATCCATCATCCAGTAACCGTTGGGGATCATCGCAGCTTCCCCTGAGAAGAAATGATTATAGGACACATCGAAGTCGTTGTGCATGGCATCCTCTGTTGTGTAAGAAAACAGCCTTTTAAGCGTTCCTGCTAAGCGGAGCCCGTTCTCATTCTGATAGCTGTCCGGATACAGCTCTTTCATAAACTCCGCACCTTCCTCTGTATCCGTAAGCTCCGCCGTAGCAAGAAGCATGGGCGCCCATGCAGTTCCTCCTGTGTGGAGCGCAAGGGGCGTAATCCCATGTGCCCTCAGTCTGTCACAGCATATCCAGAATTCCTCCCAGGTCTCCGGGAAACGCTCAATCCCCGCCTTTAGAAACAGCTCCTGATTCCAGAACACGCCCGAACAGGAAAAAGCAGCCGTACTAAGCGGCGCCAGATAAATCTTCCCGTCCGTCTCGCTGCAGCCCTCTAATACCACCGGCTCAATCATATCCTTCCACTCTTTGTCTGCATTGATATATGGCGACAGGTCTTCAATTCTTCCGTCTGCTATCATCATCTGGTAAAATGAGGGAAGCATCCTTAAATCTGTTATAACGGCCGGGAGCTCATCCGTTACATTCTGCCGCTTCAAATTCTGGCGGTACTCATTCTCCGTCTCCATAATCCACTCCACATCCGCTTCATAGACACCCTGAAACTCCTTATTAAATTCTTCAACTACTCTCTCTTCATTCTTCTTTCCCGTAGAGGAATCCACGATCAGCGTAATGGGAATCTTCACAGCTTCCTCTATTCCGGCATCCTTTTTCGTGTCACTGCCGCCGCAGCCAGCCAATCCTAACACCATAGTAACGCAGATAAGTATCTGGAACAGCCGTCTGCAGATTCCTTCCTTTTCTCTGCTCCTATTCTTCATCCTTACCCGTCCTTTCCTCCGGCACCCGGATTACACACGCAGTTCCCTCTTCTAATGCCTGATACCAGATTCCTGCTTCGTCCCCATATTTCAGCCTTAATCTTGTAACAATATTCACCACGCCATAACCCTGTTTTTTATCTGGAAACACCTCTTTCATCCTCGCGGCCGGCATCCCGGCCAGAGCATTTAACCGCTCCGCCATCTCCGCCTCTATAGGCTTCCCGTTATTGCAGACGCTGAGCATGAGATACCCCTCTTCTTTGTATACCCTGATCTGGATCAGGCCGCCCTCAAAGATATCCTGAAAACCATACTTAACTGCGTTCTCAGCCAAAGGCTGCAGGATCAGCTTCAGAATCCATGTCTGCGCCGGTTCTACCTGGCAGTCTATCTCATATTGGAACAAGCTCGCATTGCGGATCTGCTGGATTTCCATATAGCTTTTTACATTCTCCAGTTCATCTTCTATGGTTACGATATCCCGTCCTTTGCTGAGCGACAGCCGCAGATATTTCGACAGTGCCTGTATCATCCGCATCGTTGTTTCTTCCTTATTGATCCTTGCAAGCATATAGATCGTATCCAGTGTATTATACAGGAAATGCGGATTAATCTGGCTGATCAGCATATTTAGTTCACTGGTGTGAAGTTCCTTCTCCTGTTCCTTCATCTCAGCAAGAAGACGTTCAATATTTCCAAGCATCTTATTATAAGACTGCCCAATCTGGTCCAGCTCCGTATTGGTGTGAAGCTCTATCGTCCGGTCGAAATCCCGCCCGTCAAATCCTGTCATCGCCTCGTTAATAATCTGGATCGGGCGGGTAAACCGCCTGGAAAAATAGAGGCTTAAGCCAAACGCCACCGCAACTACCATCAGATAAATCCCGGCTAAAACAAGAAGTATCTGATCCATCCCGCCGTTCAGCACCTCATCCGGCACAAAGGTAAACACAACAAGCCCGCTGTCCGCCTGCCTGTACGCAGAAAGAACACCTCCTCTCATCCTTTCTCCATTCCGGATCATCCCCGCGGTCCCTTCCCCTGCAAGCTTCCGTATGCTTTGTACAGTCTCCTTTGGCAGCTCATAATCCTCCGGAAGCCACAACGTACATTCCTGTCCTGTTCCGTCTATGATTCCTGCCGCACATCCCTCAGAGATGCTTTTCTCCTCTTTTACTCCCTGTTCCAGAAAGCTGTCATCCATTTTAAAAAAGAGCATCCCCGGTTCATGGGCATACTCCATGCTTCTAACATAACGTCCGATAAAAAGCGCGTCTTTTCCAGTTCCAAACAGCGTATCCTCTGCCCAGAACCACTTCGTTCTGGAATACTCCTCCCCCATATGCTTTACAAAGCCGCTCTTTATGAAATCGCTGTAGGACACCGTAGAATAAAAACGGGTATAGATATTGTCCTTATTATCCACATAGCAGTAATCCGCCGCATGCTCCATGCCAGTATACGAGAAATATCCGCTCAACGCACTTTTTGCCAGCTCATCCAGAGGCTCTCTCTTTAAGCTGTCCTGAACACTGGAATTTACAATGCATTCCGCTGTTACCTCATCACTCTTCCGATACAGGTTCTCCAGAGAAAGCCCCATCCTTTCCGTCACATATTTATATTTATCAATGACCGCCTCCGTCGTACTGCTCCTCACATATATCCATACGCCCACACTGGATAACAGCAGTGCCAGGAGCAGCAGTGCAATGGTATATTTCAGATACTTTCTCTGAAATCCTGAACTATCTCTCTTTCTTGTCATATCTCATATTCCTTCTTATAGCCGCTTGGGAGCATTCCCGTATACTGCTTGAAAAGGTGTGAAAAATAAGACGGATTGCCGAACCCCACCTGCTCGCAGATATCCCCGATGCTGAGAGTCCCTTCTTCCAAAAGCCTTTTTGCCTTCTCCATCCTCTGCTGCAGAAGATATTTTTTAAAGGTCATGTGAAATGTATTTTTAAACACGCGGCCAAAATACACCGGATTCAGATAAACCTGCGCCGCCACCGAAACAACAGACAATGCCTCATCGTCCAGATGCTCCTCAATATAAGCTGCCGCATCCGCCATATATTCCCGGAAATACTTCGTCTCTTCCTTCCCCGCATCCTGAATACGCTCCTCAACCGCACTCTCCAGAATTTTGTAGCACACATCCACTGCCTTTGCCGGATTCAGATTTTGAAGATTGGAATAGTAGCCGCTGAATTTGCCTGTCATTCTCCCTGTCATTCCATAGGTATCCTGCAGTATGAACTCTGTCTTCACCATCATCCTGTGCAGATAGCGGCGCTGTAGTTCCTCCTCCTGCGGAAGCTGATAGATAAATTGGACAATTGCTTCCTTGAGTCCTAATAAATCATTCTTTCTCACTGCATTTATAACCAGCGCCTCTGCTTCAGCAGAGTATGCCTTCGCCATCCTCCCGTCCACTTCCTCTGAGATGGTAAATGCACTGGCGCCTGATTCACATGCAAGATCAAATAAGCGCCGGCTCTCCTCATAGCTTTTCCGGATTCCGCCAATTCCCTTATACGGCTTTGAAATTGCCGCCACTGCCGCACTCTTTTCTTCTTTTTCCATATGCTCCAATATGTGCTTCATCTCTCTTACAGAGGCATTATCTTTTGTCTTTATGATAAATACGTGACAGCCTTCCTCATCCTCAAAGCTCCAGCAGAAGTATTTCTCCTTAATGCTTTCCTCAAGGAATCTCAATACAGTAAACCGCGCCGCCTCATACTCCAGCGGATTTGTAATCTTATATGCAAGGTCAATGTCCACGCATACCGTAATAAAGCGGTCTCCCTCCTCCATGACCCCGTCAAGAGCAGAAAACACCTCCCGCACCTTCGTCTCCGGAATCCGGTTATGGACATATTTCTGCACTACCACCTCCAGAAAGCTGGTTCCATCCTTCAATAGAAGCTTTTCCCAGCTCTCATATCTGGCTTCCTTCCTAATCTGTTCCATACAGATTCTATATGCGCCCTGCATTGTCTCCTGAAGCTTCTCTTCCTCAATCGGCTTCAACAGATAGGCAAAAGCCCCAAGCTCACAGGCTGTCTGTGCATACTCAAAGTCCCTGTAAGCACTCAGTACAATAAACAGACAGCCAATATCCTCTTTCTGTATCTCTTCCATTACCATGAGACCTGTGATCTGTTTCATACGGATATCCGTAAGCACCACGTGAGGCCTCGTCTTTTTTATAATCTTGATCGCCTCTTCGCCGCTTTGAGCAGTTCCCACAACCTCGAAGCCCATGCTATTCCAGTCATAGGTATTGTGAAGTCCCTGCAGCAGGATTGGTTCATCGTCTACAATAATCAGCTTTAGCAGTTTCATTCTCTACTGTTCTCCACCGCGCAGGAAATCGCCTCGTTAAATGTGGGATGCGCCCTCATGGCATACATAAGCTGTCTGGAGGTAAGCCCGTTCGCCAATGCCGTAGCAAGCTCCCCGATCATATCTGTCGCTCTTGGGCACATCATCTGAGCGCCCAGAAGCACGTCACTGTCCTTTGCAAATAATATCTTAATAAATCCAACCGCTTCCTTGGATATGATCGTCTGGCCGTTCCCTTCCATTGCATATCTGCCGCACCTGACCGGCACGCCCTTTTCCCGCGCCTGCTCCTCTGTAAGTCCTACCGACGCAATCTCCGGATCGGTGTACAGACAGCTTGGCACGATCGAAATCGGTGTAAATAAGCAGCTCGGCACCATAGATACGATAACCGACGGTTCTTTGTTATTCATCTTCTCCACCACGTAGGTTCCCTCCGCAGATGCCACATGAGCCAGCTGGATTCCGCCCACCACGTCGCCGACCGCATAAATTCCCGGCACGCTGGTGCGGAAGAACTCATCTACAACGATCCTTCCACGCTCCAGCTTGATCGGCACATTGGAATCAAACAAGCCTTCCGTATTCGGTCTGCGCCCTACGGACATCAACACGCCTTCCACCTGAAGCTCTCTGGTCTGTCCCAGACATACAAATCTGCATTTCAAACCCCCGTCTGCATCGGAAATCTGTTCCAGAATACTCTCTTTGTAAATATGAACTCCTCTGTCGGTAAGAATCCTTTCCAGCGCATCCGAAAATTCCACATCCATCGTCGGAAGCAGGCGGTTTGATATCTCAATAATCGTCACATCCACCCCCAGATCCCGGAATACCGTTGCGATTTCCAGACCGATCACACCTCCGCCAAGGATCAGAAGACTCTTATATCTGCTTTCATCCGAAGCCAGAAGCTCCTCGCTGGTCATAACTCCCGGCAGGTCTGCTCCAGGTATATCTGCGCGGTTTGCCTTAGCACCTGTAGCAATGAGGATCTGTCTGCCGAAATAGAACTCCGAGCCGCCGTCCGCCCGCTCCACACGCACACGTTTTCCCGCCTGTACTTTCGCCGTTCCCTGCACAAACACGATTCCCAGCTCTTCAAATTCCTTCTCCAGATCTGCCCGCATCTCTGCGGTAGATGCTTCCTTATATTCAATAATCTTCTGCAGGTCATAGCCTGCGCCCTCCACATGGAGGCCGAACAATTCACACCCCTTAATATCACGGTATCTGGTAGCCGCGTGAAGCATTGCTTTGGTAGGGATACACCCCCGGTTGATACAGGTACCGCCAACAGGACCTTTATCAATGATCACGACAGACATTCCAAGCTTTGCCGCCTTTTTCGCCGCCACGTAGCCGCCTGGTCCTGCGCCGATAATCAGCAAATCATACATATTTTTCATATTCTCTACTCCTCTATCTGCCAGTCAACCGGCTCTATTCCATGTGAGTTTAAAAACTCATTGGTCTGGCTGAAGGGCCTGCTTCCAAAGAATCCCCGATACGCCGACAATGGGCTTGGATGCGGCGCCTTCAGGATCAAATGCTTCGGATTATGGAGCATGGCCGCCTTCCTCTGTGCAGGCGCGCCCCATAATATGTACACGATCGGCCTGTCCTGGCCGTTCAGCGCCAGAATCGCCGCATCCGTAAATTCCTCCCAGCCGATCCCTCTGTGGGAATTGGCCTGATGCGCCCGCACGGTCAGCACCGTATTCAGCATCAGCACACCCTGTTCGGCCCACTTAGTCAGGCATCCGTGACGGGGAATTGTACAGCCCAGATCGTCCTGCAGCTCTTTATAAATATTCACCAGCGAAGGCGGAATCTCCACCCCCTTCTTCACCGAGAAGCACAGGCCATGCGCCTGCCCCACATTGTGATAGGGATCCTGCCCCAGAATTACCACCTTCACTTTAGACAAAGGTGTTAAATGAAAGGCATTGAATATATCATCCGCAGGCGGAAAAATCTGATATCTCCGATACTCCTCATTAACCTTTTCAAACAATTCCTTATAATAGGGCTTCCGAAATTCCCCCTTCAATGCATCCAGCCAGTCATTATTGATCGCCGCCATCTTTCCTCTCCTTACAGGCGTACCGACACGCCCTCCTTCCGCAAGTATTCCTTTACTTCCTTTATCTCAAGCTCCTTGTAGTGAAACAGCGAAGCCGCAAGCACTGCATCTGCCTTTCCTTCCGTCAGGGCATCTTTGAAATGCGCAAGCGTCCCGGCTCCTCCGGATGCGATCACCGGAATCTGCACGTTCTCTGCAATTGTTCTGGTAAGCCCCAGATCATAGCCTGCCTTCGTCCCGTCACAATCCATACTGGTAAGGAGGATTTCTCCTGCTCCCAGCATCTCTGCTTTCATTGCCCACTCCACAGCATCGATCCCCACGTCGATCCTGCCGCCGTTTTTGTATATATTCCAGCCGCTGCCGTCCGCCCGTCTCTTGGCATCAATAGCCACTACTACGCACTGGCTCCCAAACTTCTCCGCCGCGTCGAAAATCAGCTCCGGCGTATTGATGGCCGAAGAATTAATGGATATCTTATCGGCGCCTTCTCTCAAGAGCATCCTAAAATCCTCCACGGTGCGGATCCCTCCGCCCACCGTAAAAGGGATAAATACTGTCTCCGCCACTCTGCGCACCATATCAACCACCGTCTCTCTGGCATCTGAGGTCGCGGTAATATCCAAAAATACCAGCTCATCTGCTCCCGCAGCATCATAAGCACGCCCAATCTCCACCGGGTCTCCGGCATCCTTCAAATCCACGAAATTAACTCCCTTTACCACACGGCCTCCGTGAACATCCAGACAGGGAATGATTCTCTTTGTATGCATCCTTTGTCTCCTTTATCCTATCCTCATCTTATCTCTTTGTATCACAACCGGCCTTACAGTCCGGCAAAATTCTTCAAAATCTGAAGTCCCGTTTCCCCGCTTTTCTCCGGATGGAACTGACAGGCATATACATTGCCCTTTTCCACCGAAGCGTGGATCTCTACGCCGTACTCTGTCTTCGCCGTCACGATCTCTTCCTCTGCCGCCTTCAGATAATAGGAGTGCACAAAATATACATAAGGATTCGGCTCCAGCCCCCCAAACAACCTTCCCTCTCTCGGAAACCCCAGAGAGTTCCAGCCCATATGGGGAATCTTCAGCCCTTCCCTCTCCGGAATCCTTAAGATCTCTCCCTTCAGGATACCCAGGCCTTCCACACCCGGCGCTTCGTCGCTCCTGTCAAATAAAAGCTGCAGTCCCAGACAGATCCCAAGAAAGGGCGTACCCTTATCTACTGTCTCCTTGATAACCTCTGTCAGCCCATACTGGGACAGCTTCTCCATGGCATCTCCAAAGGCACCGACACCCGGCAGGATCACCTTGTCTGCCTTCCGGATCCTCTCCCGGTCTCTGGTAACCACTGCCTCCTGTCCCAGAAACCGAAGCGCCTTTTCCACACTCTTTATATTACCCGCATCATAATCAATAATCGCAACCATTCTTCCAAAGTCCCTTCCCAGTCGTTACTCCTATTTTATACCTAATTCAAACCAGAAGGCAACCCCATTGTCATAGTTCTCCACTCCGTATTTCTGATGAAGGGACTCCATAACCGCCTTCACAATCGAAAGGCCGATGCCATTGCCTCCGTATTCTCTCGTATGAGCCTTATCTACCTTATAGAATTTCTCCCAGATATGGCCAAGATCCTCTTCCGGAATGGCGCTTCCCGTGTTAAATACCGTCATTCTCGCCACATCGCCCCGAAGCTCGATCTTCACCTCGATCACCATATTGCCGGACACATGGTGGAATGCATTTCCCACATAGTTGCGCACTACCTGCTCCACCTTATACTCATCCGCCCAGACATACACCGGATCCTTCTGCAGAAAATGAACCTTCGCCCGAGTCTGCTCCGCAAACAGCTCCATGCTCTGCAGCACGCCCGATACCATCTCTGTTAGATCAAACCGCTCAAACTGGATCTCCTCGCCGCCAAACTCAAGCTGATTCAGAGTCAGGAGATTTCTTACCATACGGTTCATCTTGGACACCTCGTCAATAATGACATCGCAGTAAAACTCCCTGCTCTCCGCATCCGTATCAATCCCTTCCTTCAGGCCCTCCGCGTAGCCCTGTATCAGGGCAATCGGAGTTTTCAGCTCATGAGATACATTTCCAAGAAATTCATTTCTCATCTGCTCCAGCTTATCCCGCTGCTCCAAATCCTGCATCAGACGGTTATTTGCACTCTTAAGCTCAGAAACCGTACGCTCCAGACGCTCCGACATCCGGTTAAAATTCTCCCCCAGCACACCGATCTCATCCTCTCCGCCGCTGGTATATTTCATCTCAAAATTAAGTTCTGCCATCTTCTCGGAAATATCCGCAAGCTCCCGCAGCGGATTGGTGAGCTTTCTGGAAAAAAGCCATACCAGCAGCATGCAGATAACTGCCGCGATACATCCCACCACGATTAAAAAACGATTTGCCAGCGCCGCACTGTCCTGAATACTCTCTAACGGACTCTGGATCAGGAAAAAATATCCCCCTCCCAGCTCGCCCCGCATCATCAGATATTCCGCCGCGGAATCGTTTCCCTTTGTCTGGCTGATCTCATAATTTTCTGTCTGCTCCAGCGTCTTATCGCCGCTCGCCCTCCGGTTCAAAAGATACGCATCCAAATACTGCTTCAGCTCCACCTCATGCTGGACATTGGCAGTCATTGTCTGCTCCGCCATATTAATTGTCAGGAAAAACAGATTATCCTTCTCCGCCTGACGGGCAAGCTCCCCGTAGGTTTCCTCATCTGTCCCGTCCAGTCGTCCCTCATCTGCCGCCTGGACAAGCGCCTGGTACATGCTGATAAACTTCGACTTTTTATCCCGGATATAATAAGGCTCCAGAAGCCATGCATTGCCCAGCAGTATTACCACTAGCATAAATGCCAGAAGCGACATAAATGCCGCCGTCATCTGGCGCTCGATTGAATGTTTCATCTACTCTACCTCAAATTTATAGCCCATCCCCCAGATGGTCTTAATATAATTCCCCTTCTCTCCCAGCTTGCTCCGAAGCTTCTTCACATGGGTATCGATAGTCCTTGCATCCCCAAAATAGTCGTAATTCCATACATTATTCAAGATCTTCTCTCTTGAAAGGGCAAGTCCCTGATTCTCAAGAAAATAGGTCAACAGTTCAAATTCCTTATAGCTGAGTTCAATTCCCTCTCCGTCCACCAGAACCTGATGAGCCGCCCTGTCAACCTCAATACCCCCGGCGCCAAGCTTCTCCTGAGAATCCGTTCCGCGTGTCCTTCTTAAGATTGCAGACACCCTTGCTACCAGAATCTTTGGGCTGAAGGGCTTAGAAATATATTCATCCACGCCCAATTCAAAGCCCTGCAGCTCGTCCCGCTCGTCGGAACGGGCCGTCAGCATGATGATCGGAACCTCCGATGTCTGACGGATTTCCCTGCAGACCTGCCAGCCGTCCATCCTCGGCATCATGACATCCAGGATCACCAGCGCGATCCCCTTATTTTCATAAAAAATATCCATAGCCTCCGCACCGTCGGCCGCTTCAAGAACACTATATCCCTCCCGCTGGAGAAAATCCTTCACCAGCTTCCGCATCCTGCTCTCATCATCAACAACTAATATCTGTAATCTTTCCATAAACATACACCTCGCCCGTATCGTGATCATTCTCAAATATAATCCTACTATAATTTTATGACGCTTTTGTGAAAAAGACTTCGCATTTTGTAATTTTTGTGATAATATGTTTCGTAGTTTAAAAATAACAAGGAGACGATTACCATGAAATGTCCCATATGCGGAGAAGAATTAAAGCCCAGTAAAAAAGATCCACGGTATGTGCTGTGCCACAGCTGCCGCAAGAAATTTAAAGTCCCAGAGAAAGCAGAGGCTGCAGACAGGCCGGTAGAAAAAAAACGCCGGAAAATGGAAGCACCGTCCCAGGAAGAAGCTTCTGCAGTGACCGACGATGAGCTCATAGAACAGACACAGGTATTCAGCCGGCGGGATGTGCGCGCCGCACTGCGGAAAGCAAATGAAGAGCGGAAGGCTGCAAAAGCTGCTAAGGCTGGAAAGCCCTCCATCAAAAAGAATACAGCTTCTACACCTGCGCCGGAACCGGAGCCAGAAAATGACGGCGAATACCATTTCCGTTATGCCAATCTTCCCCCTAAGTCTATCCGGGAAAAGCAGGAACGGGAGATGCGGAGGGCCTACGACGAGCTTCTTTCCATCGGCAAGGAAGAGCGCACTTCCAAAAAGCATGGATTATTTGGACGAAGAAATTAGGAATGCTTCTGCTATGACACTTCTTAAGCTGTGCCGGCAGATCACAGAACAAAACGGAAAACTGCTCCCAACAGGCCATGCCCTCGGAAGCAGGCTGGTATGTATGGAATACTCAAAATCTGCAAAAGAAGTAAAAACCTATCCGCTGCTAAGCGAGAGCAGGCTTTTTGCACTGTGCTGGAATTTTTCGGACAAAAGCAGGCTGTATGCCTCCATGCTCCCTTCCCCGGAAGCCTTTCACTATATACTTCCCTTCCAATCCGGCAGTACAACGCAGCTTCATACCCACGATTATCTGGAGCTGGCTTACATAGCGGAAGGTAATTTCTACCAGAATATTCTTGGACGGAGAATCCTTTTTCATGCCGGTGAATTATGCCTGATCGACAAAAACTGCCTGCATCAGGATTACTTGACAGCGCAAGATTCAACCATCCTTTTTATAGGCATTGCAAATGATATGTTTCACGAAGTAATCAATGAAAATATCACCACCCAGAAAATAATCTCCTTCCTGCAGTCAGCCCTGCTGGAGCAAAAAGACCTGCAGCAGTACCTGCATTTTAAACCCAAAAACGGCGCGGCATCAACCGCACATATGGAAGACTGCCTGTCCCTCTTATTGCAGGAGCTCGTCTCAAATACTGTGGGTTCCAGCTATATCTGCAAAGGAATCCTGCTTCGGATTTTCCGTATCTTAAGCACCGAATTTGATTTTTCCCTTTCTCAGGAGCAGAAAAAGTCCATGAGCTGGCTGATATTTAACGAAGTAACCAATTACATGAAAAAGAATTACCAGACAATCTGCTTACAGGATCTGGTATCAGAATTCCACTATCAGGAGGATTACTTTAACCGTCTTATCAAGGATAAAACCGGTCTTACCTATTCTGCATACCTGAAAGAGATACGTTTAGATTCGGCCAGACAACTGCTGCTTGCCACAGACATGAGCATTGAAGACATTGCACATGCCGTCGGCTATCACAACAAAGGCTTCTTCTATAAAATGTTTGTGGACAAATATGGCATGACACCCTCAAAATACCGAAAATCCTCCGATTAAGCCCACAAAAGCCGCCAAGGACAGCGCATTTTTTCACCTGACATTTTTCTCATACAGGAAATCGGAAAGCTCTTGCTATATAATAAAACAGAGAAGGCTGTGACTCCTATGCGTCACAGCCTTCTCTGTCTGTACCCTCTCTTTTCTATGCTTAAACAGCAACTAACCGCTTACTCAATCGAAATATACTTTGGCTCCTCAATTACCTTCGGAGCTTCCTTCGGCACGATCATGGTCAAAATGCCATCCTTAAAGGAAGCCTTGATATCCTCCTGTGTAATCTGCTCGCCCACATAAAAGCTCCGGTTACAGGTTCCTGTATAGCGTTCCTTACGGATACAGTTACCCTTAGAATCCTTCTCTTCCTTCGTCTCATTCTTTGCCGCAGTTATGGTCATATAGCCGTCCTTCAAATCTGCCTTGATGTTTTCCTTGTCATAACCCGGAAGTTCCATGTCGATCACATAGTTTCCATCCTTCTCATGAATATCTGTCTTCATAATCTGGGATGATGCATTCTCAAATGGACGTGAAAAGAAAGGATCTCTGAAAAAATCATCAAATAAGTTATAATTTCTGTTTGCTAACAACATAGGTCATACCTCCTTAAAATCTTGCCTTATCAGGATTAGTATACCTGAAAGGTATTTAAAATATGAATTGTTTTATTTGATATAGTTATTATATAACACATATTGTTAGCCAAGTCAATAGGTGAGTGCTATTTTTTTCTGATAATTTTTGCAAACCGCCTGAAATGAATGGTTTGCACATACTTTGTTTTCCTGTAATTGTCCTTTTCATAGGTTTTGACACCAGTTTGACACCAATTTTTATATTTTTGTGTCAGAAATTTATCGCCATACTATCCAGCCTTGCAATTTCCTGTTCGATTCTTTCTCTGTCTCCCAAGTGGTTATACACGTCCATTGTCACATCAATATGAGCGTGCCCCATGATATACTGCAATACTTTAATATCCATACGGCACTCTGCCATTCTGGTACAGGCAGTATGACGCATAACGTGAGCGGATACTTTTGGAAGTAATTCTGCTTTTCTATGTTCTTTCTTTGCTTTCTGTACTTCTTCTTTATTGTAATTGTAA
>Ga0137307_100277_pt1 | contig 75873 bp, 84 predicted proteins | sample NAcewD2O_March_2_FD_97180 | JGI IMG/M metagenome (GOLD analysis project Ga0137307, IMG submission 97180) | Mouse cecal microbial communities from Vienna, Austria - N-Acetylglucosamine amended D2O_March | ecosystem: Host-associated > Mammals > Digestive system > Large intestine > Cecum | place...
AGCTGGTATAGTCTATAGATAAAGGTGTTTAGTATATTTTACTGCCCCAAAAGTGACGAAGAACCTATTTATTTTTAGTTGTTATTTTAGTTGTTATTTTAGTTCGGAGGAATGCATACCATATAAAGAAGTTATGAAGGGCATCATTACATTACTTGTTATGTTCCATTACATTACTTGTTATACTTCATTACATTACTTGTTATGAGATATAAGATATGATGTTCTTCTTGTTGTCTCTGTACGTATTGCTCCATCTTTTTTCTGTTCGAAAATATATTTGTAACTCTCTCTTGGAGCAAGCAGTTTTGTCATCATACTATGTTTAGGGGCAACTTTTTCTGCATTTTTCAGCGGAAAAGGAGGGAAAAAAGGGTTAAAACAGGAAAAAGTGCGTTTGCGTACACATAAAAATGGGGGAGAATGCCTTGCAGTTCATAAATAATGCGTAAATTTGCCACAATTTGTAAAGCGTAGTTTGCAAAATGGCAGATATTATAAAACATCAAGGTATTGTGGAAAACATAAGCGGTTCTCATTTGAAAGTGAGAATTGTTCAGACGTCAGCTTGTGCGGCATGCAGTGTCAAAGGGCATTGTACATCGGCCGATACCAAGGAGAAGCTGATTGATATAGTTGTTAGTGATGCATCTTCCTATCAACTCGGCGATCGGGTCGTTGTTTTTGGAGAACTTTCTATGGGAATGATGGCAGTGCTACTGGCTTTTATTGCACCTTTCTGTATTCTGGTTGTTTCCCTCTTTCTGTTTATGGCTGTATGGAATGACGAACTTGGCTCTGCACTCTGTTCGTTGGCACTTCTTATACCTTATTATTATATATTATGGCTGAACCGAAAACGGATGGGAAAGAAATTCTCTTTTTCTGTAATGCCAATGATTTAATAGAAATTCATTAAAACAAATAATTAATAAATAACTAATTTATGAATGTAATTCTGATTGCAGTGATTTCATTGGGAGCCATAGCGCTGGTTTCGGCTGCTATTCTTTATGTAGCTTCCAAGAAATTCGCCGTGTATGAAGATCCGCGAATCGCACAAGTTGGAGCTGTATTGCCCCAAGCGAATTGCGGCGGATGTGGTTATCCGGGTTGTAGCGGTTTTGCCGATGCTTGCGTAAAGGCAGGCTCTCTGGAGGGTAAGTTCTGTCCGGTAGGCGGACAGCCCGTTATGACGAAAGTTGCTGAAATCTTGGGTTTGGATGCTGCTGCTACCGAACCGATGGTTGCAGTGGTAAGGTGTAACGGAACTTGTGCCAATCGCCCTCGTACGAATAGTTACGATGGCGCGAAGAGTTGTGCTATAGCAGCTTCTCTTTATGGTGGTGAAACGGGTTGTAGTTTTGGATGTCTGGGCTGTGGAGACTGTGTGTCGGCTTGCCAGTTTGATGCTATTCACATGAATCCTGAAACAGGGCTCCCGGAAGTAGATGAAGCTAAGTGTACAGCTTGTGGTGCTTGTGCCAAAGCATGTCCGAAGAACATCATCGAAATCCGTCCGCAAGGCAAAAAGTCCCGTCGCGTTTATGTGCAGTGTGTAAACAAGGACAAAGGTGGCGTAGCCCGCAAGGCATGTGCGGCTGCTTGTATCGGTTGTGGCAAGTGTGTGAAAGTATGTCCGTTTGAGGCTATCACATTGGAAAATAATCTTGCTTATATCGATCCGAACAAGTGTAAGTCATGCCGCAAGTGTGAAGAGGCATGTCCTCAGAATGCCATTGTCGCATTGAATTTCCCGCCGCGTAAGCCGAAAGTGGAAGAAACTGAGGCTGCTACCATCGTTGGTGCTCAAACTGCTACCCCTGCAAAGACGGAAGCTCCTGAGGTAAAGGCATAAATAATAAAGAAGTAATAAACGACTAAAATACAGAATTGTATGTTGAAGACATTTTCAATCGGTGGTGTTCATCCACACGAAAATAAACTTTCAGCACATCAGCCTATCATCAAGGCGGAGATTCCTTTCAAAGCCGTGATTCTGTTGGGGCAGCACATCGGTGCGCCTGCAAAACCGATTGTGGCTAAAGGTGATGTAGTGAAAGTCGGCACAAAAATCGCAGAACCTGGAGGTTTTGTATCTGCAGCCATCCACTCGTCTGTCAGCGGTAAAGTTGCCAAAATCGATACGATTATCGATGCCAGCGGTTATCCGAAACCTGCCATTTTCATTGATGTAGAAGGTGACGAATGGGAAGAAAGCATTGATCGTACAGAAACACTGGTGAAAGAGTGCAATCTTACTTCAGAAGAGATTGTGAAGAAGATAGCCGAAGCTGGTATCGTAGGTTTGGGTGGTGCATGTTTCCCCACACAGGTGAAACTCTGTCCGCCGCCTGCCTTCAAGGCTGAGTGTGTCATCATCAACGCAGTGGAATGTGAACCTTATCTGACCGCCGACCATCAACTGATGCTGGAACATGCCGAAGAAATTATGGTAGGTGTATCTATCCTGATGAAAGCCGTAAAGGTGAACAAGGCATTTATTGGTATTGAAAACAACAAACCCGATGCCATACAATTGATGACTAAAGTGGCATCCGGTTATGCAGGTATCGAGATCGTCCCCCTGAAGGTGCAATATCCGCAAGGTGGTGAAAAACAGTTGATTGATGCCATTATCGGACGTCAAGTGGCAAGTGGTGCGCTGCCCATATCAACCGGTGCAGTGGTGCAGAACGTAGGTACTGCTTTTGCCGTATATCAGGCTGTGCAGAAGAATAAGCCGCTGTTTGAGCGTGTGATTACTGTGACAGGCAAGTCGCTCGCCAAACCGTCCAATTTCCTGGCACGTATCGGAACGCCCATGAAGCAGTTGATTGATGCTTGCGGTGGTCTGCCTGAAGATACCGGTAAGATTATCGGTGGTGGTCCGATGATGGGAAAGGCTTTGGTGAACACCGATGTTCCCACTGCTAAAGGTAGCTCCGGCATTTTGATTATGAACAATAAGGAAGCCAAGCGCGGTGAGATTCAACCCTGTATACGTTGTGCAAAGTGCGTCGGCGCTTGCCCGATGGGATTGGAGCCTTACTTGCTGTCGGCACTTTCTGAGCATGCCGAGTTCGAGAGAATGGAAAAAGAAAGAATTATGGATTGCATTGAGTGCGGTTCTTGCCAGTTTACTTGTCCTGCCAACCGTCCGTTGCTGGACTATTGCCGTTTGGGCAAAGGTAAGGTAGGGGCTATGATCCGTGCACGTCAAGCTAAAAAATAACGAGTATGGAAAATAAATTAGTAATATCCCTTTCGCCCCATGTGCATGGCGGCGACAGTGTGAAGAAGAATATGTATGGTGTGCTCATTGCACTGATTCCTGCATTTCTTGTATCACTCTATTTCTTCGGACTGGGCGCACTGGTTGTTACTGCGACTTCTGTGGCTGCCTGTTTGTTCTTTGAGTGGGCCATTGGCAGATTCTTGTTGAAGAAGGAAACCTCTACTATCTGTGATGGTTCGGCTGTAATCACTGGTGTGCTACTGGCATTTAACTTACCTTCCAACCTGCCCATTTGGATCATCATCATCGGTGCTTTGTTTGCCATTGGTGTTGGAAAAATGTCTTTCGGTGGATTAGGAAGCAATCCGTTTAATCCGGCATTGGTAGGTCGTGTGTTCCTGTTGCTCTCTTTCCCGGTACAGATGACGAGTTGGCCCGTTGTAGGACAGCTTACTTCTTATACGGATGCTACAACGGCAGCTACACCGCTTAATCTGATGAAACAGGTGGTTGGCGGAAATGTGGATGCACTGAAAGAGTTGCCCTCTTCTTTCGATCTGCTGATCGGTAATAACGGAGGTTGTCTTGGTGAAGTAAGTGCATTGGCATTGTTGCTTGGATTGGCATACATGCTTTGGAAGAGAATCATTACTTGGCACATTCCGGTTGCTATATTGGGTACGGTATTTGTATTCTCTGGCATTATGCATCTGGTAGATCCGGTACATTATGTTTCTCCGGTGCTTCAACTGTTTACGGGTGGTCTGATGCTGGGTGCTATCTTTATGGCTACAGACTATGTCACTTCTCCGATGAGTAAGAAAGGTATGTTGATTTATGGTGTCTGCATTGGTTTGTTGACAGTGATTATCCGTCTGTTCGGTGCTTATCCTGAAGGTATGTCATTTGCCATCCTGATTATGAATGCTTTCACTCCGTTGATTAATACATATTGTAAACCTAAACGCTTTGGGGAGGTAGCGAAGAAGAAATGAAAAAGTTAGAATCATCCTTAAAGAATATGTTGTTGGTGCTCACGGGCGTTACTGCTATTTCCGTGGCATTATTGGCATACGTGAATGAATTGACGAAAGGACCTATCGAACAGGCTAATGCAAAGACATTGAGCGATGCGGTCAGTGCGGTAGTTCCGGGTTTTGACAATGATCCGATTGCAGAAAAGAAGATGCAAAAGGTAAATGACGTAGAGTATGCCGTTTATCCCGCCACTAAGGACGGTAAGTTTATTGGTGCGGCTGTAGAAGCCTCTTCGATGGGATTCGGCGGAGAACTGAAAGTGTTGGTAGGCTTTGATTCGGAAGGTAATATTATTGATTACTCCTTGCTGTCACATGCCGAGACTCCGGGCTTGGGTTCTAAAGCTGCCGATTGGTTTAAAGAAGGAAATAAGGGTAGCATCAAAGGGCAGAACCCTGGTAACGCTCCTTTGACTGTAAGTAAGGACGGTGGTCAGATAGATGCTATTACGGCTTCTACTATAACTTCCCGTGCTTTCCTTAATGCAGTAAATGCTGCTTATAGCGCCTATGCGGGGCAGAATACGTCCGATGCAGTTACGGGTGCTACTAAAAAAGTTGTTGAACCTGCTGAAGAAGCGGCCTCTGAGGCTGTCGATTCCATCAGCAATAAATAATAAGGAGGAGTATAAGATATGAATAATTTTAAAGTTATGATGAACGGGATTGTCAAAGAGAATCCTACATTTGTACTCCTGCTCGGTATGTGTCCTACGCTGGGTACCACCTCTTCTGCCATCAACGGTATGGGTATGGGCTTGGCAACCATGTTTGTGCTTATTTGCTCTAATGTGGTGATTTCTGCCATCAAGAACCTGATACCTGATATGGTGCGTATACCGTCGTTTATTGTGGTTATTGCCTCTTTTGTGACGCTGTTGCAGATGATTATGCAGGCATACGTTCCCGCATTGTACGCCACTTTGGGTCTGTTTATTCCGCTGATCGTTGTAAACTGTATCGTATTGGGACGTGCAGAAGCATTTGCAGCAAAAAATACTCCGGTAGCTTCTTTCTTTGATGGTTTGGGCATGGGACTTGGTTTTACGTTGGCTCTTACTTTGTTGGGGGCTATGCGTGAATTCTTAGGTACAGGTAAGGTTTTCAATCTCACCCTCCTTCCCGAAGAATATGGTATGTTGGTGTTCGTATTGGCTCCGGGTGCTTTCATTGCGTTGGGTTATCTGATAGCATTGATTAATAGCCTGAAAAAGAATTAATAAAAAGAAAACAGAAGATTAAAGGCAAGAGCGGTTGCCTTGAGCTTTTAATCTTCAATTCTTAATCTTGAACAGTTATGGAATATATATTAATATTTATCTCGGCAATCTTTGTCAATAACATCGTATTGTCGCAATTCTTGGGTATCTGTCCGTTCCTTGGTGTATCCAAGAAAGTGGAAACAGCGCTGGGTATGTCAGCTGCTGTGGCATTTGTGCTTACAATTGCTACTATTGTCACATTCCTGATTCAGAATTTCGTGCTTAATGCTTTCGATTTAGGCTATTTGCAGACTATCACTTTCATCCTGGTGATAGCAGCTTTGGTTCAGATGGTAGAGATTATCCTGAAGAAAGTATCGCCTTCATTGTATCAGGCATTGGGCGTATTCCTGCCTCTGATTACGACTAACTGTTGTATTCTGGGTGTAGCTATTCTGGTTATCCAAAAAAATTATGATTTGCTGACTGGTGTCGTTTATGCCTTCTCCACTGCTATTGGTTTTGGACTGGCTTTGACCGTTTTTGCTGGTTTGCGCGAGCAAATGAGTTTGGTGAATATCCCGAAAGGTATGAAAGGTACTCCAATTGCCTTGATTACTGCAGGTCTTTTGGCAATGGCTTTCATGGGCTTTTCCGGTGTAGTGAAAATCTAAGTAACAGAATCCATATAAATTGGTAAAAAAAGGGTGGCTGAGTAAATTCAGGCATCCTTTTTCTTTTTGAAGAAAAAAATATTCATTTTGCTTTTTATCTAAATTAATTTCCTTAAATTTGCTCCCAAAAGTAACCTATTAAGAATAAATCACTAATGAAAGAAAAAATTTTAGTTACAGGTGGAACAGGATACATTGGTTCACACACTGTAGTCGAACTTCAGAACGCAGGTTATGAAGTAGTGATAGTCGATAATTTGTCAAACTCAAGTGCTGACGTTGTTGATAATATAGAAAAGGTATCGGGCATTCGTCCTATATTTGAAGAATTGGATTGTTTGGATTTCTCAGGTCTTGACGCTGTGTTTACCAAATATAAAGGAATTAAAGCCATTATCCATTTTGCAGCAAGTAAGGCTGTAGGTGAATCTGTCCAAAAACCGTTGCTTTATTATCGTAATAATTTGGTTTCGTTGATTAACTTACTTGAACTGATGCCTAAATACGGAGTGGAGGGTATTGTATTCTCATCTTCTTGTACGGTTTATGGGCAACCGGATGAATTGCCTGTAACGGAACAGGCTCCAATCAAGAAAGCAGAATCTCCTTATGGGAATACGAAACAGATTAACGAAGAGATTATTCGTGATACAGTAGCATCTGGTGCTCCTATCAATGCCATTTTGTTGCGCTACTTTAATCCGATTGGCGCACATCCTACAGCATTGCTTGGTGAGTTGCCTAATGGTGTACCTCAGAACTTGATACCTTATCTGACTCAGACAGCTATCGGTATTCGTGAAAAACTGAGCGTGTTCGGTAATGATTATAACACTCCAGATGGATCTTGTATACGTGATTTCATTAATGTGGTTGATTTGGCAAAAGCACATGTAATTGCCATTCACCGTATATTAGATAAGAAACAGAAAGAAAAAGTGGAAGTGTTCAATATCGGAACGGGACGTGGACTTTCTGTATTGGAATTAATCAATGCTTTTGAAAAAGCTACTGGCGTGAAGTTGAACTATCAAATTGTAGGTCGTCGCGCAGGTGATATTGAGAAGGTGTGGGCTAACCCTAAATTTGCCAATGAAGAATTGGGTTGGAAAGCCGTTGAAAGCATCGAAGATACATTGTTGTCTGCTTGGAACTGGCAGTTGAAACTTCGTGAGCGAGGTATTCAATAAAGAAAATTAGGAACTTTTGTTTTATTAACAAATAAAGCATAAACAAATGCTCCCCGCATTTGTTTATATTTAGTAGATCAGCCTGATCTATTTGTATGTATGTGAATACCTATGAATGGTATGTATACCTTTTGGTATAGACAGGTTTGATTGAATAGTAGTTTTGTCGTGTTTTATTTTGTGTTTGTGTTGTAATAAGCCTTGTCGGGAGACAAGGCTTATTTTTTGTCCGGAATGCGTGAAACCGTTTCCTGTAAAAAAAAGGTATATATTATTTTGAAATCCGATAAGAGTATGGGGAGCTTACTTTCCTTTTGGGTACACTCCACTTTAGATGGGAAGATTATATGGGATGATTCTCTGCGAAGATTGCCATACGTTCATCCAACTGTGCATATTGATGATCCTGAATAAAAGATGTGCAAGCCCGAAGACCTTCCTGATGGCTTCCAGTAGTAATCAATGAAATGGCACTGACACCATAATACATTAATTCTTTGGCTAGTTCTCCGCTGGTCATACCTGGATAGCCAATAGTGAAATAGAAACCATCGGCAACCGGATCACCTAAATCATTGTCATATACTAAATGAAAACCATGACGCAGGAAAATTTCTTTTAGTTTGCGTGCGCGTTCACCGTATATTCTCACATCGTTTAGGAAATTATATTGTCCGTCATTGGCTGTTTTCAACATCGCTGCAAGAGCATATTGGGCGGAGTGGCTTGTGCCAGATGAAAGAGCATAGAGTATACGATGTATGAATACGGTTCCGAATGTACCGCCATTATATCGTTTGGTAAGTCCGGGGTAGGAGCGATGGTACAGCTTGTCGGAGATACAGGTGACCCCGATGCGTTGTCCTGCATAACTGAATGCTTTGGAGCCGGAAATAAGCAATACGTAGTTATCTGTATAGCGAGCAACTGAAGGCTGGAAAGGAGGGGTGAACGGTCTGCTTAAGTCTTGTCGGAAGTCCATTGCAAAGTAAGCCAAATCTTCCAATACAATAACATCATATTGCGTAGCAAGTTCTCCAATGATGCGCAGTTCTTCTTCTTTCAGGCAGATCCAGCTGGGGTTATTAGGATTCGAATAAACAATGGCAGAGATATTATCTTTCGCGAGATAGCTTTCCAGTTTGTTTTTCAGTTTGTCGCCGCGATAATCATAGACGTCGAATGTTTCAAATTTTTGCCCCATTACTACCAGTTGTTGCTTTTGCACAGGGAATCCTGGGTCAATGAATAATATTGTGTCTTTCTTTTCATCACATTGGCTGCATGTGAGAAAAGAGGCAAAAGTTCCTTGCATAGATCCGGTGACAGGCACGCAACCTTCCGGTTTAATATCTACATTAATGAAAGCTTTGATGAAGCGTGAGGCTTCTGTTTTCAATGTGGGAAGTCCATTGATGTCGGGATAAAGGCTGGCAATGCCATCCTGCAAGGCTTCTATTTCGGCTTTCACACCTACTGCTGAAGCAGGGAGTCCCGGTACACCCATTTCCATCTTTATAAACTCAATGCCTGAGGCTGCTTCTGCTTTGGCAGCGATGGCTTTTACTTCGCGTATAGTGGCTTTTCCAAAGTCTGCGATCTGAAATGCTTCGATAGTTTCGTCTATCAGTCTACGTTCAATAGGAGTATTTCTCATGGCCTTTTTCAATTTGGGTTTAGTTTGATTTATTTTTTGAATCTTTTTTCTATCATACAAATATAGGTAAAAATCGTGAGTTTTGCTTCTACAGGATAAATAAACTGTTTTTTCTTTAAAAAGATGATTTGGTAAGTTTCTTATAATCAGGCGTGATTGAAAAAAGATTGAAAATATTCCTTTTAAACTATTGCAGGTTTCAAAAAAATGCCTACCTTTGCAACCGCAATCGAGAGAGAAAGCAACGATAAAATGAAATGATGGTGCGTTAGTTCAGTTGGTTAGAATACATGCCTGTCACGCATGGGGTCACGGGTTCGAGTCCCGTACGCACCGCGTATAACACTTATAATAAGGAAGTTTTATAAAAAACACCCGGAAAAGTACCCATTATTCACTTTTCCGGGTGTTTTTTGTCTGTTTTTCTGCCGGAACTCTCGGCTTACCTTCTATTTTTAACAATTTTATAGCGGATGTAAAAGCCCGCCGCAAGAACCGCCGCTAACCCTATCCCGCTAAGTACCCAAAGAAACGGGTTCGTTTTCGGGTACTTTTCTTCTTCGGTCTGCGCGGTTTCCTTTGTTTCCGCTTCCGCCGTCGTCTTCTGCGTTTCGGTAACTTCCGTTTCCGTAGCGGTAGTAACGCTTGTTTCTGTCGTTTTTTGCTTATCGCCGTTTATAACGATGCGTCCGGTAGTCAGCGACTTTACGTTAGGCGGTTTCTTCAATCCTTCAATAGCCGGGAACAAATCCGTATTATGCCGCAGGGAGGTGTCTGATTGCCCTTCTGCCGTTTCGCTGGTTTTCCGGGTTGGCTCTCCGTTTGCCATTTCCAATGCCTTGCGCATGTCTTCATTAAACGCGCTGTCGGCTTTTTGAAACTGTTCTGCAAAGCGGTTCGGCTTTTGTCCTTCCGGGTAATACTCCACTTTTGTAAACTCTATAACTATGTTTTGCTTCTCGTTGCTTCCGGTAATAGCCGTAGTGTTGGTGGTTGTCCGGTCTTCCGTTCTCCGGTTTCCTTCCGTAGTTGCTGTTAGCTGGCTTTCCGCCGCCAGCTTTCCCTTACGGGTACTTCGGGTACTTGCGCACCCGAAAACCAACAGAAGCAAGAATAGGGAAAGCATGGCTAAAACAAATCTTCTCATACGTCTGTGAAATTTAGAACTTTGTCCTTCCCCTTCTTGTTAAGGGTAAGGCTTCCATAGTTTATACAATTAAGCCGGGATAACCACCCTTTCTTGAAAACCATCTGCGAAGGGTCGCGCTTTATAATTCCTTCAATAAAGGAAATACGGGCGCGTTTTATGTCTGCAAACAGTTCGCGGGCGTTCCTTCCGTTCATCGCGGCTAAGGTCTTTTCGCCTACTATGCCGTCCACGCTTACCCCTAAAATTCGCTGTACTCCGGTAATGCCGTTCTTTCCCGAAGCCCAAACCCAATCCACTACCAAGTTGGCGACGGACTGGCTTTTTATCCGGTCTGCCTTCCATCTGTCCCAATAGTGCGGCTTCATCACGCGGCTAACCGCGTCTTCTTCGGTTATCAAACGCAAATCTTCCACATCTATATCGCCGTCGCCGTCTTTGTCGTACCCTACGGCTTTCCAAGTGGCGATAGTTACCCCTTTGTTAGTTGCCCCGCCTTTGTCTGCTGGGTGGTTGGTAAATCCACCTTCCCAACTCAAAATGAAGGGGGATAATATTTCAATCCGTGCCATTGTCTGAATGTTTATTCGTTATCAACTCTACAATTTTTTCCGCGTCCTTCGCGCTTGCCGCCTGTACGATCTGCCGTATTATGTCCGGTACTTCCGCCGCGTTTACTTTGATTTTTTGCAGCTTCTCGCGTACGGAAATAAATTCTATCAATACCGCGCTGATAGTATAGACAACGGTAGCGAATGGAGCGACGTACCACGTGAACAATCCGGCTAAGAAGTCAAACATGAGGGCGAATACCATAACCCGTATGTAGTCCCCGATTTTGTTGAACGTCCGACGGTACTTCCTGCTTCGCAGTCCTTCCCCTGCCGCCTTCGCCGCCTTGCGCCCGTAGTACATATCTATGAAAGTAGCCATCGCCAAGAATACCCAGCAAATTAGCACAATGGCTACGCGCACCGCCACGTAAACCGTCAAGCCGTGCCAGTCTTCTTGCTGTATCAATTCCAACATATTAGTAACCTTCCGTTAATAAATCGTTCTTTACCATAGTTTTGATAGCAATAACCCTGCTAAGGTGTGCTTTATAGTCCGCTACCGCTTTCGCTTTGCGGTCTTCGTCCGTTTCTATACCCAACTGTGCGGCGTAATAGTCGTTAATCAAAGAAAATTCTTCGGTTTCGTCTATTTCGCTACGGATAACCGCACGCGTAAGGTTTTCGTAGTCCGGCTTCTGCCAAACCTGCACCGTATCGTAGTTGTAAACGGTCTTTTCGCCCGTTTCCGGGTCTTCTACCTTTTCTTCCACTATGTTGTAGTTATAGTGGTAAGAACCATTACCCAACGGTAAAATAATCGCGGGTCTAACGTCTGAACTTGATTTCATAAGGTGTAATTTTGTTTAATTTGTTAATTAAATATTCGCTGTCGCTGTATTTAGCCCAACCCCACCACGCGGCTAACGTCTGCTTAAATTCATCCTCGCTTAACGGTTTCTTCCGTTTCCGTAATTTAGCTATCTTACGGCAAAGGTTCTGTTTGATACGCTTCCTAAGCCGTGTTTCGTTCAAATAGAATACATAGCCCAAGAAATCAATACCACGCCCGAAGCTGTCGCGGTGGTCGTGTGCCACCGGAAAGACTTGTTTGTTCTGTTTGATTTCCAGCTTTACGTTAGCCGCCAAGTAGCTTTCAAACTCTGCCAGCAAAGCGTGAAGCGTCTTTTTGTCGCTATGCAATACTACAATGTCGTCGGCGTATCTGAAATAGTACCTTACCCGCTTTACTTCCTTTACCCAATGGTCGAAGTAGGTAAGTACAAGATTCGCTAAATATTGGCTAAGGTAGTTGCCAATCGGTAAGCCTTCCGCACTGTCTATTATTTCGTCCAAAAGATTGAGTAGCCGTGTGTCCTTAATCTTCCGGCGAACAATGGACTTTAGTACGGTGTGATCTATGGAAGGGTAAAATTTGCGTATGTCTATTTTCAAGCAATACGCGCAGCCTGCCTTATCTCTGTCTATAACGCGCCTTAACTTATTTGCCGCCGCTTGTATGCCACGCCCTTTTATGCAACTATAAGTGTCCGCCGTGAAAATAGACACCCATATAGGTTCTAAAATGTTCATTACGGCGTGATGTACAATCCGGTCGGGAAAGTATGGCAAACGGAAAATCTCGCGTTCTTTAGGCTCGTATATTGTGAAGGTACTATATTCCGAAGTCCTATAAGTTCCTGCCTTTAGTGCTTCGTGCAAAGATAAAAGGTTGGCTTCCTTGTTACGGTCGTGCAACTTCACGCCGTAAGAACGTAGTTTGCCCTTGCGGGCGCGTTCGTCCGCAAGGCGCAAATTATCCAAACTTATTATTTTATCGTAAAGGTTGCCTAACCTTTTCATAGTTGTTTCTTTGCTGATTAAATGGTGTTCTTCGGTTTCCCTACCAAACCCCGTTAATGATTAATCTTTTCCGCCTTTCGGCGCGGTCTTTGTCCTTATTAGCTTTACAAAAAATCAGTATAGCTGAGAGCCGATATTCGCATTCGTATTCGTAGCCGTGTTATTCGTATTCGCGTACGAAAGCCCGGCATTCGCGCTGTTATTCGCATTACCGCCGAACAAGACACCCGAAGGACAAACAACCGTGAAAATCTTCTTACTCAAAATAATAGCGCGTTCCCGAAGCCCGCATAGTTACCTTTCGCGGAAAGGCGTTACGCTTCTTTATCTCCTGTAAAATGTATTTTATCTCGCTGGAATTTGTGAAGAACTTCTTCGCTTCGCTTTCGGGGTCATCTTTCTTGAACTTAATTTTCACGAGGAAGCGGTTCGCACCGAATTTCGTTTTCACGTCTTCGATGAAATCAATTAACCAAAACTGCAAATTGATTAGTTTCTGTTGCGTGGTTTCCGGGCAGTTAAAATGTTTGTTCGCTTCGTCCGGTTGAATGTTCAAGAACGAAAGGCTACCATCATCTGTGCTATTATTGTTTGAAGTCATTTTCTTGTATTTTTAATTGTTAAACATTCCGTTTCGTGACGTGTTACGCGGCGGGGATAAAGCAAAGCCGAGAGCCGATAAACGCATACGTATTCGTAGCCGCGTTATTCGTATACGCGTACGAAAGCCCGGCAAGCGCGCCGTAATACGCAGTACCGCCGAACAAGACACCCCTTTGTGCTACGCCGCTGGCTGGTATGTTGGTATAGAAGTAGTCGGCAAAGTAGGTAGTAGAACCTGCGCCCACTTCCGTAGGCATATTTTCCCCGTATTCGCCTATCATCATGCGCTTAACATAACCTTCCTTACGTGGAAGTTCGCCGCGTTTTACGTAATTGTCATAGTTGGTATCTTGGTAGTTTGCCGGGTTGTCGCAAGTATAGAAAGAACTTACGCCGCCGTCCGCATCCGATTCAATAGCGCATTTGCATCCATCCGTCCAACTCCAAATATGCCCGAACGGGTTTTCTATTCCCCGGTATGAAGGTACTTTTACTTTAACTACTACGCCCGTATCGTATTCGTCCGGCATGGTAAATTCGACTACGCCCGAAGCGTTGCCTAATGAATTTGTAGTACCGCAGGGGACAAACGGGTAGTAGCTGTTGAATGTGTTCCACTTCGTACTGTTAAGCGTCGTAACGCCCGCACTTAATCCGCCCTGCTTGTAGCCTTCGCTTGTAGGCTGCGCGTTAAAATCAAGCTGGCAGTTAAGGTTGGCGTATTCAACCACATAAAGCCAATAGGTCGCGTTTTGTGCCGCGTATAAATCGCAGTTCCAGCCCGCGCCGTTCAATCCTACTGCACCTCTGTTTCGTGCGTATTTTCGGAAGTTGGTTAGCGATGTGGCGGTAGCCGGGCGACCTAATAGGGTTCTATAAGTTCCGTCCCATGCCGTATTATTATTTCCGCCCCGGAAAGCCGCCGTAGTATTTACCACGCTGGCAAGTTTGGGAGTAGCTGATAAAGTTCGGTCTATCGTGGCTTCGTATGCGCTACGGTACATCTTTGGTACTTCGATAAAGCCCGGTAGCTGGTATTGCGAAATAAGGCAGGTAAACGTAGTACCGTCAAACTCAAACTTACGGTAGTGCTTCGGTATTTCTACCATTACCATGCCGGAAGCTCCGGTAAGGTCTGCCGCTGCCCCGGTGTCCGTCTTCGTACTGTTAGTAGCATGTAGGTAGGTTACAACCTTCCCCGCATCGTTAAGCAGACAACGCCGCATAAGGGATTGAACCGGGAGCGAAACATGTAGTTCCGGTCTTCCTACCCGTTCCAGCTTTGTATCTGCTACATTTACGTTAATCTTAACGCCATAATAGTAATCATAAGGAAACGCGGGCTTTGTGTTGCCCGCTGCAATAATTAAACCCATAATTATAATTTTTAATAGCCCCAAATTAGGGCGGTTGCTGAACTCGTTTCTTTTATCTCTCTGATAATTTCGGGGTTCCATCCCGTTTCAAAGCGCGTGCTTATAAATTCGCCTTCGGGCATTCCCCAAAGGTTTACTTCCAATACTACCGCCGCTTCGCCATCGTTTTTTAAGCAAAAAGGCGTATCCATTCGGAAGTTGCCACCGGAAAAATCCACGTTCCCGGCTACCGAAATTTGCGCGCTCACTAAATCGCCGTTTCTATTTTCCATACGCTTAATTTTAAGTCGTTACAAAAATACTTTCTTATCGTATTAGTTTAATACGTCGTGAAATACTCGTGAAGTGTTTGTTTAGCCGAAGCCGTGAAATTCGGCGTTACAACACTTCTATTTAATGCCTTGCGCCGTGATGCATGGCTTATTCTCTTATGTTCAATAAATAGGCGTAATATCCGCTGCTTCCGTCCCAAACTAAAAGAAACTCGCGTATGTCGCCCGCCGCCATGTTCCACTTTCCGGTTTCGTTTCCCGCGTTGTTGTTCATACGGTACGGGTAGTAGTTGCTATCCATAGCATTGCCGCCGGAACTGTTCTTTACGAATGTATTACGCCCGCAAACGTACCCGGTCTGCGTGCTCGTTCTATCACAAATAATAGTAATCCTTACGGCAAAGGCTGTATAATTACTAATGCCTAACACAGTACAAATGGAATCACGACGCGGTAGTCCTATGCCGCTGTTGCTATAAATGAAGCGCGGCATTAACTTGAATAACGTAGGCTTGGTAGCGTCGCCCGGTGTAAGGCAGGTATTTACGGAAGGCAAAAGTTTTGATATGCCGTAATCCGCTACGTAGCTGTCGCAAACTATCGCGCCTTTGCTCACTATACCCAAATTAACCATCGCACCGGACGCTTCAATAAGTAACCCGTAGTTAGTTCCGTAGCTGTTTGGTGTCTTGTTGGTAAAACGTCCAACGCCGACCAACCCGGTAGAAGCTGGTAATACGTTCGTTCCAATGGAAGCCCAGCGGTAAGAATCCGAGAACTTTATAAAACTGCTAAGCAATGCTAAACCACTTCCGCTTGTGTCGCCGGATGAAGCCGCTACGCCTATTCGTCCGCTTGCTATCGCAAAGCCGCCAATACTTCCGGCGTTTGCGTTGATTGTTCCCGTTATAGTTCCTTTCGTAGCTACAAAGCTACCGTCTTGCAGTACGCGGAAAGGTGCGGTAGCCCGGTTTCCCTTGCTTGCGCCAGCCCAAAACCTTACGCTTGTGTCGGCTGTGCCTTCCCCCGTTATTCCGGCTTTTATACTCGCGTCGCTACCTGCAAGCTGAACCGTTCCGGCTGTTACTATGCCACCGTCTATCGTGGTTTGGGTGTTATCGTAATAAACGGCTTCCACCCAATCGTTAGCGACGTAAGAACCGGAAGTACGTTTAGTTATACAACGTTTCAGTATTCCGTCTGTTTTTCCACCCGTCAGCCAAAGGTCGCCTATGTCATACGGTGGTTTGGGCTGGGCTACAAATACCTGCCTTTTCCCGTCCGCTGTGTCCTGCGCCTTGCTTGCTGCCGTGTATGCATCTATCGCCTTTTGGTCTTCTATCGTAGTCCATGAATATGTAGAACCGGAAACGGTATAGCGTTTCAGCAACTTTGTTGTTGAACTGTACCACATATCGCCTACGTGCGCCTTCTTTAGTGCCGTAGTCGTCCAATTAGCCGCCGGGTCGGATGATTGGAACCAGCTTTCTATTTTTCCGTCTATCTGTGTCGTAAGGTCGTTTACGGTTGGCGTGAAGTTCTTGTTTATAAAGTTGGTTAGCCCGGTGTCGTCCGTATATTTGGAAGCCTTTACCCAATCTGCGGAATTATAAGAACCGGAAGTGCGGGCGGTCTTGCATCGCATGATGTCGCCCGTACTGCCTTGTACCCATAAATCGCCTACGTCGTAAGGCGTTGTAGGTTGTGCCACGAAAATACGCCGCTTTGTCCCGGCAAGTTTTAACGCGTCGTTAGCAAGTGCCAACGCTTGCGCTACTTCGCTGTCTTGTAGTTCCTGCCAACTGTAAGTAGAACCGTTTTTTACGAAACGGAAAACTTTACCCGTTGAAGTGTTATAGAAAAGGTCGCCTAAATGTTCATCTTTCAGCGCGGTTGTGTTCCAATCCTTCGCGGGCGCGTTTGTCAATGTCGGGTCGTATGTTTCAAAGAACTGCTCTATTTGCCCGTCTAATTGCGCTTGTATTTCGTTTAGAATACCGGGCAGGGTATTGTTTATGTAGTTCTTTGTTTCGTTCGCTATCTGGTCGAGGTCTGAAACGTTCTTTGTCGTTCCGTCGCTGCTTACAAAGCGAATAACGCCGCCTATTTCGTCGTTGTCGAGGTCGAAGTAGCATTTACCGCCGCCGCTGCTCTCTATCCTTCCGGTACGGATGAAACGCCCGTTTATGGTACTGCTCCCGTAAGTCAATGAAACAAGCCTACCGGGGTTCTTCCCGTTCGTATCTGTAACAACCGAATTAAGAACCCCTACAAGGAAATTGTAATAGCCCGCTTCCGCTTCTACCGTCTTAGCCGTAGCGGATAGTACAATAGTTCCGCTATCCCCGTTTTTAGGACATTTTGCGTAGATGTAATACGCCGTAGCGGATGTTAGGTTAGTAAATGTTGCCGAAGAAAGCCCCCACAACTTCAATGCGTCCGGGTCTATCGCGTAATGAACCAATGTACCGGAAGAAACGTAAAGGCTATTAGGGTTGCCGCCATAGTTCGGCTGGAACGTAATGTTTTGCAGTGTGAACTGTGTGCTTTTAGCCCCAACGCTTAACATCTGCGTTTCAATGGAAAGCGGCTTTATCTTCTCGCTGTAATAGTCGCCTTCGGGGTCGAATACCATGTTTAGAAGTTCCTGCGTAGCCAGCCAACGGCGGCGCGCCCTTGCGGGGTCTGCCAGCTTGTTTATGGTAATGACTTCGTTCAAGTCCTCTATTTCGTTTAGAACGCGTACGGTAGTGCTTTTCGTTACGGTGTCGCTTAACGTTATGTCGTAGCTATGCCGTTTTAGCAGATCGCGCTCTATGCGGGTAATCCTTACCGCCTTATTTACGCCTATCTGTTCGTCCTCAATCGGTATGAAATCGCCTACGTGCAGGATTTCGGTTTCCACTTCTTTGCCCCAAAGCGAAATAAAGAAGCCTTCGGTTAGTGCAAGTTTGTAACTTACTTGCGGCTGTGTCATGGTTTCAAAATCCTTTGTCCCGGCTTCCTTCAAATCCTTTTCGGCTTCCGTTATGTATTCCTGCGGTAACTGAATATCTAAAATGCTGTATTTGTCGCCTACGCTTATCTGAAACGCGCCGGAAGTTTCGGAAGGGAATACCGTACCGTTTTCGTCTTGGAACTTGTTTATTACAAACTTATGCGTTCCATGCTCGTAGCTGTGCAGGTCAAACTCGTAGCCTGCAAGTTGCCCGCTTTCAAACTTAATCTTTGCGTTCGTTCCTTCTATCAGATACTTCGTTGTTTTCCCGTCCGCTTCTTTCGCGTTAAGGTCAAACATCGTATTGTCGATGAAGGTAATCTTATCCGTACCCAATGCCGTAACCGTGCCTATACGTCCCGGTTTGATGTTGGTATAGTTCTTCTCGTTTTCCTTTATCCCGTAGGCGGCTATTGATTCCGCATCTTCCAAATAGGAAGTAAGGCGCGTAGTTCCGGGAAGGCATAGCTTTGTATGCCCGTAGTTCTTGCCTAAATTCTCCGTTCCGCCGTAAATGAAAAGGCGGTTTGTTATCCCGGCATTGTTCACGTTGGTACGGCTAAGCTGGTACAGACCACGCCCGCGCCCGTACTTCAACGTGAAAGTATGCGTTATTCCCGCTTTGGCTTTTATGTTGAGCGTATTGGTCTTCCCGTCGCTGGTTATCTCAAATTCTACGCCGTAGTTGGTACAGTGTTCCTGCAATGCCGCCAAACAATTCTTTTCGGTGGCTGTAAAGTTTGTGTACTCCGTATCTTTGGGATAGTTCCCCAGCTTCCAAAGCCCCGGATATACGCGGCTTATGTTCCACATCAATACTTCCAAATGCCCGCCCAAATCCGAGTAGAACGTATCGCCGTAGCAATCTTCGGGTAAATGGTACTGAACATCTATAAGGTCGTATTGCGCCCCTTCTAAGGTCAGTTCGTAGGTATAGTTCCTTTCGCCGTTCTTGGTTATTTGCGGAAGCTGGTTAAGTTTGTACTTCTTGCCGTATATCAGCGTGGTATCGCCTATCATCAAATCCAAAGGCGTAGCGGTGGTTATGGTAATACTTACCACGTCCTCGGAAAGCAAGGCGATTTTTTGCGTCGCCTTGCTTACTGCGCTTATATTCTTCCTGCTGAATAACGGTGTTTTGCTTCCGTCGGCATGGTTTATTATAATCTGTTCCATACTACAATACCGTTAGTTTCAAAGTCCGTTATGTCTTCAATTACCCCGGCTACAATTATGTAATAAATTCCGTTATCCGTGTAGGTGTGGCTAATGGCGTTCTTTCCGGTGCAATCCCCGTAAACGTCTGTATCTACCGTACCATCGCCCCAATAGATATTAACCATCTTATCCGATTTGAAAGCTACGCTTACCGAAGCCGAACCGCTGTTTAATCGCTGGTGTCTTACGACACGCTTAACCGGGTCGGGTTCTTTCAGCTTCAGGGAGAAAGTACCTATCATTTTATCATCGTGCCAGCGTTTGGAAGGGGCTACCCCGTCTTCGCAGTAAACCTCGTAAACAAGCGGTTTAGTTGGGTGTATGGAAATCATAAGACGCTGTGTGCCGTCCTGCCGGAAACGGTCATACAAGGTATTAACCCGTTCTACAAAATCCATTTTGCCGGAAGCCTTTAGCCAGCAATTAAGCGTTATTTCGCGTTCTTGGTATCGCTTTTCGGTAAGGTCTATAACTTTCCCGTGATAGTCCGCCCAATCAACGGAAGCCGGGGTTTTCAGTTTGGGAAGGTCAAGAACGCCCGTAGAACTTTCTACGCGTATTCCGAAATCGCGGAAGTTCTTACCATCCAAATAATATTCAAGCTGTGCAACGGAGTTAAGTTCTTCGCCTATTTCCGCGTCGCTCAATACGACGTTATACACCTTCACGCTGTCTAAATCGGCGTAACCGTAACCTATGCCGTAAATGTCTTGTATTAACGCTATCCCGGTAAGCGTGGAAGGCAGTACAATCGTTTCTATTAACTGCGTGTCTAAATAAACCAAAACTCTGTTACCGGACTTCTTTATAGCGAAGAAGCCCCAGCTATCCGGTTCTACGTCTATCCAAAAGGCGCGGTAGCCTTCCACTTGGTCGGTATTGCAGAACAACCCTATTCTTTTGCCCGTATAGCCGTCCGGGTATTTATTGGCTTTTACCCATGCCAATATGGTAAAACTGCCGGATAGGGGTACAACGTTATAGTTTACGTCTGCATATCCTTCGCCGTCAAAATTTATGCAGTTTCCCTGCTTACCTGCTACAAAACTGCAATCTACTACGGTTGCGTCGTGGCGGTTCTGCGCAAAGTCGTATGCAACGGTAGAACCGTTCGCTTCGTCGAAAGGTAAGTCTAAAATTAAATTCTGTTCTAATGCCATAACTGCTAACGTTTATCAATTACTTTTATATTCGCGTTGCCGGAAGCCCGGTTAATGCACTCCCCGCCGTGTTGGAAGACAGTAACCTTTGCCGTCCCGCTTGCTGTTATCTCCACTTTTGTCCGGCTGGTTATGTCAATGCAGACAAAGGCGTTATCTTCAACCTCTACAACCAGCTTTGTATCATCCCGCGCCCATACTTGCGCCGCGCAGAACCCCGAAAACCGGGCTTTGCCTTCCGATGTCCCGAAAGCTACAATACGGCGCATGTCTGCAACGCTGAAAGGTTCGTCGATGAACACGCCGTAATGTTCATGCAAGCCTTTGAACTCCGCACGCAGTTCCGCGCTGGGGAAATCGTTGTCAAAAACAAAATCAAGCCCTTTCACAAAAAGCGTCAGAAGCCTTTCTTTTGATGTCGCCCGAAGAATGAAGCTATACCATTCCGAGCAAATGCCCTTAGCCTGCGCTTCGGCGGCTAAAGCCCTTTTCAATTCTTCAAAACTCATATTCCGTTGTTAATCGGTTATGCCCTGCGAACGTAAATCATCCGTAGGGGTGTTGGTAATCTTGTTTATTATGGTAAGCAGCCGCCCGCTTATCACGCCTAACGTGGTGTCCATGTTCGCAAGGTGCGTAAGCTGTTGCCGCAAAAGTTGGAGCGATGTTACTTGGTTTACCCGTACCGCGTTCGTTTGCCCAGCCAAAAGGTCTATACTTTCTTGGCTTGCGCCCTTTATTGCACCGCTTAACGTACTGGGGTCGTCTTCGTCCAACTGTTCAAATAGGTCTTTGTACATATCCATAGCAGCGGCAAAGTTCGCCCCGGCTGCTTGTATGGCTTGTTTGAAACGCGCCTGCTCCGTTTCCGTCAATCCGTTAAAAGAACCGTTTCCTTCTTCATCAAACCCCATGTCTTTTTGAAGTTGCTTTATAGCCTTCTGTAAGGGTTGTTCCAAGAACTGCAATTTTAAGGCGTTTACAACGGCGTTTTTTATCACGTCGTTTGCTACTTCCCCGAAAGCCTTAGCCGCGTTTTCCCCACCTTCAAAGGCTTCTACCAGCGCGTTAGCCAATTCGTCCGCCAATTCCGTAGCCGAAGTTTGCGTAATGCTCTCGGTAATCTCTTTTATTAGGTCTTCTATCTGCCTTCCGGCTTCGGCGTATTGCTCCCTAAATTCGTCCACTCTGCCCCAATCGGTTTTCTTCTTGCTGATTTCATCGTTTATCATGCCTTGTATCTCGTTCTGCTGGGCGCGCAGGTTCTGTATCATGGCATTTTGGTTCTGATAAACGGTTTCGCCCAAAGCACTATCTACGGCGTGTTCCAATGCGTTATAGGCATAGCCTAATTTGGTAACGGCTTCTTGGTGTTTCTTTATGGACTTCTCGGCTTTCCGGTCGCGGGTGTTGAATAGGTCGAAGGCGGAAGAAAGGAAGCCTACCGCACCGGAAACCATTTGTACCGGGTTCATGCTTGCGTAACCTGCGGCGAACTGTCCTGCACCTTCAAGCATTCCGCCGATGTCCCCTAAAATAGCGTCCGTTTCTTCGTCCATTGAAACACCCATTTTCTTTATTCCGCTTATAACGCTGTCAAATGCCCCGGAAACAAGGTCTATGCTGCTTCCTATGCTTTTAAAGGATTCCTTAAAAGCTGCTGAAACGCTTTTCGTCGTGCCTTCTTCCTTTGACAATGCGGCGTTAAGCACGGCTAACTGTTCTTCGCCTTCTACGGTCAGCTTTATTGTAGCTTTCTGTTTGTTTAGTTCGGCTATCTTCCGGCGCAGGTAATCAACATAGGAAGAACCTTCGCTAAGAAGTTCAGCGAACGCTTCTTTTGCCGCGCCTGCTAATATTTCGTCGCCGCTGTTTATGGTGTCCGTATAGGCTTGGTACTGCTTTTTCCTTTCTTCCAAACTCTTAACAAACGGGTCGTCACTTTCTAATAGTTTGTCGGCTTTCATGGCGGCACGCAATTCCGCTAAGCTGTCCTTCAAAGCGAGGAAGGGGTTACGTTCGTGTAATTCGTCCTTCGCTTTCTCCAACTGGTCGTTAATGGCTTTCAAGTCTGCCGGGTTGAACTGTGCGGAAAGTGATACCTTCTTGCTGTTTATGTCTGTAATCAGCTTGTTTATCGTGTTGGTCGTAAGTGTGCTTAGGTCGCTGAAAAGCTGGTTCCAGCTATCGGAAGCCATAAGGCGGGAAGCTGCAAGTTTGCTTAACTCGGCTTGTTCCTTCGCGTTTATTTGCGCTATCATCGCTATATTGCCCTGTTTTTCGGCTTCAACACGTTGCGCCGCGTACGTCTTCATTATTTCGGTCTGTTGCTGCTGGTACGTCTTGTATTGCTGCAAAAGCTGGTCGTATTGCTCGTTTCCGGTCAGCTTTGAATACTCCGCCCGTTTCTTTTCCAATGCGGCTAAAGCGGCTTCGGCTACTTGTTTGTCCTTGCTGGTAGTGGCTTTGGCTAACTTATCCGTAATCGCTTGTTTCTTCCATGCGTAGCTTTCTTCAAAATCCAGCTTATCGGACAAATACCCGGCGTATTCCCTTAGCAACTGTTTGGTTTCTTCCTTAGCTTGTTTTACGGCGTCTTTTTTGGCGTCGTCTATAATATCCTTCTTGGCGTTATCCACGTCGGAATTATCGCCGCTAAGTTCCTTCCTTCGTTGTTCCAGAAGGTCTAAACGTGCGCCTATTGTTTGACATGCCGCTAATTCTTCTTGCAGCTTTTTGTCAAAGTCCGAAATAACCGCTTCCTTCGTGGTCTTGGCTATTTCGTTGTTAAGCGTGCTAAGGTTCTTTAGGTCGGTTGTTGTCTTGGTTGCTTTCGCCTGAATATCCGCGCGTTTCTTTTCCAGATAATCGAGGTAGCTTGTACCTTCCTTCAACAATGTGGCAAACTCGGTGTTTGCTGCCTTTCTCAACGTTTCGTCTTTGCTTGTGACCCATTTTAAATAATCCGCATACTTTTCTTTTCGCTTCGTCAGCATTTCTAAATACGGGTCTTTTTCTTTCTTACTCGTAAGGCTTATCCGGTTTACTTCCTTCTGCTGTGCTTCTATCTGTTTTTTCAAGCTGGCACGTTCTTTGTCAGAACCAGCCTTCTTGTATAGTTCCTGCAACCGTGCCAACTCCTTTTCGGCTGCTTCCACGCTTCCGGCTATAATTTGCCCGGCTTGGTTGCCTATCTGCGCTAATATCTGCTTTTCCTGCTGGGTAAAGTTTACTTGCAGGTTGATAAGTTTGTTATATTCGGCTTCGGCTTTCTCTAATGTTTCTTCGGCTTCTTTCCATGTGTCGCTTTTCTCCAATACCGTACCTTTCCGTTTTACCCCGTACCCGTCCGTATATGTGCCTTTTTTAGAAACGTATGCTTTAGGGGTTGCATCCAGCTTGTTTTGCGCTTCTATTACAGCCTTATACTTTTCTATCGCAAGTTCGCTTGTAGCGGTGGCTTTAGCCCGCAACATCATCGCTTCAACAAATTTAGAACTGTTACTAACTAATAATTCTTCGGCTTCCTTCGCGTCACGGACTGAAAAGCCTAATTCTTTGAATTTGTCGGCATTGTTCTGTACCCATTTTTCGCGTTCTTTCAGTGATCCGCTAAGGCTAATCCATTCCGTTTGCAATGCCCGGTAAGCCGCTACGGGTTTCCCGGCTGCTTCCGATACCTTCTTGTTAAATTCTTCTTGTGCTTTCTTGGCTTCCGCCTGCTTGCTTTGAAGTTTAGAAAGTGCCGCTATAATTACGGTAATAGCGACGGAAAGCCCCAAAGTTAGCGTAGCCATCAACGCTTTTGCAGCAATGGTTGAACCTCCTAAAGCTATGGTTAGCTTGTTGGTTGCCGCCGCTAACAGTTCCTTTGCTTTCGCTACGGTCGTAAGCATAAAGGCACTATCCTTGTTTATAGTGTTCGCTACTTGCTGCAAACCTATCGTAATGCTCATAAGGCTTTGAACCTTTAGCATTACTTTCTGCAAATTTTCGTTTTCTCCGGCGAACAACGCTACCGCGCCTTGTGCCGCACTGAACGCGCCTACTACGCCGCTAAGCCCGGAAATCATACCCTGCAATCCCCGGTTGTCATGGGAGAATATACGCGCTTGTGTCGTAGCGTCACCTATCGCATCGGTAAGCCGTCCGGCTTCCTGCTGCAACTTCTTGAAGGCTTCCGTTCCGCGTTGTCCGTTGGCTTCCAAAAGTGCAAGTTCTTCGCGAACGTTGCGTAGCTGGGTTCGTAGTGAAATCTGTGTGCTCACGTTCTTCTCGGCTGCTTCCTTTTGCTTCTTCAATGCCTTTTCTTCTTGCAGAAGCTGGTCGGCGGAAGCCTGCGCTTCGTTAATCAGTTTTTCGCGTAGGGTTATTTCCGATTGTATGTTTTTTGCGGCTTCCGTGTAACGTCGGTAGTCCGCATCCCGCGCTTCGCTGAAAGCCTTTGCAGCTTCTGAACTTAACCGTTTGTATTCTTCCTGCAACTTAGCTAATGAAGCCTTGTTCGTATCTACAATCCGGTCAATATCTGCAAAGCCTTTTTCAATAGCGGCGGCTGCATTCTCAAAGGCTCTATCTATGCCTTTGCCGCCGGAAATTGCCGCCGTACTAAAATTCTGTATTGCCTTCTTGCTTTCGTTAAGTACCGATAACAACTTATCGTTGCTTCCCGAAATCTCAAAGGACAAACCGCCACCTTGTATGTTCATTATCGGTTAAGTTTATTTATTAAGTCCAATACTTCGCCCGCGTTTTCTTCGGTAAGCACTACTTCCGTCGTTCCCGGTTTCGTGTCTTCTTCCTCTGCTCCCGGTGCATCTACTATCATTCTCTGAACCGTTCCCCACGAAATCCCGTGTAGAAGGTAATCCAACGTCCAGCCGAAGTGCGCGCAAACCGACCCCCGGCGACCGTGTGGGCTTTTTAGCCCGGTTGCTCTATAAGTTGTGTCGGGTCGCTTGTGCGCGTTGCGCTCATCAATCTTATAGAGTTTATAAAATCCCCTAAATTGCTTACGTTGGTAATCAATATCGCGAGCGTAAGAAGTTGGGAAGGCGTTACGGTATGAAGGAAAAGGGAAGTAAGCCGGGCTAAGCGGGTTTCATTGGGCTTGCGTACCAAATAGCCACCTTTGTCCGTTACGTCGTAATAGTCTTCGCCCAATACTGCAACCGCTACTACCTGCGCAAGTTTCCGGGCTTCCTGCGCTGCCATTTTCTTTGCGGTCTTGAAATAGTCTTCGTCGCCCAATTTGGTTTCGTCTATCGACATTTGCAGCCAAAGCGCGCTAAGTCGGTCAAGCGTTGCCAGCGTAGGCTCTTGAACCCGGAATACTTTCTTTTCGGTAATCTTTTCGCGTTTACGGAAGAAGCCCAATAAGCCGGGCTTCCGGCGGGTATAGGTTACTTCAACGTCAAACGTTATGCCTTCGCCTATCATCTGCCTTAATTCGCTTTGTTCGCGTTCTAAGGCTTCTAACTTATCGTTGTAGTCCATTGTCTGAATATAAAAGAAGCCCCGAAAACAAAGTAAACGGGGCTTCCGGTTAATGAAAATGATGTTATCAATCCGGTATTAAGAAGAAACGGAAGCCGTAGAAGCTGAAACTTTGCCTACTGCCATTTTCTTTAACCCCGAAGTAGTGGGTTTCATAACAGTTCCCGTAACCTCAATAAGAAGCAAGCCCTTTTTGCTGAACTCGCCGTTAATTTTGGCTACAAGTTTCATACGTGGAACTTGGAACTTCAAACCTTTCTTCGGAAGGATGATAATAGATTCCTCTACGGTGTTTACCGCATCGGGATAACTCCAAACGTCGGAAGCTATTTCGCCCCCGAAAAGCCGTTTAAGTACGGGAAGGTCGGGGTTCATGATTGAGAAGGAAAAGGTTATTTTGCCCTGCTTCTCTACGGTTTCTACCGGGTCGTCTTCTTCCTCTGCGTAGAACTCGGTTACTTCCGGGTCTTCCTGCGACATTTTGCAGGTATCTTCGTAGGTAAGTCCGAATGCCGTATAGCCCGTTTCGGTAAAGTTCAAAGCCGTAGGTTCTCCCACCTTACCCAAAATCTTGGAAAGACCCAATGTTACTAATGTTGCCATACTGATAAAAATTTAATGAATATTCCAACTTATTCTAATGTTCCGGTAATGCTGGTTTACTTCAAGCTCTTTTATTACGATGTCGCTCTCTATCCAATATTCGAGGTCTGCAATGTTTTGCGCGTCCAAATAGGCTACAAGCGCGTCGCCGATGGTTCGCAAGCGTTCCCTATCTGCCTTGCGCTGTTCTTTACCCTTAATCCGCAGCTTCAAATCCTTCGCGTAAATATTCACGTTGGAAGTACCCGTTTGCGGTTTGTCGTGCGTTACCGTAATGGTGTTTATCACGATGTCTTCGGCTTCGCTGTCGTCCGGTCTTTCGCCTTGTGTGAAAACGCCGCCGTTTATAACAACTTTGCCGGAAGTGACCGCTTCCGAAACAATCTTAAAAAGAATGTCGTCCGTATCTATGCTGCTGCAATGTTTCATTTGAACGCGTCTTTAATGTTAGTAACTAAATCTGCAAGTTCCTTAGCTATGGCTTTTTCGGCTTGTTTCTCGGCGGAAGTAAGAACATCGCGCCCTTTGCTTTCCACGTGAACGGCGTAGTTCATTCCGGCTACTACAACCAGCGTATAACCGTCGGTATAGTTTTCGCCGATCTGCTGGGCTAAACGTTGTCCTTCGTGTACTCCGACGTGACCGCCCTTTACCGCTTCAAAGGCGATATTAACGGGCTTGCCGTCTTTGAAGACTACGTAGCCAATTGAAGACCGTAAGTTTCCGGTACGGTCTGTAAAACCGCGTTCCGGCGGTATGGTCTTCGCCATGCTTACGGCTTCTTCCCCTATACGGCAAAGGCTTTCTATTATCTGCCTTTCCACTTCAAGAAGGAAGGCTTTAAACATGCCGTCTATATCTCCCGTGAATTTCGCTTCTAAACCCATAGCCTGCAATGCAAACGCCCTTTATCGAATTTCAAGCACACGCCGGAAATCCTAATTATTCCCGAAATCTTAGCTTCTTCCATTGTTTCTTGGTTAAGCAACTGTGAAGGCTCTAACGGCTCATCCGCTACCGCTATTTCCATGCCTTCGGGTATGCGCTGCACGCCTTTAGGTATCTGTATTAGCGAAGCGAACGTAACAAACTTCCCGTTCGCGGCTTGTATCTGCGTACCCTTCCCGTTGGTTTCCTCGCGGCAAACGCTGTGTAGCGTCCATTCCGCGCCGGAAGCCTGCCAACTACCGTTAGCGTCCTGCACGGCTTCGCCGTTGCTTGTACGCTTGTATAGGTAATGCGGGTATTGTCTGCTTGCTACGTCCGTTACCATCTGTTACTTCTGTTTCTGACCTTCGGCGTAGTAACCGGGGTTATGCCCAATTCGCCGCAAGTCTGGTTATACCAAAACTTTATAGCTTCCCAGTTCCAACTTACGGAATACCCCCCTTCGCTGACGTTGGCAAGTGGTATGATAGTCCCAAATTCGGCGCAAAGCGCACGTTTGGCGGTTACTACATCTACCGCTTCTTCCGGGTTGAGGATTGTATTCTGCTGGTTGGCTAAAATTAGCTCCACGTCCGCGCTTTCAATGTCGAAACGCGCCGTAGTCCGGGTAAACCATTCTTTGTACGTCATAAGCTAAGTTATTAACCGGAAAGACCGCTAAGCCTTTCCGGTATCGGTTAGTGATTCCATGTGTTGCTGTCGGTAGCCATCAACCAAGAACGAGAAGAAGAAAGCCACGCCGGGAAAGCGTTTGCGATACCCATAGTAACCTCTTCCAAAGGTTCTTCGTTAGCGAACTTCTTTATAAGGGTGTGACCGTTCAAAGCCTTAATCGCTACTGAACCTTTTACGTTCATGTCTGCGGGCTTCTTCCAGTAAGTTTGTCCCAATACTTTGCTTTCTGTGAACAGTACCACGTTCTCGGTAAACGGGTTTCCGGTGTATCTGTCACCGTTGGGAAGTTCTACGGTAATATCTTGGTCAATCACAACAAGTTGCAAGCCCTTCAAGTAGGGAAGCGTTTTCATTGCGCTGTTTACTTGTTCAAGGCTTGGCGTTTGCTTGAGGTTCAAGGCGTTCACGGCGAAAGAAGCGCAGATTTTCTGTACTTCTGCGGTTTCCGCGAAAGTCGCGAACGTGTCAAGGGACATAAACGCGAATTTCAAAGATACGCCCTCTTTCTTCGCTGCCTTTACAACGTTCTTGAAGTCCTTAGATATAGGTTTCGCGGAAGCGGAAGTAGCCCAAGAAGCCGAGCCGGTTTGGAAGCCTAACTTTCTTTCGGCTGGGATTTGGTAATCTACATCGTATTCGCTGATTACTGAACCGTTGTTTTCGTTGGTAAGTGTAATCTTACCCAAAGAGATTTCCTGCAAAGCCATCCATTCCAAACGGGCGGCTACTGCCGTCCAGCAGAAATTAGTGTCTTCTGCCCATGCTTCAACCAATGCGCGAAGGTCGGGGTTCTGCGAAGTCATGGCTAACATTACTTCGTAGTCCGTAAGTTCGTCTTCGTTCTTGGTACGCTTTACGGCAATTTTCGGGATGTCCCCCTGCAAACGTGCAATCGCATCGCGGGTCTTTTTGTCAATTGTCGCCCCGCGTGCCACCAAGTCGGCGGCTATTTTAAGCCCTACCTGCGCTTCCAAAGCCTTCCATGTCAAGGTATAAGTTTCCTTCAACGGGAAAAGCGTAGGATAGTAGTAGGGCTTCAAATCGTAAGTATTAATCACGGCTTGCATATCTTTCTCTACAAGACCGCGCATTAAAGTCTTAATCATAACTTAGAGCCCAATTAAATTAAACTGATACCGGGTAAAGCGGCTTTAATGTCGTCGCTTACTGCCGGGATAACACTCTCTTTGAACTGCCCGATAGTAACCGCTGTTACAAAGTGGTTATTAAGGGCTTCCACGTCGTAGCTGTCGCCCGTCATGGCTTTAGGCACGTACTTGAACGCGCTTGTAGTGTCCGCGCTTTCAGCGGCGGCAAGTACAAGGGCTGCGCCTGCTGTGGCGGCTTCTCCTAAAGTAGTGCCTACGTTGATGGTGTCGTAAAGCGTTTCCGACGTGTTGATAGATGTAATCTTGTAAGCCTTTGCGCCTACCTTCAACATGATAAAATCGCCTACTTTGAAATGATGTCCTTTCGCCACCTTGTAGGCTTTTGTAGTGGCGGTAGCGTCTTCGGTAAGCCTTGCGGTCTTTACTACGTGGTAAAGCCCGGCAGCGTCTTTGCCGCCTAATGCCGTCCCTTCCTGCAAAATACCGCCCGCAACCAATTCGGAAGAGCAAACGGTAACGCCGTTAGGAATGTCCGCCAGCATGTGCGTACAAGCGTGTACTACACGTTTGTCCTGCTTTCTGTCTATCTTCAATCCCATTGTAAAGAATGAATTTACGGTTAAACTTCTTTGCCCGTTAAGGCTGTCTTACTCTCGGTTTGCGCTTTGATGTAGTCTGCTACGCCACTGCTTACGCCTTCTTTGTTCACGGCTCCAAAAATCGGCTTATCGTGTCCTTGCAGTCCTGCGTCTGCGCGTTCTTGCGCTAAGGCTGCGATGTCGCCTTTCGCTTCGGTCAAGTAGCTGTTGAAATCTTCGTCGCTCGCAAAGGTGTTAGCCCGGTCGAAGTTCTTTAACATCACGTCGCGGGTCTTTCCCTCAATCTTCGCGTTGTCCAATTCCGCTACAAATAGTTCACGTCGCGAAGCAGCCGCCTTATTTGCGTTAATCTCGGTAATGCTACTTTGCACGCCCGAAAGTTTTTCATCAATAAGTTTGCTGATCGCGTCAAGCGTTATCGCTCCGCCTGCTGGTGGCGTGGGTGGTGTCGGCGGTGTTTGCTTTCCCTTTTCCACAAAATCGTACTTTTCTTTCAGTCCGTTTTCGTAGGTTTGGTTCGCTTTGCTTATTTCCGCGTCTGCAACCTTACGCCAATCTGTTACGTACTGGCTAACTTTGTCGGCGGTAAGTTTATCTACAACTCCGTTAGCTTCTTCTATGGTAGCGACTTGTAAGCCGATAGCGGCTGCCAAATGCTGTAACCCGTCTTTGCGCACGCCTTGGAACTTTGCCACAAGTAGTGCTAAGATTTGTTCTTGTAATTCGTTCATAAACTATTTTGTTAAACCGAAGCAAAGGTAGCGTATTAAGGTAATACGGATTAAGAAATAGGAAGCAAACACTTCACCGAAACTTCCAATTTTGAAAAAGAGTAGGCGGTGAGAAATAGGCGTATAAAACCGCCGCATTGCCTGTTCATTTGCCCGACATTGAAATTAATTAGCTTCTGCGTGTGTTTAGTAGTCGGTAATACGGACGCGCTTTAAATCGCTTCATTTCCCCTTTGCGTTTTTCTCTCGCGCACACCATTAAGAAGAAGAGAAAGATAATTATTAAATCATATCATTACATATCATATCAATGTTGTTTTCGGTTGTTTTCGCTTGTTTTTTCAACCCTTCGGTTGTTCCGGTTGAAAAATCAACCGCCCGGTTGTTTTCGGTTGTTTTGGCTAATTGTATATTTTTTGTTTGCAATGTGCTAATTATTTGATAACTTTGCGCTTGTTATCGGGGAGAAATCCGGTAATGAATGGAAAGCGTTAGGTCTTTATATTTGAAAATCGCCAAATTAACAAATAACGAAAAGAGCCTTTTAACGCGCTGGTGTCGTATATCCATGCTTGATATATCGGCTAAGCGCGGCTATACGGTTTATTTTCGTTGGGCGTTTGGCGATGCCTCAAATATGTAAACCTATATAGTCCGCGCTTTCTTTATGTAGTAAAGTGTAATATCTGCTTCGGGCGGTGGGTGCAAAGTTAGCAAATAAAATGAAGAAGTTATTACTTTCCTTCCTACTACTTCCGGGTTTGTTGCTTTCCGGTTGTTCAAGCTCAAATAATGAACCCGAAGAAGAACCAAACTACCTTTCTACAACCGTCCGGGCTTCTGCCTTTTTTAGTGAAGTTGGGAGTATTGAACAACTGAATAGCGTTTATGTTGGGCGCACGTATTCTGTGAATTTTGCGCCGTTCTGTTTGTCTGACACTGAATTAATGAAAATTATAAACGGTTCTGTTGAAAAAGTTACCTACTACTTAAACACCCCCAACGTTGGAAATGAAGTAATCGGCGTTTCTACCACCCAGCCTTTTACTATCTCGTATTCTCCTAAGAAATCCGGGCAATGTACATTAAGCGTATCGTTTGACCTTTCAAGTAAAGACCATAACAAATGGGTTGAAGTTGAAAGTATTGTAGAAGTAATAGGCGCGGAATAATGGAAGTAGAAGCTATTTTGGGCTTTGTTTTGCTTGTGTGCTTTGTGCTGGCTCTTTTTATTGTTCTTACGGCTCGTATAGCAAGCGCAAGGCGGAACAGAGCTAAAAGGAAAGAAAAAGCCGAAGAACTAACCCGTATCTATGTTAATACTGCTATACAACGGTTGAAAATTTCCGGGCTTGAACGTCGAACGCGTTGGCTTGATGAAGATAGTAATTCATCGAAAAAAGAAGAAGGCGAATTAAAGTAATACGTTTGAGTAATTTTTGCTATTGCTTTTTCCGGTTGGTAATTCTTGGTAACGTTTGGTTATGGTCGTACCATTTGGGACGGTAACGCCTGCTATTGCATGGCTGCTATTGTCCCTTTTTTGTGCCCCTGCCTTTGGTCTTCAATTTTGGTTATCTCGAAACTAAGGTTTACTTTTGTGACTGATAAATAGTTATTTGTATGGAAGAGAAACAAATCACACCGGAAGAAGCCTTCTTTAGTGCTAAGGCTAATTTAGAACTTGCTATAACGGCGCAACTGAAAGAATTTGCCGCCAAGTTCTGTACGTCCGTAATCTTCAAAGGTTGCGTAGAGGTACAACCGTATGTATCTGAAACGGGGAAGGTTATAGATACGCGTATTTCTCATGTAGAAGTAGAAACTAAATATAGTCAAGGATGAAGCATATAATAACACCTACTGCAACTTCCAACGCTGAAAAGAAGCAATATTTAAACGCTAACGGCTGGTCTGAACGTTTGGTTGCTGATAATTGGATAAATAATGCAGATGCGGAAGCCGGGCGCGTAAATATCGAATGGGGCGGGCTTCGTCTTGATGAAGCGTACAACCGTTGTCGCTGGCAGATATTTAAAGGCGATTTTCTGCGTGTAATTAAGAAACAACCACTTAACAGTATTTCTATGAACCCGCAGAACGGGGCTTTCTCTTTGGAATGGTTGGAAGGCGGTAAGGTTTACCGGGTATCTGGTAGTTTTGACGGTTACGGCTTTAGGGTAGGTATGGAATGGAAAGAAGAAAAACCCGGCGTTAATATCTCTTTGTCGAAGCCGGAGTATATTAAGGCGGTAATGTTTCAAAAATGTGAAATCAATACGCCGGAACAATTTGTAGAACTATTTTATAACTCTTTTAAAAGGTATGGATGAAAATATGAACGTAGAAGAATTGGCTAACGGTTTTGTTAATGCTTTTAGTGATATGGCTAAAGCTGCTTCCGAATTTTGGGAAGCATGTAATATAGTTACCGATAGTATTAAAAAGCAAGTAGTTTCCATTCAATTGGCTTATATAGAAAAACTGACTGATAAAGTTAATAAGGCTTGTTTTCTTACTCGCTGGTACTATACCCGCAAACTGTATAAGGAAATAGGCAAACTTGATGAATTAGTTTCTTCCTTTTATCCGTCTGTTCCCGGAACGCCCCAACCATCCGAAGAACTGAATTAAAACACGTTGTTATGAAAACAAAAGAACTAAAAAACAAAACCGTATTTGATTTTTCCGACTATCCGGCTATTATTGAAGAAATAACCGGGATAAGTATTAAAGATAGTGATCGCGTGGAATATTATAAAAAAACATGTCATCCAATAAATAAAGCGCGTGATATTGAATACCTTGCTTATAAAATTGGCGATAAGCAATTAGAAGCGGCGGCGGCTTCTTTTGCTGTCAAATTGGAAAAGGAACGGGATGAAGAAAACGGTAAGGCTATGAAGAAAGGTTATATTATAGACTAAGGGGTAATATAGCCCCTTAGTTCATATATCCGTTTTGCTTTAGCCAATTTTCAAGCGTTGCCCGTCCGCAGCAACAGCATTTTAATATATTGTTTAAGTCTGATTTACTAACCTTCTTACCGTCTAAGCGTTTTAATCCACCATCTAACAAACCTTGTTTCAATCCGGTTAATTGGTCGGAATAAACTTCGTTATATAGATTTCTTTTTACCGTAGCTAATACTTTATTAGCGTCAAGCCCGAAGTTACTTATAACCCAATCGTAATTATTAACCATTGTATTATATCCGGTAGAATTACGGTTCGTAATAAATTCGGGATAAGGTGTTTTGGAACATCCTAATTTCTTGTAAAACTCCGGTAGGGTCTTACGTGATACAAATTCGTTTGCCAATTCCATATAACGCCGTTGCGTATCGGTAAGATACATATTTCCCGGTTTGTTCCTATTATGTGTAATCTCATGCCAAAAGGTAGCCATAGCGTCTGCTTCTCCTTTTGTTATGTCTGCCGAATGTCTTGTAGCTATCTTGGCTAATGCAGATTTTACCCCGGCTAATCTATCCGGCGTTAATGATAAACGCCCGTCCATGTACGTAAAACCGTTTACCCCCGTTCTTCTCGTTGGGGTTAGTTTTAAATCTCCGTTCTCAAACCATTTTTCGGTAAGTTCCTTGTTTATCTTTGCAAAGGTTTCATCTACTTGTATATCCGAAGTGTAGGCGGTTCTTAATGCCGGATGCGGGTTATCTCCGCCTTTGGCTACTTCCGCTTTAGCCTTCTGTAAATCTGTCTTAGCTTTGGATAATGCCTGTTGTAGCTTTGGGATGCAATCGCCGTAATAGTTTGAAGTATGTATTTCGTTGGCGTTCATAATACTTGTGTACTCCTTTTGCAAGTCGGCAAAGCCTTTCATGTCTTTTTCTATGAAGTCCCGTAAGTCGCTTATCGCCCTAAGCCATTCCCGTTTTCGTTGAAGTAGTACGTTATCTACTTTGTCTATTTCCCCGGTCAGTGCGGTTCTGTTACCGGAATTGCGTAAAGTGTCTAAAGCTGAAACATCCAAACCGAAGGAATACGCCCAGCGCTTGTAATAAGCTATATCGCTGTCAAACTCCGTACATGGTTCTACGGTATTCATTACCTTACTTGCTATTCCAGTCTTTAACCCGCCGCTAATCTTTCCGCCGTTGAAATTATCGCGAATATAGTAAGGCATGGACTTCCAGCCCTTCGCGCGTTCTTCAATGTTGCTGATGTAATCCCGAAAGGCTTTAGGTACGTCCTTAACTGTCCGTCGTGAAGGAAGGCTTTTATACTGTGCGCCCTTAACAATCGCTTTTAGCCTATTAGCCCGGTTCTTGTTGTATTCGTCGTAATCCGCCATGATGGGAACGGCGAAACAGCGGCATTGTGGATGCCACCCTACGAATTTGAATGTTTTCGGGTAATCCCCTGCCAACGTGTCGCAAATATCCACGAACGGAACGGGTTCGCCTTTGGAGTTCTTTATAGTGTGGTTATTGCTAAGCATTACACGAATACCCACAATAAAATCAAGCTGTTGCCATCGTAAGTATTCGCTTTCCCGGTACGCCATGTTTATTTCGGTGCGTGTCAATCGCTGGGCGTTCTTTGCTGAAGAACGGTAAATACCTTGTCCGGGGTGGTACATCTTTGCCGCCTTACTTAGTCGCAGGTTGCCACCTTTATCGCGTACTCGCCTATAAAGTCGGTCGGGTTCATTCAAGTATTGTCGTAAATCACGGCTTAATTGCTGTGCGCTTTTTCCTTCCCCTAATCCTACGTCTATGCCCAATTCCATAGCGTCTTTTAATTCTTCGGCATACTTCCAAACCCTTTGGCTAAGGTTCAAACCGTTTTCCTTACGTTTCTGAAATGCGCTAAGGGCTTCAAGGTTGCGCGCTTGGTAACGTTCTGCTTCCTCTTTGGTCAGTTTGGAAGTCCGAAGGATGGAAGCTAAAAAAGCGTCGTTCTTCTGACATGCTGCCAGCCATTCGGAACGTTGCCCGGAAGTAACTACGGCTTCAATCTTTCCGGCAAGCCGGGTAACAATGCCGCGCGCCTGCTTTTTGGCTTTTGGGAAGTCGTCGAAGTTAAACGTTCCGCCAGCCGGAAGGTTAATCTTTCCAGCAAGGCTGGCAAATTCATCCGCCGCCGTTTGGTATAACTTGGCTACTTGCTTTGCGTAGCGTTCGGTTCTTGTGTAGTGTTTCGCGTCAAATCCGCGAAGCTGTATTATAAGTTGGTTTTCTTTTGCCATAGTTATTTTCTTGAAAAATCGCGTTTAAGCGCGTTTCTTTCCTTTGGCGTTAGTTTATATGTCCGAAGGGTAGAAACGCGCAGAAACCAAAGAAGACGTATTATTTTAATACGTTCTTAAAGCTAAATAGTCGGTTCGTTCTGATAATAGCTATTTTCCCGGTCTTCTTCGTTAATTATAGCCTTTTCTTCTTCGTCCACGTTATCCGCCCATCCCAAACGCTGAATAGTGGCGCGTCGGCTTGCAATCTGCTTGTTTCCGTTTGCTGATGTAAGAATGTTTATCTTACTAAGTTCGTCTTCGATAATGTAAGGTACTATTTCGGGTTCTATTATTAAATTGTCACAAGCCTTAGACCATTCCAAATGCGCTTGTTTGAAGAAGGCTTTTAGTACGTTTACCCTTCGTTGCAAATAGTCTGAAAATATTTCGCTTTTATCCTGCACCTTCAAATGTGCGTCCATGAAAAGAAGCTGTAAGGCTACGCCGGAAATTGCGCCTATTCCTTTGACGGTATCAAACGAAATGTCGGGCGTTTGCGTAATGGTGTAAATCATGCGCAGGAGTGTTTCTATTTCCAGCTTAACACTTTCGGGTGCGTTTTGCCATGCCAAATATTGCGCGGTAGCCCCGTTTTCCCCTTCAATGATAGCCCCGGCTTCCCCTTTCCGGGCAAATCCTATAACCTTTCCTTGTACGAAAATCTTAGGGCTGGCGTGGTAGTCGTTCGTGTCGGCGAAGTTGGAAAGCAGCTTTTCCAATCGGTCTATAAGGCTTTGAACGTCTTCCCATTCTACTTGTGGCTGGCAGGCATAAATAACGGGTATCTTTCCTATTGTTAATTCTTTCGGGAAGCCTTCTACCAGAGTCCAATTTTTACCCGCTACTTCCCCGTCCAAACCGTCGCAACACCATAAATAGTGTTTGTCTTTCGTATAGGTTTCAAAGTAGGTACGTGTAATCATATCCCGGTCTTTGCGCGTAAATTGGCGACTAAACGCAACCATATCGCGCGTGTCGTCAAAGTAGGGGTAAAGCCTATCGCCAAACATCGGGCTGAATATAGCTACCTTAAATTTTTTCGTAGTTTTGAAGCCGTAGGTTTCGTGTTCAGGCACTTCTACCGGATACCAAAGTTCGGCTACTTCTGTCATGCTGTAAAGGCTTCGCGCTATCCGTCTGTTAAGTGTCTTTTCCTTAACGTCGTGGAAGGCTCGGTTTATAGCTTTCAAAAGAGCTTTTTCGTCTTCCCCTTCCGGGTTACTTCCATAAGTAACCGGGTTTCCGAACGTGAAAGCTACGGCGCGTTTTACTATCAACTTTTGAATAGCCAATGCTATACGCGCTACGGGTTCTATTCTAAACCCTTGTTCCGTGGTCTGTTCTACGTTCGGGTTCACGTTTTTGACTTCGCCGTATTCGTCGCTGTCCTTATCAATTACTACAAGTTTGTCCGGTCGCTTTTGCGTGTCATTTATATCGTGCAGCTTCGGGTCGTACTGCGCGACGTGTTCCTTTGTGTTAGGCTCTACACTCAAACGTCCGTTTCTCAATTCACTAACGACTTTGCTAATGTCTTCGCTTTGTAATAGTTCTTCTATTGTCATAGCTGTAAATATTTAAGTTATCGAAATATTCTATTAAGTTTTTGGGGTTGGCTTCCACGTTTCTCTATCGTTCCCGTCAATGCGTCCGGCGCGTCGTCGTGTGCGTTCTTTCCGGTCTTCTTGTATTGGGCTATCGCTTTATAGAACTGCGGGAAAATATGTTCCCAACCTTTCGGGAAGTAAGTAAGGTTCTGCACTTCCGCCGAGTGGTTGAATATGCGCACTTCCTTGTTTTCTGATTGGTGGAACCACGTAAAGGAAGTTTCCCGGTTGCCTAATATGCGGCATTGCGCTTCAACGTTCCGGGAGAAGCCGCGTCCGCCGTTGTTGCTTTCTATTATGGCTTCCTCTACCTTGTACTTGGTAAGCCTGCGCGCGGTTTCAGGTTCGGTTGTTTCCATTGCCGCCTGCGTATAGTACACGTCAATGATGAAGTTTCCTATTTCCGTTTCAAGATAGATAATACAGCAAAGGAAGTCCGCGCCCGTATCTGCCGTATCTATGTAGGCTTTAATTTTGCGCTTCCGGGTAACGGGTTGTACTTCGTATGTCTTAAATTCGCGTTCGTACATAAGCCCGGTTAATGGTGTCGGGTTCTGCATGTACTGCGTATCAAAGACATAAACGTTTTTCTCGCGAAGGTTATATAATTCTTGTAGCGTGTGCTTAAACTCCCATAGCGCGTGTTCTTCCCCATCTTCGCCTGTTTCTATGACCGGAAGGCTTAATACCGTCCATTCGCCCGGTTCAAGGCGTTGCAGGTAGCCGCAAAGGTCGTCTTCGTCCAACCGTTGCATGATAATTATTATCGGGGTCTTGCGGCTGTTTACGCGGTTTCGTATGGTTGTTTCAAACTTGTTGTTTACTTTATCGCGAACTTGTGCGCTACGTGCGTCGTCCGGCTTTATTGGGTCGTCTATTATAATTGCACCGCCGAAGCCGTCAGCGTTCAGTCCGTCGAGTTCTTCTACTTCCTTTGCCAATTCGTCGTTTTCTTCTTCATCAACCAAACCCGCGCCGAAGCCCGTAACCTGCCCGGCGGAAGAAACGGCATACAAGCCGCCGCCTTCGGTCGTGTACCACTTCTTTGTATTGGTTGAAGTCGGTATAGTAGCCGGGAAAATGCGTCTGTATTCCGGTTCGTTTATAATATCCTGCACGCCGCGCGAGTTGTCGCGGGCTAAGTCGTCGGAATAGGAAAGATGAATAAACTTAGCCTTCGGATTGATAGCCAGTCCTTCCGCTATAAAGTTCTTAACCGCTAATTCTGTCTTTCCGTATCGTGGTGCAATGTTTATGATAAGGCGCGTAATTTCCCCGCAAAGCACTTTGTCAAGCGCAGCAGCTATTTCCCTATGGTGTTTGCCTACAACAAACTTGCGCTTCTGCCTTATCTTGAAGAAGTATCGCGTAAAGTTTAACGTACCCTGCAAAACAAAGGTACGTATTACGTCTATATCCCTTATCGTTTTAGCACTCACTATCCAGCTTTTTAAATAGTTCCTTAGCTTCTTCCTTCGTCAATGTACGGGCGGGTGGTATAAGGTCTTTTCCATCCTTCCCGGTAACTTCCGCGTTTTGTCGGTTGCGCCAGCGTTCCGGTTCTGCGTTGGTAAGCGTGAATATTATTGCCGCTGTGTCCGGCTGGAAATGCTTATCTACTGTCTTTTGCTCCTTTATACGCGGTATTTCCTTCCCGTTTACATCAAACTTGCCGCTTCCTACGGTTACTATATGCTTTTCCTGCACCGTATAGCCTTGTATCTTTTTTAAAAGGCTTCGTTTTGCTTCTGTGGCAAAGAAGGCTAAACGTTTATCTTCTGCCTTTTCTAATGCTTCGCAAAACTCGCTTTTATCATTCTTCCAACGGTAGAAGGTCGCTTCGTCAATGCCAACGGCGCGGCAAAGTTCCGGGACGCTGTAAGTGTCCTTTGCTACAAGCTCACAAATACGCTCTACTATTTTGGGCGTGTATTTGGTCTTTCTGCCTTTCTTTGCCGTATTATTGTTACCTTCCTTAGAGTTCATGACTTACGTTATTATTGTGGTAATTCGTCGCTTATATGAAGTTCCCCGAAATCTTCTTTAATGTTCTTCGGGTCGCCTTTGTAGAATACTAATACATCATCGTGCAGGTTACTGTTTTCCCGGCTCTTGTTGAATATCTCCAACGCCTTTTTAACCTGCAACTCTTCAAAACTATCTATCGTTTCCTCTACGCTGCCTTTACAGAAAACCAGCACGTTTTGATGAACCTTTCCTACCTTGCGCGTACCGTTGAACTGCCGCCGTACTCTTATTGCAAGGCTGGTTATTTGGTTTACAAGGATAAGGGAATTGTAATAATGAAGACCGCACCCCGTAAATGCTTCTATTGTGTGGCTTACAAAGTTTCTGTAAATGCCCTTCTTATCCCGTATATCCCCAACGACAAAAACCGCGAAACGGTTATTTTTTAACCGGGTGCAGGATTGCTTTATAATACGTTTGTACGCTTCAATGAATTGCGCATAGTCCATGTTTGAAATATCGCGCGGGTCATTGCTATATACTTCCAAATCCGCGTAGGGCGGGCAGGAAAAAATCATATCGAAATCTCCACTTATCCCGTTCGTGCTAAGAACGTCTTCAAGCTGGGAACTATCGCCTACCGTCCATTGGGGAAAGAATGGGCAACTTACACCTAATACTTCTTCCGCGTTTGTTCTGTTGGCTCTAATTTGGGCTTCGCTCAAATCATTGCCGACGTAAGGCATGTTCAACTTTGCCGCTACTATGCCGCGAACGCTTCCGCCTGCGAACGGGTCTAATATCCGTCCGCCTTCAATGTTGAACCAACGGTAAGAAAGTTCGGTTAATACCGGGTCGAATATGCTTGTAGTAGTCATTGTTTTAAGCCCTAAACGCTCCATTTCCGCTATCACTTCTTCCGTCTGTGGTTCTCTGCCTAAAGTTTCGCGTAATGCGTTCTTGGTATCGTAAAATATTGGCGGTTGCGCTGTCTTTGCAAAAGTCAAATCTTCGCTTCTACCTTCGTCGCTTTTTATGCCTATTTCCAGCCATGCCCGGCGGCGTTCCTGCCATTCGGCGGTACGGGTATTCAATACAGAAAACGGCGGCAAAATAAAGTCGTCTTTAAGGCGTTTAAGTTGTTTTTCCGGATTTTCATCCCCTTCGCTGTCTTCCCCAAAATCTACCGGAACGCCCCATGCTTCGTTATCTATACCGAACTCTTCTTTTGCCTTAGCTATGGCTTCTTCGTCCCAATCAAGATTAGCGGCGGCTGTCGCGTTGTCTGCTAACGCAAGTTCGCGCCCTTCCTTTGTATCTAAGTCTATATCGTTGCGCTTTACGGCTACAAGTTCGTTTCCGGTTGTTTCGACTATAATAACATCTTCCATGCCTGCACTTGCAAAGCCTTCGGTAGTCTTGTTTCCGGCTATAATCTTGTTGTTTTTGTCGAGCAGGATTGAACGCCCCGCGCCGAATGTGCGCAGGCTTTTTTCTATCATGCTTTGCCCGAACTGCGTACCCTTGTTGAAATTCAAGTCGTCCGGTATAAGGTCTTCTATTTTTGTCTTTTTAATCTTTGCCATATTAAATCGTTTTTAATAAAAAAGGGCGTGGTCTTTTACGCCGCGCCCCGCTTCGGCTCTTAGCCGTTGCTATCAGCTATATGATGCTTTTGTAAAGCCTGAATAAACAAACCAACAACGGCGGTAACGCGACCCGGCGAACAATCCCCGTTATTGCCCTCGTTTTGGTTTTGCTGCAAAAATAAAAGGTTTAGCGTATTAAAGTGATACGCTAAACCCTAAAATACTTCGCCAAAACTTCACGCTCCCTACTTTTTCGGGAATAAGTAACTTATTACTTCTTTTCTGAAATCATCGAAAGAACGGCAAATAACATACTTGTTTCCGGCGGCTTCCGCTGCCTTCTGCCATTGCTTTTGTGTTTCGCGCTGTGTACTGCCCTTTTCTTCGGTCTTGAACTCAATACAAAGGGAAGCAAAGCCGCCCGAAGGTTTTAACAGTATCATGTCGGCTACCCCGGCTGTAACACCTTCGCCCTTCAATATCCCGGCTTCCCGTTTGTTCCGCGCTCCGCCGTTGGGTACTGCAAAAAGTAGTAATCCAATTTCCGGGAACTGCAAACGGAACCACTTAACGCAACTTTGTTGTATTTGGCTTTCTATATGCCTGGACTTTTTCCGGGTAGTAGTCTTATTGGCTATCGCCTTCATTTCCTCAAATGTCATTTCCCGCCGCTTTTTCGTTAGCCTTTTCCGCTGCTTTTCGGGCGCGTTCCTGCTGGTTAAGGAAAACAACCCGTCGGGCGGCTTCAAAAACAATGTTCGCCACTACATCGCGTTGCCCGCGTGATAGTTGGCTTTCCTTGTTGGCTATCTTCGGGAACTCCGAAAGGATGAAGGAAAGCGAAAGGTTGCCTTCGTCCATCAACCGAATAACCGGGGAAGATTTTAACTGTGCCCCGCCTATCTGTACATTTCTGCGGGCTTCTCTTGTTTCTGTTATAATGTTTTCTACCTGCGTATTGAACTTCTTATCTTCCAATATACGCGCGTCAATCTCTACATTAACCATAATGCTAATTTTTATTTTTACGTTTTACATCAATCCAAGCCGTCACTATTGCGCTGGCAAAATTTGCTATGCTGACTACTATAAGTATTCTTGTAAGCCAATCTATTTTTGCTTCGTGAGCCAACAAGCACGCAATAAGCGAAAGCCAGAATGTTATTTCCTCAAATTGGTAACTTTTCATCGAATAGCCTTTAATCGTTACTACTACGGTTTAATAAATCTTCGTCAAAAGCCCCGAAAAGCGAAGTTTGCCGGGCTTTTTCCTTCTCGCTTAGAAGTTGTTCTACCCGCTTTATTTCCGTGTCTATTTCGGCTTCTAATTGCTTCGATTTGCTTAGCGCGGAAGGTGCGCGGAAACGGAAGTATTCTTTTTGTGCCTTCCGCATCTCTACAACTTTGTCGTAAAACTCCTTTGGGGTCATAACTGTGCAAATAAATTTTGTTGTATTCCCTTCTTCGCGGTTCTTGCGTAAATCGGGCATTTGTTCCGATAGGCGCAAGCCCCTAACTTGGCTTCGTCAAATCGTTGCTCCCAAAGTTCCGCATAGGCTTCCGTTCCCGGTTCTGCTTCTGTGTTTAGGAAGGCTAACAACTTCATGCAGAAAAAGCCGCGTTCTTTGGTCTTTTCGCCGTATATCTCTACCAAACCGTTACCGTTTACTTTCATTTCCCTGCTATTTTTTGTTCCACCTTTGTTCTTAATCTCGCTTCTGCATCGGCTACGTTCTTTCTCGCACGCTCCAGCTTTCTCCGAACTTTAACTAACTGCGGGTCGTTGGTTTCGTCAAAGAACAAATTACCTTTGTTTGCTTCGATGTAGTCTTTTATCCTATTTTCTTGTAAGGTTATTCGCCCCTTCAATGCGGTTAGTCTTGATAAATCGGAATTAAAGCCGTATGTTTCTCCGCTTGTTTTATCATAAAAAGACAATGTCTCATATATATGTGCTCGCGGGTCTGTACACGTTAATTTAGCCATGCGCCAATTTATAACCCACCGTCGCCGCTGTAAGATTTCGCGGGGTAGGTCGTAACGGTGTAATACAACTTTTTTGCCGTTTACCTTCTTGCAAATACAAAGTACACAATACACTTTTATGCCTAATTCCCGTTCTGCCTTTGCGTATGCTTTTACAATTTCCTCCCAACTTTCGCCGATACCTTTTTCTTGTGCCATAAGCTAATATCTGAACGTTGTAAATTGAATAATAGCAAAGGTTAGCGCGTTTTCCTGCGCCTTATCGAATACCGGGATAAACCATGCTGCAAATTCCGAAGGTGTCAGCCCGTCGTTACGCGCCAAATCTTCCAACTTAACCGGGTGTCCTTCAACTTCTGCGGTAAAGTTTAAACCGTTCCTTCGTAATATCAAAGGCTGAACTATGCACATGTTAGCCGGAACTTCTAAAATACTTTCCTGCGGGCTTCTATACGGTTTGTCTGCCCATTGTCGTAGGCATAACGTACCGCTTTTTTCCTGCAAGGCGGTTATTTTTTTCTTCCAATACTCATAATTGCATCGGCATGTGTGCCGCTTTTGACCGTTAAGAACCTTCGCCTTAAAATCGGTTGCTTCGCCTGCCCGGAAATGTGCCGGGAAGAACTTCTTACTTAATAATACTACTGCTTTCATTATCGGTCTGTTGGGTTGCGTCGGGCTGTATGAATAAATCCGACTTGTTTATAGTTATAAAAATGGGTTGCAGCGGTTGGTTGAAGGTTAGAAGGCTTACCCATAATTCGCCCGTTTTGGCTATTTTTTTTCGTTCCGCTTCGTCTAATTCAAAACAGAAAATAGCCTGCCCTTCTTTCGTTTTATGTGCTGGCAATGGCTTGTATTCGGGTTGTCCCTCGCCGTAAACTACGTTTGCTTCTTGAAATTTTTTTGGTTTCATTGTCTTACTACTTTTAAAGTTTGTATAGTTCTTTATTTTTCTTGTTTTTCAGAATGGGTTGATATATATTTCTGTTCTGTTTTCATCAATATATCAACCAGCTTATGTTCTTCAAGAAAATGCGCCTTATCTTCATCTGTAGAGCATGAATGGAACTGACTTAAATAACCTTGTGTCGTCGCTTTTAAAATAGTCTGTAAATCGTTGTTTTCCCAACAATATGGGCAAACGTAGAACACCCCGTATTTATCGGTAATGTCTATATGTTCATGACTGCAAACCGACCAAGGCAAATTACAAATCCCGCAACAACTTTCAGAACGGTAAATTTGCTTATAGGCTGAAACGACAAAAGGCAATCTTTTTATTTCTTCTTTTCTATTCATTTTTCTGTTAGCTGAATATTTTTAAAAAGGAAGATCATCTTTTTCGTTTTCTGGTGGAAACGGCGACGCACTTCCCGCCGGGGTATAGGTTGGCGGCGTGCTGGTAGTAGCTGGCTGTTGCTGCTCGTTTTGTGTTTCCTGCTTACTGCCTAATAGTTGAAGTTCACGCACAAGGCAATTAACCCCCGCTTGTACTCCGTTCCCGGAATTGAATGTTTTAACGGAAAGGCTACCGCGTACATATACCTGCGTTCCCTTCTTCAAATAACTTACTACGGAACTTTCGCCGGGCTTTAGGCAGCTAACCCACGTTGTCCGGCTGTGCTGGTTGCCCTGTCCGTCTTTATAGCGTTCTGTACTCGCAACGTTGAAAGCAATAAACTTTTGCCCGTTGAACTCTTTAATTTCTGCATCGTTGCCGATGTTTCCTATTACTGTTACTGCTAACATAAATGTTTAATTTTATGGTTAATATATTCTTGCCATTCCGGGGTTATAACGTCCATCACGTCTTTTCCCGGATTATTTTCTTGCCAAACTTGTGCTTCCCTTACCATTTCGTTTGCAACCTCGGTAGGGGTTCTTAACCCGGTTACGTCCATCAAAAAGCTACAATCCGGTATAGGTACTATTTCCTCAATAAAATCAAATGTCAGTTGCTCCATGCCGTCTTTCTTATCCTATTGCGCTATAATAGGCTACGTGTATCACGTCGTACATCTTTCCTACTATCGCAAATTGAAAATTACTATCTGCGTTCGGTTGAACGTTGGGAATGTTTATAAATTCGTAAGTGTACCCTTCAACGGTATAGGCGGCTATTTCCCGGTTGCTTTTAGCGAAGGCTGTTAAGCTACTCATCAATAGCTTATAGTAGTCTTCCCCGAAAGCCTTTATTAGCTTGCTTTTATTTCTTAGTGCAAATCTCATAGCGAAAAACCGTCTTATTTTAATACGTCTTTTGGAACACTTAACTTTTTACTCAATAGGGTAGCAACCTTTTCGGCTGCTGCGCGAAACTCTTTGTTATACTTGTATTCGCTATCGTACCGCCGAAGGTAATAACATATCGTACTTTGGTCGTGTAAGGTTTCTTCCGCTATACGTTGGATATTCTCGCCGCGTTTTTTGCAATGATGCGCGTAAATCATCCGGGCGTAAACGTGCCAGCGGTTACGGCTGTCTTCTGAAATGGAAGCGAAGCTAACCCCCATAGCTGTAAGTATAGCCGTCTTTATATCCCGGTGTTTGGGTGGTTTCTCATAGTTTATAATCAGTCCCAAACCTTCGGCTATGTACAGTTCCAGCCATGCGCCCGTGCTGCGTTCCCAATTAGAAAGCATATAAATCGCGTCGCAATCAAGCAAAAGGCGAATATCCACCTTCATTTGTTCGTGCCAGCGCGAACCCGGCTTTAATTCGTACCGCAATGGGTTTACAACCTCGTAACCCTTTGCCATAAGTTCCGCTTCCGCCTTGCTGAACCTTTCCACGTATTCAGCTACCGGAAGTCCGGTTATCTGTCCCGAAATATAAACTTTGTGCTTCTTCATGTCTTCTATGTTTTTTTGCCCGTTAAGGCGTTATTATATTGTTTCCCTTACATCTTACTGTCTGAAATACGATAGTTGAAAATCGTGGTTCATTTGTACGCCTATCGCGATGTTAGCCTTGTTAGTCTTGGTCGGTAACTTGAATTATCGAAGCCTATAAGGTCGAACATCTCTATAAATCGGTCGGCTACGCGAACCCCGTAACGCTTGGCTATATCTTCGTCGCCTTCCAAGTTTGAGGTTATAATCGTAAATAGCTGGCGGTCGTAACGATGGTATAGCAAATCTACCAACGGGCTAACCTCGTTTCCCCAAACCTTTAGGCTTGCTGGTTCTGTCCCTACGTCATCAATGCAAAGAAGCTCGGTATTCTTCAAATCCGCTAAAAGTTCCTGCTTTTCGCCTTTTGCTGCTTCTGTAAGTGCGGAAGCTGGAATAAAGGAAACACCTTTACGCTCAAACGATATATCGCTGTGGTAAATCGTGTTTATTAGCTGGGAAATTGCACGCGCTAATGTTGTCTTTCCGCATCCGGGTGTTCCGTACATGAATAACCCCGGTTTCATGCTTTCGCCAACAAGCCAACGCGCCGCCATTGTAAGGTGTTGCCTTGTCGCTTCGTCTTCTTGGTAGGTATAACCCCGGTTTTCAACTTGGAAACGGTAACATTCGCGTAGCATGGCGGGTACGTCCTGCGTATAACGGTCAATCCTAAAGCGTGCTACGGCGGGGCTTCTTTTGCGTAGTAGGTTCGCAAATGCCGCTATATCTATTCGTTGTATCGGTTGCTCCTGCTTTTTGTTCTCTGTTGTTCCCATTGTCTTTCCTTATTTTAATTCTTAGATGATTAATCAAATGCCGCGCCCATTCGGTATAATTTATGTGGGTATCTCCGGTTAGTTCCCATTCATCTATAACTTCTTCGGCTTCCTTGCGCAATCGTTCGGGAGTGACATAAAGTTGCATGCAAATGGTTTCTATCTGCGCCCTTTTGTTTTCGCTGAAAAATTCGGTTAGGAACTTACGGTTTTCGGTTTCCTTGCCGTTTGTGCTTTCTCTCTCGCGCACACCATCAAGAAGAGCAGGAGAAGGATATTTATTAATCATATCAATATCATTACATATCATATCAATGTTGTTTTCGGTTGTTTTCGCTTGTTTTTTCAACCCTTCGGTTGTTTCGGTTGAAAAATCAACCGCCCGGTTGTTTGGGTTGTTTTGGCTTGTTTCCTCGGTTTCCGTATTCTTTTTCTTCTTTCGTGCGTTCTGATTACCTTTAGGTGCACCCCCTAATTTGCCGTTAGCTTTATTCAACTGCACTGTTTCCGCGTAACGCTTGTTATCAGCTTCAAGACGTTTTCGGATGGGTGCAAATGCTATCCTAACGGTTTTGTTTGCCGTCATTGCTTCCAAATCTTCCACCGCCTTCGTCCGTATAGCCTCGTTTTCGCTTTCTAATTGGTTGTAGGCTCTAATCGCGCGGAACAACATAGCCGTTTCTTCATCATCGAGTTCATCAAGCACTGAAAGCAAATCCATATATAATACGAATGAATTTTTATCGCCCATGATAGATATATTTAAGGGGACACGCCCGAAGGCGCGCCCCGGTTAGTTAATAACTTTCTTCTTGGTCTTTATATGCCAAACAGAAGGCTTTTTCTACAATCGCATTGCAAGCGAAAGGCGAAGCCGCAAGTATGGAAATATCCACTACTTTGCATTCGTCGTTTTCTTTCTCTATGCGTTCTTTTATCCTGCTGTTTATCCATGCGGTAATGACTACCTTAGCCGTATCTACGTCGCGCGTCTTTACAACAAAATCGTAGTTCTGCTTATTCGGTTCTTCTTCGTCTTCCGATTGTATTGCTACGTCGGCTTCAACCTTATAATACTTCGTGTCATTGCGCTGTTCTTCCCCGTCGTTGCTTTCTTCGCCTTCCTCGTTTGCTCCTTCCTGCGCTTCCACGTGCTTCCGCAGTCGGTCGTTAAGGATTATAACCCTATCCATCAACTTTATGCCAACGATGTCGAACGGTTGGGTAAAATTCAGCTCTATATAGTCGGTCGCAACCTCATAGGCTTTGACTATGTTTTGCGCCTGCAATATAAAGTTATGCCGCTTGCCGCCAATGGTAGCGAAAATCTTGAACGGGTAAAGACTGGTTCGCTTGTTTTCGTAAGCGAGCCTTCGCTGGTTACTTACTTCTACTTCCTTTACGTCATTGCTTTGCAAGTAGAAATTTATTTCGGTCGCCAAATCGTTATCTATATACTTCCCGCGCTCAAACAAAATTTCGTTGCGTTCAATGGTTACAACTTCGCCCGTTTCGTCGTCCACAAAATCCTCGTTCCATGTACGCAAAACGTTTGCTGCCAAGTATTTCCCTATTATCCGGCGTATGTCCGAAGTTTTGAAGCGTACTTCGTCTTTCCGGGTCTGTATTTTTTCGTTCTGCTTCATAGCTTATCCGCGTTAAAGTCCTTTGACGGTTTGAAAACAACAACCTTGCGGGCTGGAACTAATATGGTTTCGCCCGTATTTATGTTCCGGGCTGGTTTCGCCTTGCGTTGCTTCGTTTGAAAAGTACCGAAGCCGCGAATAGTTACCGCATCGCCGCCCGTCACTTCGTCCCGAATAACATCAAATGTACGTTCTAATACTTCCTTTACTTGGTAGCCGTTTAATCCGGTCTGTTCCGCTACCGAGTTCACTAATTCCTGCTTTGTCATAGCTTCTCAATTAAAATTTGTTCGTATAAGTCTGTAAATTGGTTGCCCGCGTACCGTGCCAAACGTGAAGCGTAAAAGCAAAGCCGAGAGCCGATAGACGCAAGCGAATTCGTAGCCGTGTAACCCGTATTCGCGAACGAAAGCCCGGCAGAACCTTTGCCTTTCGCGTTTTCTTGTATATAGAAGTAAGGGTAGTATTTGTATTGGTCGGTATTGTTCCAATCCGGTTTCCAGCCTTCGTTAAGTGCTGCGGCAATAGTTTCCAATTTGCGGCGTGCTATTTCGTCCGGTCTGAACCCTTGCGCCTTCGCGTTTTGTTCGTTTATCGGCTCTACTCCCAATACTTTACATGCGTCCTCGTAGGTCTTTACCCGGTCGGTTATTTCCTCGTAATCTTCTTCCTTGTAGAAGTAATCGAAAATAGTACCGTTTCCTTCGCTTTCGGTAAGTTCCTTTACAGCGTCCTGCGCTTCTTCTATACCGTCATATCTACCTTGCAAACGCAAACTATCGTTTTCGTTTTCTTTTCTGTATAAACAAATCTTTTTCATGTCGTTAAAAATAAATGTTAAAATAATGTTCCCTGCTTGGGCTTGTGCGCATCTTCATAAAGGATGCGCCTTTGTCTTGCTATGCTCAACCGTACCGCTTTTATAGCTTCCTCACGTCCTTTTAGGCTTTCTTCGTACTCCAAAAGTTCGCTTTCGGTCGTAGCCAAGAAATAGCCTTCGGAAGTCGCTATAAGTCCCGGTAGAAGGTCATTTGTACGAATGTGGTTTATTATCTTCCTTAGTCGTGCCGCGTCTATCTTGTAGCCGTCACGTAACCGGGAAATAATATACTTATTCGTTACCGCGTTGGCTTTGCCTATCTTGGTTTTCAAGCCTTCAAGAATAATCGGAAGGATTACTTTCCTTTCGTATTCTGTCAGCGGTTGCGTTTCTTCTGAAAACCCTTTAATCATAGTGCTTGCAATTAAAAAGGTGTTTTGTTGAAACTAATCCGTAATCCGGGTTTTGCAACGTGTACCGTTTTTCCGGTGGCTTTTGCTATTCCGTCCCGGAAGGCTACCGCGTCGCCGTTCCCTTCGCTTATATGTATCAATACTATGTTATTAACCCGTGTTAGGTCGTTAGCCTTCAACGCGTCCAAACAAGTATAGTAGCTTAAATGGCTTCTCCGTACTCGTTCTTTCAATACTTCCGGTATATAACCTTCTGTTACATTGCGTTCCAATATATCCGGGTCGTAGTTGCATTCAATTAATATGTTGTTCAACCCGGCAAATGTGCAAGGCAAATAGAAAGTATCGGTAGCAAACAATACGCCGCCCGTTTCTTCATGCCAGACGTAGAAGCCCAACGGTTCGCGGCTGTCATGCTTCGTGGGAAAGGGAATGATAGTAAAACCGCCCAGCCGTAAATGCTGGTAACTTCCGTTTTCCATCCTTATGGGGGTAGGTCGCCAGCAAGAATTAACCTTAGCGGTTTCTATCGTGCCTTTGGAAGCGTAAACCGGAACAACGTAGTTTAAAACCTCATTAATACGCCCGGCATGGTCGCCGTGTTCGTGAGTAATGAGGCAGCCTACTACTTTCTTTACGTTGTTGCCCAATGCTGCTAATACCTTTTTGAATGGTATTCCAGCTTCAAGCAGAAGGGCTTCGCCCGCATTTTGCAAAACGTAGGCGTTACCCTCTGAACCCGAACCAAGCACGGTTAATTCCATATTTAGAACAATGGTTTAGCGTTATTACTTCCGCGACCTTCCCGTGCTTGCGGCGGGTTGGCTGGCTCGCTTTGCGCCGTTTGTCCGCCCGTTTGTCCCTGCTGGGCTTGTATGGGTTGCCCATCGATAACCCCAATAGTAGGCGCGGCATTCGCTTCTTCCTTTATTTCTTCGGCTACCGCATCCACTATCGGTACGCTGCTTTGTTCGTCTGCATCGCCGAAGTCGCACCCCGTAATGTACTCGTATAGGGCTTTCTTAGCCTTTCTTTCGGCTTTTCCGCGCAGTTGGTCGTGGCTGCTGTAATCATCCTTCTTTACGGTTGCAATAATGCTAAAGCCGTTTTTCTCCCCGTTATACTCATAGTTTATTTTGCAGGGTATTTCGGCAAAGTTCTGCGTTTGCCCCTTGTCGTATGAGGTATCAATGAAGTATTTTACGCCCAGCTTGCGAAGAAGCGAAGTATAACCTTCCTTAGTGGGGTACATCCTTTCGGCTATTATATTGAACTGGTTTCCGGTCGGAAGCAAGCCGATAGTAACCGCGTCTATGATGCAATCGCGCACTATGTCACGGGTGTAAAGAGGAAGCGGGGCGCGCCCGCCGCTTCTTGCACGCCCGTTTCGGTCTGTAAGAAATCCTATTTTCGTGTTCATCAAAGGCATGAAAACCTTATCCATTACTTCATCGGTCATGGCTTCGCGAAGAAGTGCTATTACGTTTACGGCTGTAAATGCCGCACCGAAGTTGCTTACTATCTGCAAAGCCGAAGCGTCTTTGCATGCTAATTCAAACTTTTCTTTTGCTGCCAATACGGTAGCGGGTAAAGTGTTGGTATTCATACTATCGTTAGTTAATTATTGTTCATTATGTCCTTTAAAAAGTCGTCTATTCCGCCACCTTTAATCATCTTTTCAAAAGCTATTTCGCGGGTTGCTCGTTCTACTATCGGCGCGGACTGCTTTCCGGTAAGAAGTTCTTTCAATCCCTTTATTATGGCTCCATAATTTCCGCAAAAACCTACCATTACTCCGGTACTTCCTTCGCCATTTTTATCCTTCGTATCAGTGTCGCAACCTACTACGATAAGACCGCGTGAACTGCTTCCGTTACAGAATGGTACTAAATGCTTTTGCATTACTTCTGTGGTGGTCTTCAAAAAGTCGCTTTGGGGTTCTTCTTGGCTGCTTTCCGCTTGTTGCGTTTCTCCGTTTTCCGAAGCAAAGCAATAATAGTCACGGTACAAGTCCGCAAAGTGTTCGGCTGCGTATTTCGCGAGCGCGGACGTGGGAAAGCAAAGCCGAGAGCCGATATGCGCATTCGTAGACGTAGCCGAGTTAGACGTATGCGCGCACGAAAGCCCGGCATTTACATAGCGGAATAGCGGGTAATACTTCCATTCGTTTTGGTCGTCCCAATTCGGTTTCCAGCCGTTATTAAGCGCGCGGGTTATTACAGTCAGCTTGTGGTAGGTTAACATACTTCTTTGGTCTTCCTTCGGGAAAGCGTTAAACACTTCTTCGTTAATCGGTTGAATGTTCAAAACTTTACAAGCGTCTTCGTAGGACGTGATTTTCTTTGATGTATCCATAAATTTGTTTATTAAAATGGTTAATAATGTTCTGTTATTCTACTTTGAAGTCTTCGGTAGTTACTACCAACTTTATAAGCTGGCTAACAACCGGGATAAACTCGTTAATACTTTCTGCGTTATCCACGAAAATAGGCGCGCTAACGTTGTGGAATGTGCAAAGGGTGTTTATTATGTCAAGCCCGGCATTAACTTTCCCGGCTTGGTTCTTATCCGCGTATTTTACCCCGTCAATAAGGCAAATGCAATCCGGTTCTTTTTCGCCGTTTACGAGCGTTTTGTACATCTTGAACTGAACCCGGCTAAACAATCCGTTTACGCGGCGTTCCACTTCCGTCATACGGGCTTTTATCAAATCGGCTATTACTATTTCGCATCCTTGTATTTCGGCGCGTTCCTGCGCCAATTTTGCGGCTTCCCCGTTTAGTTCGGCTATGCGCTTTTCGTTGGCTTCTATAATGGTGCGAAGGTTTAGCTTACGCTTTACTTCATCAAGCCGGGCGGTAAGGTTGGCTTTCCGTTGGCGTATCTCTGTTCTGCTTGCCGCGTCTTCTGCGTTGAAGGCTGGAAGCTGTTCGGAAAGTTCCTTTATTTCTTTTTCAAGTGCAACCCATTCCGGGAGGTCTTCTCCGTTAATATCCGGTTCGGTATTTACGCGTGGATTATCATTCAAAACCTTTTGCAACGCTTCGCGGTCTTCTTTCGCCTTTGTTACGGCGGTAGTGTGGCTGGCTTCCAATTCAGCTAACGCTTTGTCTATCCGGTTGGCTTCTTCTTCCTGCGATGTTATCATTTCGTTTAATCGCTGACCGTCCGTATTAATCTTGTTAAGGCGTTCTTCCCGGTCTGCATAGAATTTTTCGCGAGCGGCTTCCCGGTCGGTATTATATTTTGCTAATGCTACCGGGTCGGCACAAGCGTGCTTGAACAACGGGCAAACAAGGCTTTCCGTAGCGGTAAATTCTTCGGCGTTTACTTTGTACCATCTTTTGCGTAGTTCGTTCTGCATTTGCTTGTAGCCTTCTATCGTGCTTTGCGTCCGTTTCTTCTCGTTCGTCAAACGGTCGTATTCGCTACGGTAACGGCTGGCTTCGCTGCGTTCGTCGTTTATAACCTGCTGTAACTTGCGGTTGGCATTATTGTAGGTTTCGTTCTTTTTGAACGCTTCGTTCCTTGCCGTTTCCTTTGCATTAAATACTAAAGCGTGCTGGCTGCTACGTTTGTCATTTATGGCGGTTTGTACCTTAGCGGCAGCTTCATAGGCGATACGGTTGGCTTCCGCTGCTGATGCGGCGGCTTCGTCTATGTCGTTCAATTCTTTTGTAAGCTGTTCCTTCTCGGTATTAAGGGCGGCATAATCCGGTGTCAGCGGGGTAGCGCGCGTTATTTCGTCAATACGTGTAGGTATCTTTTCCAGTTCCTTCGTTATCTTCTCCTTTTGCGCTGAAATCTCGCGTTTATAGTCTTCTACGGTTTTCCCGCTAAGCTGTTCTATCAAAGTGGCAAAGGCTGTATTGCCCTTTGCTATGTCTTCGTAGCTTACTCCCCCGGCAATCTGCAAAAGCATTTCACGTTGTGCCGTCCAATGAAGGGAAAGAAAATAGTAGGGGTTGGTAATCATCTTGAAAACGGCTTCGGGTATAATCGCGTTTATACGTTCGTCGTATTCGCTTTTTGTTTTTAATGGGACTCCGTTATAGAAGTAGTCGGTATGGTGTCCCTTTAACTTCCTTTCCGTCTTTCCCTTCTCTGTTTTCCATTCTTCAACCAATACGCGGCGAAGTTCTACGGTTTCAACGCTTCCCGTTTCGGTATCTATTATTTCTAACGTTCCGGCTACTTCGTGTTCAAGGTCGGGAATAAAATTGCCTTCCGCGTCGTTGGTCTTAATTCCGAATTTGCTATCTACATTCCCTTCGCTGTCTTTGCCCCAAAGAAGCCATGTAAAAGCGTCCATAATGGTAGTTTTTCCCGTACCGTTCCGTCCGCTGATGGTTGTAACTGTGTCGTTAAAGTCTATAACGACGTTACGCAAGCCTTTGAAATTAGCAAGGCTTAAACGTTTGATGATTGCTTTTTTGCTCATATTACTGATATTTTTGAAGTGAATAAAATCCCGCGTCAAGACTTACGGTTATTTTCTCTAATTTCTTCTTTTGGGCTGCATAGGAGCGCGCTATGCTGTTCAGGTAGCCCGTAAGGTTTACTATGTAGGTGCGCTTCTCTATGATGCAGTTTAGGGCTACGTCTAAGACGGCTTCCCAAACTTCCCGTACGCGTTCCGGCTGTACCGCTATTCTGTGCCGGATGATGTATTCCGTAACTTTTGCTTTACGGCTTTCAATCTCGGTTATTACCATTGAAAAATCACCCGTTCGGTATGCCTGTAACACAATCGCGCAAAATTGGATGGCATTCAAATATTCTTCTTGTATGTTGGAAACGCTTTTTTTCTTTCTCAAACGTTCCCTAATCCGTTCTTGGAATGTATTACGGTCTATTAGTTCTATCTGCCCGCTGGCTGTTTCAACTATACAGTATTTTCGGCTAATCTCGCGCGGGTCTATGTTCTTTTCCGCCGAATAGAGGAAACGTTTAAGGCTTCCGGTGCATTTTTCCCCGTTATCCGCCTTTAATATCAATGCATTATTGCATGGTTTCAATATACGCGGTTCTACTCCCCGGCAGTAGCTTCGTATCTGCCTGCTTTCCCTATTTATTTCGTATTTAGAAAAGCCGGGAATGTTAATCCAAATATTATTAATCATATAGCTGTGTTTTAAAAAGTTATTTCTTTTTGTTGTCCGCTGCCAGCTTTAACGCTAAATCAGCGTCAATAATCAGTAGCGCACCTACTTGCGTTATCGCTTCATCAATCCGTCCGGAAGCCTTCAACCGCGCTGCGGTTGTCTTGGAACAACCCAACAGCATTGCAAGCCCTTTCAAGCCGTACACGTAACGCTTTGCCGATTTGGGCTTTTCCGGTTTCTGTGCTGAAACTTCCATACGTTCGCCTATCGCGTCCAGAAATTCGCCGAGCGTAAGGTCTATAATTCTTTTCTTAGCATCCATAGTCTAACTGTTTTCGTCGTCTTTAATGTCCGGCACTGTCTTTGCCGCTACCTTTATCGAAAGGGCGAAATTCGCTACTACAAGGAATACCGCCCATATAGGCGCGGTTTCGGTGTCAATGCTTAGAAGGACAAAGGAAACAGCGACCCAAGCAAGGGTAAGCCAGTTATACCACTTTAGCGGCTTCGTAAATTCTATGCCGAGGGCTTTAAAAATCTTAGTCATAACTGCAAACTTCAAAAGGGTTATAATCGTTTTCGCCTTTGCGTCTTCCCGTCGTTTTGGCAATCCGTGTTATCTGCGCACGTCTTCCTACTCTGAAAAAATCGCCGTTTCCGGTAAGTTCCTTCGGGAGTATAATTAGAAGAAGGGCTACCGCTACGAATGTACGTTTCAACGGGTCAAGGCTTACCGGAACATTATGTTTTGTGCAGAACCACCAAACGCAAAGTTCTGTAGCCTTCTGTATGCCTACTTTCGCGTAGATGTTCCGGGCTGTGTTCTCTACTGTGCGGGTCGAAATAAACAGCATGTCCGCTACTTCTTTCTTGGAAGCTCCCCACGCCAGCAAGTGCGCTACCTCGGTTTCCCGTCTGCTTAGTTCTACCTTTAACCTCATACGTCCCAAATATTGGCTGTTATACCGTATTTGTTGAATACGCCTTCTACGGCTTTAGCCTGCGTTACTTTAGGCTCTATCTTTCCGTCCCGGTATGCGTAGAAGCTATTCCGGTTATTTATGCCCAAAGCAGCTTTTATTTCCGTTACCGCTATTTTGTAATCGCCTACTCGTAATTGGTTCAACCCGCTAAGGAAGCCCTTGCTTTTTTTCTTATTTTCTGTTGTTACTACCATAATTGTAAAATTTAAAATTCATAGTGCGCGGGGGAAGGTTCGCCCTTCGTACGCCCGTAGCGTCCCGCGCGCGGTCTGTTTCCGCAGTCATCGGTTTATAGCCTTTACAAAGGGGATTCCTTTTCCGCTGGCTTATATATAGTTCCTCTGATTTGTATTAAGGTAATACGTTAATCGGAAGAAGAAGCGTTACCTATCTGCTTGTAATAGCTGGTATCTTCCATGCTGTCCATGTAGTTAAGCATACGCAAAAGTCTTTGCAGGTCTTCCGGGCTTAATTCCCGTTCTTCTTCGCTATTGTCGTCGCCATGCTTTCCGAATATCCTATGCTTTTGTATGTACGCTTCCGTGAACTCCTTTTGCATCCGCTTCATATCCTTTGTAAGCTGTTTATAGTGCCAATCGTACAAAGCCTGCAATTCTACGTACTGCATTTTGGTTAATTCAACGGTAACGTATCTTCTGCGCTGGCGGTAACTCATCCGCTTTTCGTTTGTTACATTGAAATAACATTGGGTAAACAAGGTAAATCCGTACCCGTTTTCCTTTACGTTGAAAGTGTACGGTTGTTTTTCTTCCTGCGCTTCTACTATTTCTTCCAACGAAACACCGTATTTGGCTAACAGTTGGTCTAACAAACACCTTGCGTTTATGGCTTCGCCTTTCTCGCCGCGTTCCGCAAGGGCTTGTAGTTTCAGAACCTTGCTTCTAATGCTTTCAAAATCTTTATCCATATAGCTGAATATTAAAAGTAATTGAGTGAACTATTTTACGTAGAAAGTAACGCGAAGCCCGCGACGAAGGCAGCACTTAACTTTGTCTAATCCGGCTTTCAAAGCGCGTGTTACAAACTTATCGGCTAAAGTTTCGCCAATCAAATTCAGAAGACCGCTAACGCCTACCAGCTTGTTAATACGGTTGCCTTCGTTGTCTATTCCGCTTACCTTAATGCGGAAGTTCTTGTTAATGAATTTACTTGTATGTATCATATAGCTTTTATAAATTTCTGTAAATTAGCGTGTTTTTGTCATTGCTAAGTGTCTGCTTTTTGCTTACCTTTGCAACTGAACAACTAACACAATGCAAATGTATAGCAAAAGCATACAATATGCAAACTAAAAGTGTTCATATTTTAGCTGAAAGCCGATTTTTAACTTTTAGAAACAGTTACATTTATGGAAACAAGTGTAAAAGAGAGACTTAAACAATTTATAGATACGCTAAACATTAGCGAAAGGGAATTTTGCAGGCGCATCGGTGTGTCTTCTTCTTATGTTATGTCTATAAAAAAGTCTATTCAACCGGATAAAATGCAAGCTATTAGCATACAGTTCCCGGAACTTAATCCGCTTTGGCTTTTGCTGGGGCAGGGGGAAATGTTGTTACCTAACGAAAAGAAGGAAGGCGAACAACGGCAGAACGCAGGCGAGTTGCCTTCTTCCGAACTGTTGGCTAAGTTGCTGGAAGAAGCCAATAACGAAAAGTCGCGTTTGCTTTCAATTATAGAAAGCCAGCAGCGTACAATAGAAAGCCTTACGGATTTAAGCAAAAAAGCCAATGCCCAGACGGTAGAACATGCAGGATGTGCAAATGCCGTTTAGTATTTGGTCGCAAAGTTCCTAAATACTGAAAAGGCTTTCATAAAGTAGTATCACACGCACGTACTTATATGATAATAATATCATACAATCGCCGTATTAAAGTGATACGAAAGCAAGGCGATTTTAAGCCCATTTTCGCGTTATTTTATTTTCGCCTTATAACTATACCATTTTGGAACGAAACGCGCTTAAATTGAAAAATCAATAAAAATAACTATTAGCTATATGGTAGAAGTAAATGTAGATAAGTTTTATAGTAACCGGGCTTTGTATCCATTTATCCCGGAGGCTGTGTTTGATGCGTTGGAAGCTGCCTACTTGTCCGGGAATGAATGTGCCCGAATACCGGAAGGGGAATATAATACAATGATGTCTAACCTTAAACGTGCGAATTTATGCCCCGTACAATAGCCAAGCCTTCGACTATAAGCGAAGGGATAAACCGCCGCTTTTTTGAAGCAATTGAAGCGATTGTAAGTTTGGGTAAGGTTAGCGCGTTGGAAGCGTTTTGTACGCTTTACGATTTAAGTGCGCCGCGTTATAGGGAAATGCGGCTTACTTATGGCGTTTCTCCGAAGCCCGGCTACCAATCACGTTACAAGAATATAGAAGTAGAAGCGATCTATTCGCTGGTCGTTAATTATCCAATTTCTTCACGCTGGCTTATAACCGGGCGCGGTAAAATGCTTATTGAATAATGAAATTCTCTATTAAGTACCAATTATCGCCGCGAACGGAAGGGGATAGGCTTACGGAAAACGTGCCTATACGTTTGCGGGTGTCTTTTGCAGGCATTCGTGTGGATTTGCGTTCTGGCTATGTAATAGACGCGGAAAAGTGGGACAATAATAACGCCTGCGTGAAAATCGGTGCAAAGAATAGTTTCAACCAAACGGCAGGCGAAATAAATCGCGCTCTTACAAACCTTTCATCTATTGTTGAAGAAGTCTTAACCCGGTTTGAACTCGACAACCGCAGAACGCCAACAGCGAAAGAATTTAAGGCGGCTTTCGATGAAGCCGCCGGAAGGAAGAAGAAGGAAGTAACGCCGGACTTCTTTACTGTTTTCGACAAATTTGTAGTAGAAGCTGGTACGGCTAATAACTGGGTTCCGGCTACCTATACGAAATTTAGTAGTTTGCGTAAACATCTGTATGCTTATATGCCCCAGCAAATACTTAACCAACTGACAAAGGAAAAGCTACAAGGCTTTGTTAAATACCTGCAAGACGCGGGACAAATGAATACGACCGTAAGCAAGTATATGAGTTATGTACGTTGGTTTCTCCGCTGGGCTTGTAACAACGGTTACTATAATGGGCTTTTGCATGAACAATATAAACCGCGTTTTAAGGGGATAGACTGCAAAGAAGTTATTTTCCTTTCATGGGAAGAACTGCAACACTTTCTAAACTATCAATTTCCGGAAAACCGCAGTTCTTTGTCGTGCGTACGTGATGTATTTTGCTTCTGCTGCTTTACCGGGTTGCGATATTCCGATGTAGCCCGGTTACGTCCCTGCGATGTCAAACGGACGACAAACAAGCCTTTTATATCTATCGTTACTATGAAAACCGAAGACCGTTTGCATATAGAGCTTAACAAATACGCACTTCAAATACTTGACAAATACAAAAACATTCATTTCCCCAAAGGGTTAGCCCTTCCGGTTATCAGTAATGCGAAAATGAACGAATACCTTAAAGAAGCTGCCGAAATAGCCGGAATAAAAGAACCCGTTAGAATAGTGTTTTTCAAGGGAAACAAACGTTATGAAAATGTTTTGCCAAAGTGCGAACTTCTTACCACGCATAGCGGAAGAAAGACGTTTATCTGCAACGCTATAAGGCTGGGTATTCCTACTAACGTTATTATGGAATGGACGGGGCATAGTGATTACAAGGCAATGAAGCCGTATATAAAAATAGTGGATGCGGTTAAAGAGGAAAATATGTCTAAATTTGACACCTTTTCCGAAGAAAGAAGAAGCAATAGTAAAAAATAGAAAACCCGAAAAAGTACCCGAAAATGGCTTTACTATTTGGGTACGGTCGTACTCAATCAATAGCGTAAAATCCTGAATATTCGGCTATTTATGAAAATGTGATAACAGTTGATTATATTTGAATATCTTGGGCTTAGAGCCGTACGCACCGCAGTTTTAAGGTGTAAAATGGAGAAAAAGTCCTGAAGTAGTGTGCTTCGGGACTTTTTCTTTTCTATGATTTCCCGAGAAGGCGGCGGGATGCTGTTTTTCTACCCAGCGTACATACTGCTTATCGGTAAGTATCTTCTTAAGTTTCTTCTCGCGCTTCTTGCGTTGTTTCTCTATCTTCTCTTTGTCGTTTGACGATGCGAAATCGCGCGGCGGACGACGTTCTATATCTTCGGGTGGACGGTTTCCGTGTGGTCTTTGGTCAAAACCTCTGCTTCCTCTGAAGTTCGGCATTCCTTCCGGTTTGTTGTTTATGGGAGGTACTGTTGAATTATTCTTTTGGTCTTCACGTGCCCATTTCAGATTCAGTTTGTAGAGTTTGTCATACTGCTTTTCTGTAAGATTGAGTAACGAGTTCATACGGTCGGTTGCATGCCGTGCTGATTTCTCTGGCGAGAGGGGCATGGGTTTGAAACCTCTTTCCTGTCGGTCAGGCATTTTTTTGCCTACTTCTTGCGCCGTGGCCGCACTGCTACAGATAAAGAGTACGGTACATGCGAAAGTCCAAAAATGTCTTTTCACATTCATAACTTGATATTTAAAATTCTGATACAAAGGTAAGAGGAGGCTTGGGAAACTCCAAAATAAATCTACCAAACACCCGTTTCGTTCTGCCAAACGGTCTAAGCGGTATAAAATGGAGTTTTCTATTTTATACCATGGGGTCATTTATTTCAGCTCATGAGACGGATTTTTTCATCCCATGAGCTGAGAAAAATCGTATCGTGGGACGATTTTTTTTGTCTCACGAGACGGATTTTTTTGTCTCACGAGATAAATCAGGAATATCTTCTGGGATATCTGACTAGTATGGCAAGTAACGCGCATATTCCCATCATAAACGGATAATACAGGCTTCCAATGATGCTGATGGGGGAGATGCCCGTTAATCCGGCGGCTATGAGCAATTGGGCTCCGTAGGGAATAATGCCTTGTATCAGACAGGAGAAGGTATCTAAAATGCTGGCTGTTTTCCGTCGGTCGAGTTGGAAACGCAGGGCTATTTCTTTGGCTATCGGTCCGGTGGTGATGATGGCGATGGTATTGTTTGCCGTACATAAATTGGCGATGCTGACAAGGGCGGCAATGCTTAGTTCTGCTCCGCGCTTGTCTTTCACGTGGCGCGTCAGCCGGAAGATGATGAAGTTTATACCTCCGTTGTAGCGGATAATTTCGAGCATGCCTCCTGCTAACAAGGTCGTAATAATGAGTTCTCCCATTCCGGTGATACCCGTTCCCATAGAACCAAACCAGTCAAAGAAAGCTGTGCTGGCATCTGTTCCGCTGGTAGTGATGCCTATAACGCCTGTACTCAGAATACCTATCAGCAAGACCAACATAACGTTGATACCTGCTATGGCTGTTCCCAAAACTAAGAGGTAAGGGATGACTTTTATCCATTCTACAGCTTGTATTTGTGTGGGAGTTGATAGGGATAATCCTTGGAATATGTAGATGCATAGTACGATCAGTGCAGCAGGCACTACAATCATGGAATTTACCCGAAACTTGTCACGCATTACGCAATCTTGTGTTTTGGTGGATGCTATTGTCGTGTCTGAAATGAAAGAGAGATTGTCTCCGAAGAAAGCCCCGCCTATAACGATGGCAACCATGTATGGCAAGGCCGTTCCTGTTTTATCTGCCAGTCCGATGGCTACGGGAGTGAGTGCTACGATTGTTCCTACACTGGTTCCGATAGAGAGTGATATGAAGCAGGCAGCAATGAATATGCCAGCTAATAGCAGATGTCCGGGCAGAATGCTTAGCGTAAGATTTACGGTTGCGTCAATCGCTCCCATCATTTTGGCACTCTGTGCGAAGGCGCCGGCAAGGATGAAGATCCATATCATCAACATGATGTTCTTGTTGCTGGCACCTGCAGTGAACTGGTATATCCGTTTCTCCAGACTCAATCCGCGCATCAATGCGATGGCATAACAGGATGACAACAGGAATGCCACCGTGATGGGAACCTTATAGAAGTCGTTTACAATGACTGAAATTACTAGATATAGGCATAGGAATACTGCTAATGGACTTAACGCCCACCATCCGCCTTTCTTTTGATTTATTGTATGGGTAGTTTCCAATAACTTATTTTTTTTAAAACCGTGCAAAGATAATGTAAATCAAACATAGGTATTTCATGCTTTTATGAGAAATTTTAGTCGAATTGCGCATATGGTGGTATTTGTAGTTATCGGCGCTTCTTTCGAATAGTTAGAGAGACGAGGCCTTTTATTGACTCCGTCTCTCAAATGGTTTCTTATAAAATCTGTTTGATACAATACTTCTATTTACAGAGTGACCCCAGTCTTAAAGATTGCAATCTCTTTGTATCCTTTCTTTTCATTGTTTACGAACTCACCATTTGCTACTCGGATAATGTAGTCAGTGAAGCGTTCGCAAGTCTTTTCCATCGGTTCATTCTCTACGATAACTCCGGCATTAAAATCGATCCAGCCCGGTTTGTTTTTTGCCAATGCGGAATTGGTGGATATCTTCATGGTCGGTACGTATGTTCCGAATGGTGTGCCGCGTCCTGTAGTGAATAACACCATGTGGCAACCGCAGGATGCCAATGCTGTAGCAGCTACTAAGTCATTACCAGGTGCTGATAATAAGTTCAGTCCTTTCACTTGCAGACGTTCACCGTATGGCAATACACCTTCTACATAGCTCTTACCACATTTCTGCGTACATCCCAGTGCTTTATCTTCCAAAGTTGAGATACCTCCTGCCTTGTTTCCCGGAGATGGATTTTCTCCTACAGGCTCGCCGTGTGAAAGGAAGTACTCTTTGAAGTCGTTTATCAGTTTTACGGTTTCTTCGAATAACTGCGTGTTGCGGCAACGGTTCATCAGTATGGTTTCTGCTCCGAACATTTCCGGTACTTCCGTCAGCACGCTTGTACCGCCTTGTGCCACCAAGAAATCAGAGAACATACCTAATAATGGATTTGCCGTAATACCGGAGAAACCGTCTGAACCACCGCATTTCAGACCCACACGAAGTTCGCTCAAGGGTACATCTGTACGTTCATCTTTACTTGCTTTCTCGTATAGTTCACGCAGCAGTTTCATTCCTTCTTCATATTCGTCACCTACCTTTTGAGTTACCATGAATTTCACCCGATCTTCATCATATTCGCCTAAAAAATCACGGAATACGTCCGGTTGATTGTTTTCACAGCCCAATCCTACTACCAATACGGCACCTGCATTGGGGTGCAACACCATGTCGCGCAGTATTTTCTTCGTATTTTCATGGTCGTCGCCCAATTGGGAACAACCGTAATTGTGCGGATAAGCCATGATTGCATCTACACCTTTACCCTCTGTTTCACGACGCAGTCCTTCTGCAAGTTGATTGACTATACCGTTCACACAACCAACGGTCGGGATAATCCATATTTCGTTGCGGATGCCTACATCGCCATTCTTACGACGATATCCTTTGAACGTCAGGTTCTTGTTTGCGATGTCTAGTGTGACGGTTGTCGGGTTATATGTGTAATCCAACAAACCTGCCAGATTCGTTTGAATGTTCTTTTCGTTCATCCAATCTCCTTGTTGTTGTTTCGTCCGTGCGTGACCAATGGGGTAACCATATTTGATAACGTTTTCGCCTTCTGCAAAATCTTTCAATGCAAACTTGTGTCCGGCGGGGATCTCTTCATTTAATGTTATTTCTACTTCATCCACAATGACTCTTTCTCCAGCCGATAGGGTGGTTATAGCTACCGCCACATTATCCGCAGGGTTGATTTTTAAATACTTGGTCTCCATATTCTTGTTCGTTAAATTAGTAATCGCTCACTGTTGGACACACCGTTGTTTATTGAAATAGAATTGAATGTTCTCCTTTGTCAATAAGTCAATCGGCATGAAATTTACTCTTGGTATCTCTTTCTTGAAGATGAGATGATCACACAATGCTTTGATACCATCAAACCCCTGAAGTCCAGGTTGCTGGGCAATGAGGAAAAATACACTACCTTGTTTCAAACAATCTACGTTACGTCCCAGCAGGTCATATCCTATCAGGTTGAAATTCTCTTTCTTTTGCTTCTGTAGGTATTCTCCGACAATATACACCTTTGAATTGAAAGTGATTCCATTTTTCACATTCGGATGTTCTCTGAAAAAATTGTCCAGCATCTGGGCGTCATTGCTATCATGTTTGGCATGTAAATTCAACTCACGTATGATGCGGTCAGGATGATGTCTTTGCATATATTCCCGAAAGCCTATTTCCCGTCGTTCCTGTTGATTGGATCCTACGATTCCTTCATTTATTTTGCGAAAGATCACAAGTTCCTGTTCACTCCCGGCAAGCAACATCATCATTTTGGCTGCAAAATGTCCGCTTTGGTGGGAATTTTGTCCAAAGAAAGAGAGTGCAGAAGCGTCTTCCAGATTTGAGTCTATATATATATAAGGTATAGAACGTTTGTTTAACTCCTCTGTAAAAGGTTGGGTATACTGCGGAACCGTAGGAGCGAACATGATTCCATCGGGATTCTGTTTCAGGATGTCTTGAGCCACGTTACTGAATGAATGATAATCAAACGGGTCGTAATAGGAGAGTTTCACAGAAATATTAAAGTCCGAATAGGTAACCAGAGCTTCATGAATACCTGCTTCAACGGCAGTCCAGTACTCGCCTTTCTCATGTTGTGGCAGTAAACAGGAGAAGGCATATTTCTTATTCGATGCCAATGCGCTGGCATACATGTTAGGCTGGTAGTCTAACTGTTTCAAGATTTCCTCCACGCGCTTTCTGCTGGTTTCCGACACACCGCTGCGTCCATGTATCACGCGATCTACCGTTCCCACTGATACATCTGCCATCTTGGCTATATCTTTGATACGTATTCTTTCAGACTCCATATATTTCATATTTTATCGGAACTTGTGTCCGAACACAATAATAATCTTAATATTTTCGATACAAATATATGACAATTTTTGTAATTACGAAAATTGTTGTATCTTTGTGCCCGCACACGAAGAATATGAAAAGTATATGTAGCTTTGTTATAGTTCGCAAATATTCAGCGTATTAAGTGCTTGTTTGTTCTTTAAATGATAATTTGAAAGTTATAAATTAATCACATATAAAAAATAAATAAGATTATGGGAAAGAAAGTCGTTACATTAGGTGAGATCATGTTAAGACTGTCCACTCCGGGAAATACTCGTTTTGTTCAGTCTGATTCTTTTGATGTCGTATATGGTGGTGGTGAAGCAAATGTTGCTGTAAGCTGTGCTAACTACGGACATGATGCTTACTTTGTGACTAAGTTGCCGAAGCATGAGATTGGTCAGTCGGCTGTTAATGCGTTACGTAAATATGGTGTAAAGACGGACTTCATTGCTCGTGGCGGTGATCGTGTGGGTATCTATTATCTTGAGACTGGTGCTTCTATGCGTCCTAGCAAGGTGATTTATGACCGTGCACATTCTGCTATTGCTGAAGCAGATGCTGCAGATTTTGATTTTGATGCCATCATGGAAGGTGCTGATTGGTTCCACTGGTCTGGTATTACTCCGGCAATCTCTGATAAAGCTGCCGAATTGACAAAATTGGCTTGTGAAGCCGCAAAACGTCATGGCGTTACAGTATCTGTCGATCTTAACTTCCGTAAGAAATTGTGGACAAAAGAAAAAGCACAGTCAATCATGAGACCGTTGATGCAATATGTAGACGTTTGCATTGGTAACGAGGAAGATGCCGAACTTTGCTTGGGCTTTAAGCCGGATGCAGATGTAGAAGGCGGAAAGACTGATGCTGAAGGTTATAAAGGAATATTTAAAGCAATGGCTAAGGAATTTGATTTCAAGTATGTCATTTCTACATTGCGTGAATCTTTCTCTGCAAGTCATAATGGATGGAAAGCAATGATTTATAACGGTGAAGAATTCTATGAATCAAAGCGTTATGATATAAATCCGATTGTAGACCGTGTTGGTGGTGGAGATTCTTTCTCTGGTGGTATTATTCACGGTTTGTTGACAAAGCCTAATCAAGGTGCAGCTCTTGAGTTTGCTGTGGCGGCTTCTGCGTTGAAACACACTATCAATGGTGACTTTAATCTTGTTTCGGCAGAAGAAGTTGAAGCTTTAGCAGGCGGTGATGCAAGTGGACGTGTACAGCGTTAATTATTAACCCAATTAAATTATTAAGAGAGATGGCTAAGTTTGATAAAATAGCAGTATTAGGTAAGATTGGTTCTACCGGAATGGTGCCTGTCTTTTATCATAAAGACGCAGAAGTAGCAAAAAAAGTAGTAAAGGCTTGTTATGAAGGTGGAGTTCGTGCTTTTGAATTTACTAACCGTGGCGATTTTGCTCATGAAGTATTTGCTGAAGTCGTGAAATATGCAGCAAAGGAATGTCCGGAAATGGCAATGGGTGTAGGTTCTATTGTGGATCCTGCTACAGCAGCTCTTTACTTGCAATTGGGTGCAAACTTTGTTGTTGGACCCTTGTTCAATCCTGAAATCGCCAAGATTTGCAATCGTCGTTCTGTTGCTTATACTCCAGGTTGTGGAAGTGTTTCTGAAGTAGGATTTGCACAAGAAGTGGGCTGTGATCTTTGTAAGATATTCCCAGGTGATGTATTAGGTGCAAAACTTGTAAAAGGTTTATTGGCTCCGATGCCTTGGTCTAAACTGATGGTGACTGGCGGAGTTGAACCTACTCAAGAGAATCTGACTGCATGGATTAAAGCTGGTGTATTTTGTGTGGGAATGGGCTCTAAACTCTTCCCGAAAGATAAAGTTGCTGCTGAAGATTGGACGTATATTACTGAAAAATGTAAAGAAGCATTGGCTTATATCGCAGAGGCCAGAAAATAATATATTTCATTTTGTTTAAAGGTGTTTAAAGGGGACAGCCATTGGGGTGGAATCTGATACCACTCCAGTGGTTTGTTTTTGTGGATGAGAGTGAATTAAATTGAAAAATATGTTATAAAACATGATTTATCTATACCTTTGTTTGCGAACACGGAAATTTTTCCTACCTTTGCATCGCAGTTGTGAAACTGCTTATAATTATGATTATAAATGTTTTAGTTTTCAATAAAGGATTAGTTAGGTAAAAAGATTAGTTGTGGAAGTTTTTATAGGTTAAAATTAATATTTAGGTAATTAGGTATAGAAAAGGTAAAAGTTGTAAGATTGAATTTTGATAGGTAGAAGAAAATTAGGTAAAAATGAGATTGTGTTTTAGGTAACAAGTGAGATTAGTTAAAAGAAAAGCCAATAGGGCTTTTCTTACGGTGGGCGAGGGATCGTAAGATTTTCTCGTTTTTTTGTTTTAAAAAGGTGTCAATTCCTTCTAGGTGCGGGTGTGAGCATGATTCAGATCAGGACAAAAAGATGATAATAGAATAGTATGCTCTAATCTTATTTTTTGAGGTCGAACAGATAAGTCATTTTCACTACGATAGTGCTATGGGCAGAACGGGCAAAATAATCCTTCTTTGTATTCTTATAGAAATCAGATAAAGCATAATAGTATCTTCCTTCCACAAGAAAGTTCCCTATGTTGGTACGCAATTCCAGTCCTGCACCTCCTGTTATACCGTAATCGAATTTATTTTCAATTTTCTTGTCATGCTGTTCGATAGTCAAGTAGTTAGTGGAGGTAGTATTCCATGCATCATTTATTGTTTGGGTGTCGTTGATAAAAAATCCTACTTGCGGACCTGCATGAATGAAGATCTGCATACCTTGCTCTTTTCCTAATGCTATATGGGCCAATAAGGGTATTTCCATATAATTCATCTTGCGAGTATATTGCAAGTCTGGATAATCTTCATAATACTCATCCCAACCATGCTGTGAAAAATTTAATTCAACCTGTGCACCGCAAATCATACGGAAATATTTCTCGGATATGTAACGGAGTGTCACTCCTCCGTTGATGCCCATTAAATTCTTTTGTTGGATTGTAGGGGAAAAATTGATACTATTGAGATTGATTCCGCCATTAAAACCTATTGCTAAATTATGTCGTTGTTCGCCCACTTGTGCGCGGCTTGGCAATACCCATATAGCAAGCAATAAAATGATTCCTACAATTTTTTTCTTCTTCATTTCTTTTGTTTTAGAGATTTATGTTTGTTTTTTAGATTTTCGTACATGCTGTAAGAGGATTATCAGCATGTACGGTAAAGCTATGGATTCGTCAATCGTAATCCAACTTGATCAGTTCATAATTCTTGGTAAAGCGGACAAAGAACACTTTCTTGTTGATAAGTCCTCCCCAGTTGTTGACTCGTTGGAATTTAAATCCGGTTTGAATAGGCACTAAATCCATTCGCTGCATGTTTTTCTCCAATTCGGATCCATACTGTGACAAACCTTTTAGGAAAAAATAACCGGTATCGAAACCTAACATCCCAAATTTTGGATAACGTTCGTCCATGTCTTTTCCATACCATCTACGATAGTTTTTGGTAAAGTTGATAGCAGCGGGTAACAGGTTATTGGTGTAGAAAGATGAATAAAAATAGGTATCCAACTCAAAAAATGCCTCTAGGTGATCTTTGGTATAAGTTTGCCATTCCGGATATCCAAATAGATGAATAGTGTGGTCAGGATTATCACGCACTAACAGAGTGAGTTGGGGGAGAATTTTTATCAGTGTTATGTTATTTCCTGATGTAGGGATGAATATGTTCTCTCGACCAGCACGCAACACTGCTTTCAGTGATTCCGTTGTTGAATTCTCTTTTAATGATTTCATTGGAATGGAACGATTTTTCAATTCGTCCTTCAGACCTTTGATAAATTCTGCTTTATCTTTCGTGCCTGTAGTTGCCTCAATGAAAATGACATTTGCATTAGGAAACTGACGTACAAAGTGATCGTACACTTCAGAATACAGATAAGATTGTGGAGTATTAATCTGGTAAATAGATGGATTGCGAAAAACACTATTATCTTTTGAGGTAAATGGTATTACTAGTCGGATATTATTCTTTTGGGCGAAATCGGCCAAAGGTTTAATATGCTGTTGATGTAACGGACCGAAAATAATATCCATATCCTTCATCTCTTTTTGAGATAATATATTGTTCAGGGATGCAGTTTCAGGACCGGAATTATAGGTATATAAATCAATAGAAACCCCGCTACGCTTTAAACTGTCTATTGCCATGAGAAATCCTTCATAATACTCTATCATTCGGGCTGCCTCATTTTGAGAGACATTTAAAAATGGCAATATAATGGCAGTCTTGATCGTACTGAAACGTTCGGCTATTTTCTTGTTTTCATTGAACAATTCGTTGTTGCTGGGAGATGTCTGTATCTGGGTTGAGGTTGATACTTGTGCTGTGGGGAATGGAATACAAAGAAATGTACCTTTCTTAATATTATTTTCTCCTTTCAACTCGGGATTGGCAGCTAACAATTCACTTTCTGATATACCATATTCACGGCTGATACTATATACAGTTTCTTTTCGTTTTACCTTATGCATCTCTTTGCATCGTGATTGTACAGGTCCTTGAATAGGAGGAATGTTGGTTTCAGTTACAGTCTCTACTGTGATAACTTCCATTTCTTTTGTAGAAGGAACCCGTATAACTTGACCTATACGAAAGTTCTCGGCACTCAGCCCGGGATTGGCATCACATATTGCTTTGGCAGATACTTTATATTTTACCGTCAGCCGATAGAGGGTTTCACCTTGTGCTATAGTATGGAATGTTTCAGTTTGAGTATTGGCGGCTGTACGCGGAATACGGAGCGTATGTCCTACGAAGATTTTTTCATCACTTCCAGGATTCAACTTTATAATATCTGATTGTGCGACACCATACATGCTGGATATGGAATAAAGGCTTTGTCCCTTTTCAATAGTATGCAGAAAATATGACTGGTTTTCTTGCGCAAATGCCCCCAAACTGTATGCCCCGACAAACAGCATGGAATAGAAAATTCGATTAATCGTTCTCATTCAATATCATTGGTTTATGTTTACAACTTCCCAAATTAGTTGCAAAGATAGAGTTTTTGTCTAAAATTAGCGAATGGAATGAGTTAAGAAATAATATTGTGCATTTTAAAATTGAAAAATTCTCAGTACACGCTGATATTCGCAGGGAAACCGTTATTTTTGCAGGTATTATGCGATGCGGATTGTTTTTATATATCGGTTACGTGGCAATGTTGCTGTTTGGAAATATACCGATGTGGGCTTACAGGAGAACGACTGGATTGTTAGAGATCTCTCCTGTAGCAGTTTTGCTTTCTGAAAATGGAGCAATCCCCAAAGAAGAGGTATTTGTTTATCCTAGTGATACATATATTGGTTCTGCTCCTCTTGAATTCCGTTTCTTATGGAAAGAGTTTGCTGATTCTGACGAAGAGTCGGCGGCGATAGGAAATCTTCGTTATGAGTGGAACTTTTCACGTGATGCAGCTTTTAGTGATATTTTCTTGACACGTTTCGATGCCGAGACCATTTATACTTTTCAAGAGACTGGTTTGTTTTATGTACGTCTGATAACAACAGATGTGGAAACCGGAAATACTGAATTTTCTGAATCGTTTATTATTCGCATAGCAGAGTCGGAACTTGAAGTTCCCAATGCTTTCTCTCCTAATGGAGATGGGGTAAATGATGTATTTCGTGTAAAACATAAATCCTTGGTTCGTTTCAATGCGTATGTTTTTAATCGTTGGGGACAACAACTCTATCATTGGGGATTGCAGAATATAGATGTTGGATGGGATGGTACTGCTCACGGTGGAAATGTACCGGAAGGGGTCTATTTCATAGTGGTAGAAGCTGAAGGAGCAGACGGAGTTAATTATAGGATAAAAAGTGATATTAATATATTAAGATAAATGACTGAAGAAACAGAACACATTAGTGTGTATGGTGCCCGTGTGCACAACCTGAAAAATATCGATGCAGAAATACCCCGTAATAGTCTTACTGTGATTACGGGATTGAGCGGAAGTGGTAAATCATCATTGGCGTTCGATACGATTTTTGCCGAAGGACAGCGCCGCTATATTGAGACCTTCTCAGCGTATGCCCGTAATTTCCTTGGAAATTTGGAACGTCCTGATGTCGATAAAATTACGGGATTGAGTCCGGTTATTTCTATTGAGCAGAAAACTACAAATAAGAATCCACGTTCTACGGTAGGAACTACAACAGAGATATATGACTATTTACGTTTGCTCTATGCCCGTGCTGGTATAGCATACTCTTATCTTTCGGGTGAGAAGATGGTGAAATATACAGAAGAGCAGATACTTGAACTTATTTTGAAAGAGTATAAAGGAAAAAAGATATATATACTTTCTCCGTTGGTTCGTGCCCGTAAAGGACACTACAAAGACTTGTTCGAACAAGTGCGTAAGAAAGGTTATCTTTATGTCCGTGTGGATGGTGAAGTGCGAGAAGCGCTGCCCGGTATGAAACTGGACCGTTACAAAAATCATGATATTGAAGTCGTTATCGATAAGTTGGTTGTGATGGACAAGGACGATATTCGTCTGAAAAAAAGTGTAGCTACTGCCATGCAGCAAGGTGATGGATTGCTGATGATTCTGGATTTACAAACAGAGAATATTCGTCATTATAGTAAGCGTTTGATGTGCCCCGTTACCGGATTGTCTTATCGTGAGCCTGCCCCCCATAATTTCTCGTTCAATTCTCCGCAAGGTGCTTGTCCGAGGTGTAAAGGATTGGGTGTGGTCAACCAGATTGATGTGGAAAAGGTGATTCCGAATCGCGAACTGTCCGTTTACGAAGGTGCAGTCATACCGTTGGGAAAGTATAAGAATAGTATGATTTTCTGGCAAATAGCAGCATTATTAGAAAAGTATGAGGCTACTTTGAAGACTCCGGTTAAAGAACTGCCAGATGAAGCTCTTGATGAAATTCTTTATGGTTCTGATGAACGCATAAAAATTAAGAGTTCGCTGATTGGTACCTCATCTGATTATTTTGTGACATTTGAAGGAGTAGTGAAATACATTCAAATGTTGCAGGAGAAAGATGCTTCTGCTACTGCACAGAAATGGGCGGAGCAATTTGCCAAAACTACCGTTTGTCCGGAATGTAGGGGTGCAAGGTTGAATAAGGAAGCTCTACATTTTCGTATTCATGATAAGAATATCTATGAACTTTCCTGCATGGATATTAGTGAACTTTACGATTGGCTGATGAAAGTAGATGAACATCTGGAGAGCAAGCAACGTCAGATCGCTACTGAAATATTGAAAGAAATACGTACACGCCTGAAGTTTTTGCTGGATGTGGGGCTAGATTATCTTGCGCTTGACCGTGGTTCGGTTACTCTTTCTGGAGGAGAAAGCCAACGTATCCGTTTGGCTACACAAATAGGTTCCCAGTTGGTAAATGTCCTGTATATTCTTGATGAACCGAGCATAGGCCTGCATCAGAGGGATAACCAGCGGCTTATCCATTCTCTGAAAGAATTGAGGGATATAGGTAATACAGTGATTGTGGTGGAACATGACAAAGACATGATGTTGGCTGCTGATTACGTGATTGATATGGGACCGAAGGCCGGTCGCTTAGGCGGTGAAGTTGTTTTTTCCGGAACTCCTAAAGAGATGCTTAAAACACATACTCTGACTTCACAATATCTCAACGGAGAATGCCAAATAGAGATTCCGGCAAAACGCCGTGTAGGAAATGGGCATAGTTTATGGCTTCGCGGTGCACGTGGAAATAATCTGAAAGGAGTAGATGTCGAGTTTCCTCTTGGAAAATTGATTTGTGTGACGGGAGTATCCGGTAGTGGAAAGTCTACACTCATCAATGAAACCTTGCAACCGATATTGTCGCAGAAGTTCTATCGTTCGCTTCAAGATCCTTTGGAATACGACAGCATCGAAGGACTTGAATATATAGATAAGGTAGTGAATGTGGACCAATCACCTTTAGGGCGTACACCACGTTCCAATCCGGCAACCTATACAGGCGTCTTTTCTGATATCCGTAATCTATTTGTAGGATTGCCCGAAGCTAAGATACGTGGTTATAAGCCTGGACGTTTTTCCTTCAATGTCAGTGGCGGGCGTTGTGAAGCTTGTCAAGGTAATGGTTATAAAACGATTGAGATGAATTTTCTGCCTGATGTATATGTGCCTTGTGAAGTGTGTCATGGAAAACGCTATAATCGTGAAACACTGGAAGTCCGTTTTAAAGGAAAGTCTATTGCCGATGTGCTGGATATGACTATCAATCGTGCTGTAGAGTTTTTTGAGAATGTGCCGCAGATTCTAAATAAAATCAAAGTGATACAGGAAGTCGGCTTGGGATATATTAAGTTGGGACAGTCTTCCACTACACTTTCGGGAGGAGAAAGTCAACGTGTGAAATTGGCCACCGAACTTTCAAAACGAGATACGGGCAAGACACTCTACATTCTTGATGAGCCGACGACAGGTCTTCACTTCGAAGATATTCGTGTACTGATGAATGTGCTTAATAAATTGGTGGATAAAGGTAACACTGTTATTGTCATCGAGCATAATCTTGATGTGATCAAAATGGCAGATTACATTATAGACATGGGACCTGATGGTGGTAAAGGGGGAGGGCAACTCCTTAGTTCCGGTACACCGGAAGAAGTGGCGGAGAGCAAAAAGGGGTATACCCCAAGATTTTTGAAAGAAGAATTGAAAGGATAAATTATGAAAATCAATAAAACAAATGCGGCAAGGCTTTTGGACAAAGCCAAAATTGCATACGAACTGATCCCTTATGAAGTGGATGAAAATGATTTAAGTGCTATTCATGTGGCTGCCTCTTTGGGAGAGAATATCGAACAGGTATTTAAAACTCTTGTGTTGCATGGCGATAAAAATGGGTATTTCGTATGTGTCATTCCTGGTGAGCATGAAGTGGATCTGAAGTTGGCTGCTAAAACCTCCGGTAACAAGAAATGTGACCTCATTCCGATGAAAGATTTACTTCCTTTGACAGGATATATCCGTGGTGGATGTACACCTATCGGCATGAAGAAACCATTTCCGACTTACATCCATGTATCTTGTCTGGATTATCCTTATATATACATAAGTGCCGGTCAGCGGGGATTGCAGTTGAAGTTGGATCCAAAAGACTTAATTAAGGAGACTCATGCCGAGGTTTGCGTTCTTTTTGAGGAGTAATTTAGCTTTCTTGCATGAAATTTCAGTAAAATGCATATATTTGCAGAAGCATAAACAAAAAATTAATCTAATTACTAATTTAAAAACTTATATCTATGTTTAAGAATCATCCTAAGGGGCTATTGGCAGCAGCTATCTCCAATATGGGCGAACGATTCGGTTATTACATTATGAATGCCGTTTTAGTATTGTTTCTTTGCTCCAAGTTTGGCCTGAGTGACGAAACCAGTTCCATTATTTATTCGGTTTTCTATTGCGGAATTTATGTGTTAAGCCTGATTGGCGGTATCATTGCCGATAAGACACAAAATTATAAAGGAACTATTATGTCGGGATTGATAGTGATGTCGTTGGGTTATGTCATTCTATCTATTCCAGTTCTGTCTACTGCTGAGAATATTGGTTGGCTGCTTCCTTTGACTTGTGTATCATTGTTTTTCATTGCTTTCGGTAATGGACTTTTCAAGGGAAATTTGCAGGCTATCGTTGGTCAGATGTATGACAATCTCGAAAAAGAAGCAGAACAAAAAGGACCTGAGGCGTTGAAGCTGGCAAAGAGCCGTCGTGATTCAGGTTTTCAGATTTTCTATGTATTTATAAATATCGGTGGTTTGATTGCACCTTTCGTTGCTCCTTTGCTTAGAGAATGGTGGTTGAAGGTGCACAGCATGATGTATAATGCAGACCTTCCTGCACTATGTCATCAGTATCTGAAAGAAGGGTCGGAAATGGCTTCTGATAACCTGTCTAACCTGAATGAGCTGGTTGCAAAAGTAGGAGGAACGGTGACTACTGATTTAGCTCCGTTCTGTACCCAATATCTTGATGTGTTCAATACGGGTATCCATTATTCGTTCATCGCTTCTGTAGTGGCTATGCTCATCTCTCTTTCCATTTTTGTGGCATGCAGAAAAGTATTCCCCACACCGGGTAAGAAAGAAAAGCAAGAGTCAGTGGGCTATACTCCTGAAGAGAAAGCTGCTATGGCAAAAGAAATAAAGCAGCGCCTGTATGCATTGTTTGCAGTATTGGGTATCGTGATTTTCTTCTGGTTCTCGTTCCATCAGAATGGACAGTCACTCTCACTTTTTGCCCGTGATTTCGTGGTGACCGATAGCATTGCACCTGAAATATGGCAGGCTGTGAATCCATTCTTTGTGATAGTACTTACTCCGCTTATTATGCTTTTCTTCGGTTCACTTGCCCGTCGTGGAAAACAGATTTCCACTCCTAAGAAGATTGCGATTGGTATGGGGATTGCAGGACTTGCCTTTTTATTCCTTACCCTATACTCTGCTATGCAGGGCTATCCTTCCGGTACTGAATTCAAAGCAATGGCAGACTCTGCGAAAGCTGGGTTGAAAGCGGGTCCGTGGGTACTGATCGTTGTTTATTTCTTCCTGACCGTAGCTGAACTTTTCATTTCTCCGCTTGGTCTTTCATTTGTTTCTAAGGTGGCTCCTAAGCATATTCAGGGCTTGTGCCAAGGTTTGTGGTTAGGTGCGACGGCAATAGGTAATCTTTTCTTATTCCTTGGTCCGATGATGTATAACAAGATTCCTATCTGGCAATGCTGGACCGTATTCTTCGTTATTTGCCTTGTCTCAATGAGTGTCATGTTTGCTATGGTGAAGTGGTTGGAACGGGTGACGAAATAAACTGAAAATATTATATTGGAAAGGCTGCGCAATCAGAATGAAAAATGTTGCGCAGCCTTTTTTTATGTGATATCTTTGATTCTCAGTCTATTTCCAGCTCCATTATATAGTCATTCATATAATATCCGTTTCCTATCGGGAAGTCTCTCTCTCTTACTATTCTCATACCCATATGTTCGTAGAATTTCAGAGCTTTGTTGTTACGGTTTACATTCAGTTCCATTACGCATGGGGTGGGATGTATTTCCTTTATATATCTGACGGCTTCATGGAATAGGAAACTACCGCAGTGTACTCCCTGAAAAGAAGGGAGTACATAGATTTTTTGCAGATGAAACAGGTTTTCACCTTGTTGTTGTATGGATACGTAGCCGCATGCTTCGTCATTATGATATGCTATGAAATAGATATGCCCTTCTTCTTCCATTTGCTTACGAAGGTTTTCTAAGGAGTACATCCATTCCATCATGTATTCACTCTGTTCTGGTGAGAGGATATCTTTATAGGTCTCGGGAAATGTCTGCCATGCAAGTGTATGAATCAACTTGCAATCGGCTACTGTTGCTTTTCTTATTGCTAACATACATTGTTGTATTTATACCTTTTATAATGCAAAGATTTTAGTAGATG
>Ga0137307_100282_pt1 | contig 75632 bp, 73 predicted proteins | sample NAcewD2O_March_2_FD_97180 | JGI IMG/M metagenome (GOLD analysis project Ga0137307, IMG submission 97180) | Mouse cecal microbial communities from Vienna, Austria - N-Acetylglucosamine amended D2O_March | ecosystem: Host-associated > Mammals > Digestive system > Large intestine > Cecum | place...
ATATCCGGCAGTGAGCGCAATTTCGAGGATCGGTTTATCGGAAAAAACAAGCAGCTTTGCGGCCTCGGTCAGCCTGCGGCGCTGTGCATAGGTCTGGATCGTTAAGCCAACCGTGGCCGTAAACATCCGATGCAGATGGTACTTTGAGTAATGCAGTGCCTCCGCGATAGTTTCCAGATCCAACTTTTCATGTAGGTGGCTTTCGATATAATCGATTACCGCTATAACATTTTTGATATTTCCTGACATTGCAGCTTCCTCCTTTCTCACCAGTATTCCGACCAGAATACTGTAATTATAGCAGAGAGCTTTCTTCCGTTTTTCATGTATCTTGCGGTTTTTATAATTTAAAGGCCGCAAAACAAAGATTTACCAATATTTAACATCCCACTCTATAAATCCGAAAACTCCGGCATCTGCTTCCTCAGCGTAATGCCCATAATAGCCGCCGTGTTCGTTATGATGCCAAGCGGCAGGTTCTCATCAATCACCATGACACATTTTTCATTCTGTAAATCCATCTTTCAGTCCTCCTGTTCTTTGGAGGATTTCTCCTCCTGATTTTTTTGATAACAGCAGTAGAGATAGGACCTGCGAAAACCCAACCACCCATATTGCTTCAGCAGTCCTTCCTTCCCCGGGAAATATGCGATTCCTTTTTCTTATGAATTGATGATAAAAGAAAATACGTTACATGTAATTGATATGCAACAAAAAATTCAGCGTTGTAATTGATACTTATTCTTTCAAGAGGACTTAATTCCAGTTTATACGCCTTAATAATTGAATCAAAGCTATTGTCGTTGCATGGACAAATTCCAAGCAACAGCATTTCCTTATCTCCGCTTCGTCCTGCCTGGCGGTAAATCCTTATATGCCGAAGTAATTCTTCCCACCATTCTTGAAATGTGGTATATTCAAAAATATTTGAAATTACCTATTGACCCTCACGGAACGTCATGGGTTAAAGTGGATATATCAAGAACAGGAGGCCGATAGCTATGAGGACAGTAAAAGAAGTATCAAATTTAACAGGTATCAGCGTGCGCACGCTCCACTATTATGATGAAATCGGGTTATTAAAGCCGACTGGCAAAAGTGAAGCGGGATACCGGCTTTATGACGATAAAGCACTGGAAACATTACAGCAAGTGTTGTTCTTCCGTGAGTTTGATATTCCTTTGAAGGAAATCAAAGCGATTATGGCGAACCCGGCTCTTGACAGAAACCAGATTTTACAAATGCAGAGGAAAATGCTGACGGCAAAAAAGGAGCGCATGGAACGCCTGATCGCCAGCATTGACGACATCCTGAAAGGAGAAAACAAAATGGATTTTGCAGTTTTTAGTAAAACAGAGATTGAGGAAATGTTCCAGACTATGATGGAGCATATGCCGGAAAACATGAGAAACATCGCAATAAAAGAATTTGGGAGCATTGAGCAATGGAAAAAGCATTACACGGAAGCCGTATCTTCTGAAAAAATGCAGAAAGGATATGCAAAGGTAGTTGAATGGTATGGCGGGAAAGACAAATTTTTATCTGTCGCCCAGAACCCCATCAGCAAAGAAGTTGCAGAAAGCTATAACAAACGGATTGAAGCAATTTTGCAAAAGCTAATCGCTAAACGGGATTGTGCCGTGGATTCTTTTGAAGTAAAAGAGATAGTCGGGGAATACGGCTTTGTTATGAAACAACTCTCACAGATAAAAGAGGAAAAGGGATTCATGCTGGCGCAGGCGCAATATTACCGTAATGAAAAAATCAAGTCGATGACGGATGAAAAGTACGGAGATGGGGCTTCAGTTTTTTTTGCACAGGCGATTGAATCCTTTTATGGGAAAGAATAAATAGAAGGACAACTAAATATCTGCCGATAATATGGCGACAAAGAGCAGGAAATCTAAACAGGTTATCCTGTTCTTTTTTGCCCGGAACGCCTTGACTCATAAACCGGATGAAAAAATCAGTATTGTGGAAGGCATCAGAAACGATAATTTTTAGAGGAGAACGGAAATGGCGTTAATAAGTACGGAAAATCTTTCAAAGAGATACGGAAAAGATGAAGTGGAGGTTATGGCGTTGGACAAAGTAAGCCTGTTTATAGAAGAAGGGGAAATTTTGTCCGTTATGGGAACTTCCGGCAGTGGAAAATCCACCCTTTTAAATCTTTCGGGCTTCAGGCTGAAGAAAATGGGATTTATATTCCAGTCCTGTAATCTGGTGCCGGAGCTGGCGGTCAGGGAAAACATACTGCTTTCCAAAGCCATTGCAAAGGAAAATGTTATGGAGCTTTTGAAGATGCTGAATGGCGATTACGGAATTACCATAGTGATGATAACCTACGATTTTGCTCCTGCCAAAATGACAACGAGTATGATAACCATAAGCGGCGGAAGGATAAATAGTGCCAAAGGGCATTTAAATAAAGTATTTGCTGATTGAGAACTTGCTTTTTCTGTGCTATACTTAATTCCGAAAAAGGATAAACTTAAGGAAAAATACCTGAAGCTTCATATCAGGAGGACAGCTCTTATGACAAAGAGAAAATTATTTTGGGATATTATATACGTTGGATTTCTTTTAGCGGCGATAATTGTTTTGTTTTGGTGGTATACGGGGCAGAACAGCAGGCGGATGGAAGAGCGGAATAAAGTATATGCAGCCGATTCGGCCCAGATAAAGGCGGAGCAGATTAATGATGAATTAAATAATGCTTTGAGCCGCATTAGCGCATATTCTTATTTTGCGGGAGCAAGCCTGAGCGAACCGGTAATTACACCCCGGGTGTTAAAGGAAATGGAGGAGAAATCACAATTTGATGCAGTCATTTTTACGGATCTTGAGGGTGTTGACCATGCTTCTGACGGACGGAGTGTGGATGTTATGGACAGGGATTTTTACATAGACGGCATAGAAGGAAATGATGGAATATCCGTTATATACGATCCCCGGTTTTTTAATGAAACAATGGTATGCTTTTATACACCTGTTTACTATGACGGGGAAATCATAGGCGTTTTGCGGGGAGCTTATTTGGCGGAAGAGTATTTACAAAGTATGCTGAATACCACGTATTTCGGCAAATCTGCGGAAGTGTTTTTGTGCGCGGCAGACGGGACGGTAATTGCCGGCTCGGGCAATACTACGATATATGAAGGAAACCTTTTGGAAATACTGCTGGAGAACGGCGTGATTGATGAAAAAGCGGCAGCCGATGCACGAACTGTTTTTGAAAAGGGCGGAGAGGGCGTATTTCTTTGTGATTCCGGCAGTAAAACAGATAACATCTGTGTGCAATATCTGCCCGATCTGGAATTTGTTCTGGTACAGACCTTTCCAAAAAGTGTGACCCAAAGCATGATAAAGGACGAAAACCTTGTGGGAATCCGTTTGGAGTCCATGCTGCTTGCACTGTTTATTATTTATATCGTCGTCCTCCTTGTCCGGGCCAACCGAAACAGAAAACTGCTGGAACAAAAGAATACGGAGATGGGGTATATTATCAACGGTGTCAATACCTTGTTTACCCGTTTTGTTATGATTGATTTTGAAGCGGATACTTACCAATATCTGGCGGGAACAAAGCCGGAGGGCATCAGCCTTGCAGTAAAGGGTTCTTATGAAGCATGGGTAAAGCATATAAGCTCTCTTTTGATAAACGACAGCGAGCGTTTGCAGTTTGCAAAGTCCCTGGAAAAGGATTCCCTGATGAAAGCCTTGCAGGAACAAAATGATGTACGTTTTGAATGTCATGTAAACCGGTGCGGGAAGAAAGAATGGGAGCATATAAATGTTATCTGTCTGGAAAGGAAAGAGGGAAGAGCTGTTAAGGTTTTGGCAACCCGTCAGAATATTACGGAATTAAAAGAACGGGAAATGCATATCCAGGCGGAAATGGCTCTTGCGGACAGAAAAGAGAGACAGTACCGGATCGCTGTTACTGCCAATGCTTTTTCTACCTTTGAATTTAATCTGTCCCGGGATTTGATAGAGCAGGATATTGTACGGGAAATAAACGGGCAGCAGGTTTCCTTACTCGAAAAAGCGGGCCTGAAAGCTCCCTGTAAAGCATCGGAGTGCTTTGAAAAATGGAAAGAGTTTGTTCTAAAAGAATCTCTTGAGGAATACAGCAAGATTGTCAATACGGAATATCTGAAGAAACGTTTTGAAGAAGGCGAGGCAGAGGTTATCATTGACTACTGGGGGCAGGATTCCGACAACGGGCAGATGTGCGTCCGCCAGTCCTTTATTATGACGCGGGATAATGATACGGATGATATTATGGTCATGGTTCTTTCAAGGGAAATTACGGAGCAGGTACAGAAACAAAGAGAGCAGACCCAGGCGCTGCAGGATGCGCTGATGCAGGCACAGCATGCAAATAAGGCAAAATCCACTTTCCTTTCCAATATGTCCCATGACATCCGTACGCCCATGAATGCGATTATTGGATTTACCACCATTGCCGTCAGCCATATTGACAATAAGGATCAGGTTAAGGATTGTCTGCAGAAGGTATTATCATCAAGCAACCATCTGCTGAGCCTGATTAACGATATTCTGGATATGAGCAGAATCGAAAGCGGAAAGGTACAGATTAAGGAGCAGGAGTGTAACATTTCCGAGCTTATGCATAATCTGGTCAATATCATCCAGCCTCAGGTAAAAGCAAAGCAGCTGGAATTATTTATTGATACCTTTGAAGTTGCCAATGAAGATGTCATAGCGGATTCATTGAAATTAAACCAGATATTTATTAATCTTTTAAGCAATGCGGTAAAATACACTCCTGCAGGCGGAACCATTACCTTCCGCATTATGCAGAAAACCACCTTCCGCCATGGATACGGCGATTATATCTTTGTCATTAAGGATAACGGTATCGGTATGTCCAAGAATTTTGTGGAGCATATTTTTGAGCCCTTTGAGCGGGAGACAACCGTGACGCAAAACGGCATTCAGGGAACGGGACTGGGCATGGCAATTACCAAAAACCATGTGGAAATGATGAACGGCACAATCAGCGTTGAAAGCGAGGTCGGCAAGGGCAGTACCTTTACCGTAGAACTGGGGCTGAAGCTGCAGAATACCGAAAAGAACGCAGCCCAGATCAAAGAGCTGGAAGGCCTGCGCGTGCTGGTTGTGGATGATGATTTTAATACCTGCGACAGCGTCAGCAAAATGTTAAAGCAGATCGGTATGCGTTCCGAGTGGACAACCTCGGGCAGAGAGGCGATCTATCGTGCAAAATCAGCCTATGAGGAAGGGGATGCTTACCATACCTATATTATTGACTGGCAGATGCCGGAAACCAGCGGTGTGGAAACCGCAAGAAAAATCCGCAGTTCTGTGGGAGAAGATGCGCCCATTATTATTTTAACGGCTTATGACTGGACTGACATTGAGGAAGAAGCACAGGATGCGGGAGTAACGGCGTTTTGTGCCAAGCCGCTCTTTATGTCCGATTTAAAATCTGTCCTGTTGGCAACCAACAACCTTATTGAAAAAGAGGAAGAGACAGCGGAATGGCTCAAGGAAAATTTTGATGGGAAGCGTGTCCTGCTGGTGGAGGATATTGAGCTAAACCGCGAAATAGCGGAAGTAATTCTCACGGAAGCGGGCTTTTTGGTAGAAACGGCGCCGGATGGAACGGATGCGGTATCCATGGTGGATGCGTCGGAAGAGAATTATTATGATGCGGTTTTAATGGATATACAGATGCCCATTATGGATGGCTATGAAGCAACGCGGACCATCAGAAGCCTTCCAAGGAAGGATGTTAAGGATTTACCGATTATAGCCATGACGGCCAACGCTTTGGAGGAGGATAAGGAGGCGGCCTTAAAGAACGGAATGAATGCCCATATTGCAAAGCCGCTTGACATGAATATCTTCATGTCTGTGCTGAAAAGGTTTCTGAAATAGCTTCGGAACATTTGTTTAAGAGCTTTGCAAATGCCGGAGAATTGGTTAAATAAAGAGGAGAATGAAAAAATGGAACAAAGAGAAATGGAACAGGTCATGAAAAAGGCGGAGGTCTTAATAGAAGCCCTGCCTTACATACAGCGGTTTAACCGCAAGATCATCGTTGTAAAATACGGCGGCAGCGCCATGAGCAATGAAGAACTGCAAAAGAATGTTATCAAAGACGTTACCCTGTTAAAGCTGGTAGGCTTTAAGCCCATTATCGTTCATGGCGGCGGAAAGGCCATCAGTAAATGGGTAGGCAAGGTGGGAAAGGAAGCCGAATTTGTGGGCGGCCTTCGTGTAACCGACGAGGAAACCATGGAAATTGCGGAAATGGTCTTGGGAAGGGTCAACAAAAGCCTGGTTACCATGGTACAGGAGCTTGGGGTTAAGGCCGTAGGCATCAGCGGAAAAGACGGCGGTCTGTTAAAGGTGGATAAAAAATATTCCGACGGCAAGGACATCGGATATGTGGGAGATATTAAAGAGGTGGACGCCAAGATCCTTTATGATCTTCTGGAAAATGATTTTCTGCCTATTGTAGCGCCGGTAGGTCTGGATGATGATTTTCATACCTACAATATCAATGCGGATGACGCCGCATGCGCCATTGCCAAAGCGGTAAAGGCGGATAAGCTGGTATTCTTAACGGATATTGAGGGTCTTTACAGGGATATTGATGATAAGAGTACTTTTATTTCCAGACTGACCGCTTCCGATGCAAAGGCGCTGATCAACAGCGGCGTTATCGGCGGAGGCATGCTGCCCAAGCTGAACAATTGTACCACAGCTATTGAGGAGGGAGTCAGCCGGGTGCATATTTTGGACGGAAGGGTTCCCCATTGCCTGCTTTTGGAAATCTTTACAAAGCAAGGTATCGGTACGGCAATTATTTCCGATGATGATAATCTGGCAAAGGGAATCCACAGGGACAGATTCTGCCCGGAGGAAGAATAAAAGGGAATCCGATGAAATGAAATATCATTTTAAACGGAAGAAAAAACCCGTAAACAGTTAGGAGAGAATAGAATGGTAAAGGACATGAAAACATATATTGACGAGGCGGAAAGCGCCCTGTTACACACCTATAACCGTTATCAGGTGGTGCTTGACAAGGGAGACGGCGTTTATCTGTATGATATGAACGGAAAACGTTATCTGGATTTTGTGGCGGGCATTGCCGTGTTTGCATTGGGATATGGAAATACAGAATATAACGATGCTTTAAAGGAGCAGATTGATAAAATCATCCATACCTCCAATTATTACTATAATATACCTGCGATTGAGGCGGCGAAAAAGCTGAAAGAGGCTTCCGGCATGGCTCGGGTGTTCTTTACCAACTCCGGGGCGGAGGCTATGGAAGGCGCCATTAAGGCGGCAAGAAAGTATGCCTACAATAAGGACGGCAAAACAGACCATGAAATCATTGCCATGAACCATTCCTTCCACGGACGCACCATGGGCGCATTGGCTGTTACGGGAAATCCCCACTACAGGGAAGCCTTTGAGCCTTTGATCGGAAATATCAGATTTGCCGATTTAAATGATCTAGAGAGCGTTAAAGCGCAGATTACGGACAAGACCTGTGCCATTATTTTTGAAACCGTTCAGGGAGAAGGAGGTATTTATCCCGCTACGCAGGAGTTTATGGAAGGCGTGCGCGCCATCTGCGATGAAAAGGATATCTTGATGATTTTAGACGAAGTGCAGTGCGGCATGGGAAGAACCGGTTATATGTATGCATGGCAGAAATACGGTGTAAAGCCGGATATTATGACCACTGCAAAGGCGTTGGGCTGCGGCGTTCCCATAGGAGCTTTTCTTTTAAACGAAAAGGCGGGCAGTTCTTCTTTAGCGGCAGGAGACCATGGAACCACCTATGGCGGCAATCCTCTTGCCTGTGCGGCAGTCTGCAAGGTGTTTGAATTATTTGAAAAAAATCATATACTGGAAAATGTGAAGGAAGTTTCTGCATATCTCGAAAAGAGACTGGACGAACTTGCAAAGGAATGTGCGGATATAAAGTGCCGCAGGGGCGCGGGGCTTATGCAGGGGCTGGAATTTTATAAGCCTGTAGGCGATATTATTATAAAGGCGATGGACGCAGGACTGATTCTCATCAATGCGGGCAGCCATATTATTCGCTTTGTTCCGCCTCTTGTTATCGGAAAACAGGATGTGGATGATATGATTGCCATTTTAAAAAAATGCCTGTAAAATAACAGGGCAACACAATGTAGGGAAAGGATTAAAGTTGGAAGAAAAGCTTTCAATTTTGATTTGAGGGTCAGATATGACAAAAAAGATTTATGCAATTCTTCTGATAATTGCCATGACGGCTTTAACGGCTCTGGCAGGAAATACAGAGAGCGCACAGACGGAGACGGCGGGTCTGTTTCAAAAAAAAGAAAATATTGTTATCTGGTATACGGATGACGTCCTAAGCGATTATCTGGCAGGGGCGGCGTTAAAATATTATGAGGAAAAGAATGTACGCGTTACGCCGGTGCTGGTATCCGGGCTGCAGTATTTAGAGCAGATACATGAGGCCCAGATGAGCGGGGAAGGCGCGCCGGATTTGTACATTATCAGTAACGATACGCTGGAAAAGGCTTATTTATCGGGGCTGGCGGCACAGATTACGGATCCGGAGGGGATTGTGAATACCTCCCACTATTCGGATGCGGCTCTTCATGCGGTCACATATGAAAATAAGCTGTTAGGTTATCCCCTGTATTTTGAAACTTCGATTTTTTTATATAATGAAACTTACCTGTCAGATATGGCGGTTAAAGCCATTGAGGCGGAACGGAATGCGGCAGAAGGGGAAGCCGCCATGGAAATGGTGGAGACTGCGGAGTCGGATGCAGAGCTGGAAGCCCTGGCTGAAAACGATAACGATGCTACCTTGATTAGCGACATTACGGAAGAACAGATAGAAGAGAAGAAAGCGGCTCTTGTCCCGGCTACCATGGATGGCATTCTTACCTTTGCGGAGTCTTATGAGGCGCCGGAAACGGTAGAAGCGGTATTTAAATGGGATGTATCGGACATTTTCTACAATTATTTTATTGTAGGAGCCAGCATTGACGTGGGTGGCATAAATGGCGACGATTCCGGCATTATTGATATTTATAATCAGAAAGCTGTTGAATGCATGACCCTTTATCAGCAGTTGAACCAGTTTTTCTCCATCGACACAAAGGCGGTTACTTACGATTCGGTACTTTCAGAGTTTATAGAAGGAAAAATTGTCTTTACCGTGGCCACCACCGATGCCATCGGCAAACTGGAAAAGGCAAAAAAGGACGGCACCTTTGCCTATGAGTACGGGGTAACTGCAATTCCCGCGGTCAGTGATGCCTTAGATTCCAAGAGCCTGTCCGTAACCAATGCGGCAGTTATAAACGGATTTAGTAAAAACGGGGGACTGGCCAATGATTTTGCCTCTTATCTGGTTGAGAACCAGGCAGAGGATTTTTACACAATGACGGATAAGATTCCTTCCAGATATGATATAGCCTATGGAAATCCTGCGGTTCTTGCGGCGCTTTCGGAATATGGCACATCAGTGCCCGTTCCCAAAATGATGAAGACTTCTAATTTCTGGGCACAGCTGGAAATCGCTTTTACCAAGATCTGGACGGGTTCTAATGTAGAAGAGGTTTTAAGCGGACTGGATGAAGGAATAAAAAAACAGATATGAGAATATTTTTAACCGGGCATGGGTATAATAATTCCAATAATATTTGGAGGGATTTATTCATGCTTGGTTTTTTGATTGCTATTTTATCAGGAGCGCTTATGAGTATACAGGGGGTTTTTAATACGGAAGTGACAAAAAACTCTTCCATGTGGAGCGCCAACGCTTTTGTACAGTTGACGGCTTTTGCGGTCTGCATTCTGGCATGGCTGTTTACAGACAGAACCAGCTTTATGAAGGTCTTTTCCGTACAGCCCAAGTACATGCTTTTAGGAGGGGTGATCGGCGCTTTTATTACTTATACGGTCATTGTGAGCATCAATCAGCTAGGGCCGGCAAAATCGGCAATGTTTATTGTGATCGCCCAGCTTATAGTCTCTTATGCCATTGAATTAATGGGAATCTGGGGGATGGAGAAACAGCCTTTTTCTTTAAGAAAAGCGGCGGGCATGCTGATTGCCGTTGCAGGAATTGCCATATTTAAGTGGGAAACACAGCAATAGCGCCTATTTATTATGAAAATGTTACAAAAATTTTAAATTTCATAAATTCTTCCTTGTAAACTGATTTTTTTTGGAATACAATAGAAACACGATTAGCATAGAAGGGCCTTCTGTTTAGAAAATAGGAGGTTATGTTATGAATCAGGAAAGCGGGAAACTATTTCATTGGGGTCGGAACGGTAAAAGAATCTGTGTTCTGTTGATTGTTTTACTGTTATCCGGCTTGTTTGGCTGTGAAAAGAAAGATACTTATACTGTTTCCTTAGAGGGGCAGGACTATGAGGAAGTATCCGGAGGAGTAGAAGCTTCTGCAAAAAAAGCTTTATGGGAAAATGAAGGAACAGAAGACGACGCTTTGATCAAAAGTGGGACATCCGTAGGCGGCGCCTATGAAGAAAATACTGTTGGAGACGACAATGGCAGCCGTATTTATGTGCACATATGCGGAGCGGTCAAATATCCCGGCGTTTATGAATTTACCGGGGATACCAGGGTGTTTCAGGTTGTGGAGAGCGCCGGCGGGCTTTCGCCGGAGGCATATGAAGCGGCGTTGAATCAGGCTGGGGTAGTTAAAGACGGAGAGCGCATTTATGTTCCGACTCTTTTGGAATGGGATCAGGGGACTTTAGCGGATTTGGAAGAAAGCCGTGAGGAGGAAATTGACGACGGATTGGTCAATATCAATACGGCGGATGAAAACGAGCTTTGTACCCTTCCGGGAGTGGGGGAAACCAGGGCTAAGGCCATTGTGGAGTATCGTGAGGAGCACGGAAGCTTTGAAAAAATCGAGGATATCCAGAACGTGTCGGGAATCAAAAGCGGTCTTTTCGGCAAGATAAAGGATTTTATTAAGGTAAAGTAATAAGTAATAAAAATTGACTTAATTGAAGGCAGAATGTGGATGGAGAGAGAAATGAGTAAAAGGGTTTTGGTTGTAGACGATGAAAAATTGATAGTAAAAGGAATCCGTTTTAGCTTGGAGCAGGATGGCATGGAAGTGGAGTGCGCTTATGACGGAGAGGAAGCGCTTAAGATAGCAAAGGAACAGAAATTTGATATGATTCTTTTGGATGTGATGCTGCCGGGACTTTCCGGATTTGAGGTATGTCAGCAGATTCGGGAGTTTTCCGACGTTCCCATTGTGATGCTGACAGCCAAGGGGGAGGATATAGACAAGATTCTGGGTCTGGAATACGGGGCGGATGATTATATTACAAAGCCCTTCAATATTTTAGAGGTAAAGGCGAGAATCAAAGCTATTATGAGGCGTACTGCCACAAAAGAAAGCCCCAAGGCGGAAAGCAGCAGTATGATCGAACGGGGCGACATGAAAATCGACCGTGAAGGCAGACGGGTTTATATTGAAGAGAAGGAAATCAATTTAACGGCAAAAGAATTTGATGTATTGGAACTGCTGATTTTAAATCCCAACAAGGTATACAGTCGTGAAAAGCTGTTGACTATGGTTTGGGGAGCAGATTATCCGGGAGATGTCAGGACTGTAGATGTGCATATCAGGCGCCTTAGGGAAAAAATCGAGAAAAACCCCAGTGAGCCCAGATATGTGCATACAAAATGGGGCGTGGGATATTATTTTAAATAAAGGGTGTTTTCGTGAAAGCAGATATCAGTGCATTTTTAAAAAAGATTTTATCACGCCTGACCTTTGTCAAGAGTCTGAGGTTTAGGATTTTTATCATTGTCATTCTTGTAAGCTATGTGCCTACCCTTATTGTGCGTTACGGAATTTTGCAGAATTACGAGGAGCGGGCTGTTTCCCTGCGTATTTCCGAGGTGGAAAATCAGGCGATGATTCTGGCAAACCATCTGGCAGCCAACAATTATCTGCAGGATACTTCCTCGGAAACCATTAATGCGGAGCTTTTGCAGCTTTCCAATCTCTACGACGGACGGGTGCTGGTCATTGACCAGAATTTTAATGTAATACGGGATACATATGGTATCAGTGAAGGTAAGACCATTATTTCGGAAGAGGTCATCCGCTGCTTCAAAGGCAGCAATACCAGCAATTATGACGGAAATAACCGTTTTATCGAAATGACTACGCCTATTACCATTACGGTAAACGACAAGGAACAGGGCAGTAATGCTCCGGGGGAAAAAGAAAAAACCCTGATTATCGGAGTTATGCTTACCAGTGTTTCTACGGACAATATTACCACTAATATCGCGGTTCTGGACGGTAAGGCTTCCATTCTCCAGTTTTTAATGATGATTCTGGTCGTGGCTCTTTCCTGGATTACCTCAAGGGTTTTGGTAAAGCCCTTTGAGCAGGTTACGGCATCCATCAGAGCGGTAAAAGACGGATTTGAGACGGAAGCCATTGACGTATCGGATTATGTGGAAACGGAGCATATCATTACAGCCTTTAACGAGCTTTTAAACAGAATGAAGGCCTTGGATGAATCGAGACAGGAATTTGTATCCAATGTGTCCCATGAGTTGAAAACACCTATCACATCCATGAAGGTGCTGGCGGATTCGCTGATCGCCCAGGAGGATGTACCGGTGGAATTATATAAAGAATTTATGACGGATATTGCCGATGAGATAGACAGGGAAAATAAAATCATTACCGATTTACTGTCTTTAGTTAAAATGGATAAGACGGCGGCTGATTTGAATATTGAGGCGGTCAACATTAACGAATTGATAGAATTGATATTGAAGCGTTTGAGGCCCATAGCAGGCCAGAAGGATATTGACGTTATTTATGAAAGCGTCAGGGATGTTACTGCGGAGGTGGATGAAGTAAAGTTGACCCTTGCCATTTCCAATCTTGTTGAAAACGCCATAAAATACAATGAAGAGCATGGCTATGTAAAGGTAACCCTGGATGCGGACCACCGGTTTTTTACAGTTGCCGTGGAGGACAACGGAATGGGGATTCCCGAGGAAGCCAAGGAACATATTTTTGAAAGATTTTACCGGGTGGATAAATCCCATTCCCGCAAAATCGGCGGAACCGGCTTGGGACTTGCTATTACCAGAAGCTCTATCCTGATGCACAGGGGTGCAGTCAAGGTGGAAAGCGAAGAAGGGAAGGGCACGACCTTCCTTGTAAAGATTCCCTTAACCTATGCTTTAAAGGGCTGACCTGTTTGGAGAGAATATGAAGAAAATCGGATTATATTTATGCTGTATCTGTATCGGTCTTTTGGCGGGCTGCGGCAGAAACGGCGGTAATAAAGCAAAAGAATATACGGTTTACTATTTAGACAATGAGGAGAACAGAGTATCGGGCCAGAGTGTGGAGATTGAAGGGGAAGATACACAGGAAATCCTTCAGGAGTTATTTGCCCGATTGGTGGCGCAGCCGGAAAATGCCGGGTACAAAAGCGCCATACCCGAAAATGTAGTGTTGGAATCTTACGCTTACGAGGATTACCAGCTTATATTGAATTTCAGCGGAGAATATTCTTCCATGAGTCCTACAAGGGAAGTTCTGACAAGAGCCGCCATTGTAAGAACTCTTTGTCAGATAAACGGGGTAAACTATGTTGCTTTTAATGTAGATGGGGAAACCCTGGTCAATGTCAGCGGAGTTCCCGTGGGCTATATGACGGCGGACCAGTTCGTAGATAATGAAGGAAATGAGATCAATGCCTACGAAAAGGTCAGCCTGACTTTGTACTATGCGGACAGAGGCGGCGCCAGCTTAGAGGCCCATTTGGTGGACAGAGTCTATAACAGTAATATTTCCATGGACAGACTGATCGTGGAAGAACTGATTGCGGGGCCGGAGGACGGAGACGGAAACGGCTATGCGACCATGTCCCCTGAAACCAAAATAGTCAGTGTTACCACCCGTGACAATACATGCTATGTGAATCTGGATGAAGGCTTTTTAAATCTTCCGGGAAATGTAACGCCGGAAGTGGCGATCTATTCCATTGTCAATTCCTTAGTGGAGCTTTCCAGTATCAATAAGGTACAGATTTCCATAAACGGAAGTACAGATCTTATTTATATGGAAACCATACCCTTGTCACAGGTGTTTGAGAGAAATCTGGAGATTATGCGTGCACAGTAAGGAGTGCTATGAGGAGACCTTTATGTCTACTGTGTTTTTTTTACGTGGCGGGGTTGATCCTGATTTTAGAGCTGTTCCCGGCTTTTAAAGGGGAAGCTGAACAATTCCAGGAAAAGAACATGTGTACACTTTCTGGAGAAGTGTACCGGATGGAATACAAAAATGATAAATCTGTGTTATATCTGAAGGCTTCAAAGGCCGGAATTCCCGATTTAAAGGTAATCTGCTATGTAGCGGATGCAGAAATCTTTTCAAGGATAAAAATAGGAAATCGGGTTCTGGTAAAAGGAACCTGCCGCCTGTTTGACGAGGCTTCCAATGACGGACAGTTTGACGGAAGAATGTATTATAAGATACAGGGAATTTCCTGTTTTCTGACAGGATGTCAGGTATCTTTGGAGGACGGCGGCTTCAGGCCCTATGAGCAGGGGCTGTTTGTCGTAAGAGGTTATTTGTCCCGCATTTTTGAAAGGTCGCTGCCGGAAAGATATGCGGGGATCATGCAGGCAATGTTTCTCGGGGAAAAAGGCGGACTTGATGAAGAAATCAAAGAGCTTTTTCAAAGAAACGGCATTTCTCACATTCTGGCCATATCAGGCTTACACATATCCTTTCTGGGTATGGGAATCTTCCGCTTCCTTAAGAAAATCAGAATACCGTCTTTGGCAGGGGCCGTCTTTTCGATGGCGTTTATTATCAGCTTTGGCATTATGACGGGCAACAGCGCTTCCACAATCCGCAGTATCGTGATGTTCTTTTTGTTTATATTGGCGGGATTATGGGGGCGCACTTATGACATGCTGACAGGGGCGGCCCTTTCCGCGGCAGTCCTTCTTTTAAAACAGCCTCTATATATCTATCATAGCGGTTTCCTGTTGTCCTTTGGGGCGGTTACGGGAATTGCGCTGCTTGTGCCGGCGGTAGAAAGAATGCTGCCGGAAGAATCCGTGACGGAAAGCATGATTTTAAACCGGAGCAGAAAGGAAAAGGCGGTAAGGTCTTTAAAGCAGAAAGTAAAATCTTCTATGATAGCAAGTCTTTCCATTTCTTTGGCAACGCTCCCCATTCAGCTTTATTTCTTTTATACGTTTCCCATGTATTCGGTTTTTTTAAATCTTTTCATCATTCCTCTTATGGGTATTCTTATGGCGGCGGGAGCCGCAGGACTTTTTCTTTCCTGTCTCGTTCCTCTTTGGAGCGGTATATTTATGATGCCTTGTAAATGGATATTACAGATCTGTGAAGGGCTTTGCCGTATTTTTGACGCTTTGCCGGGAGGAAATCCGGTTTTGGGAAAGCCAAGGCTTTGGCAGATAGTGCTTTATTACGGGCTACTTTTATGGATGCTATTCATGAAGGAGACCTCTGGGAAAAAGTTATTTGGAAAAGCCTGTTTGGGCAAAAGCTGTTTTAAAGAGAAAATTTTCGGAAAATGGCTCTTAAGGAAAAGGAATCTGCACGGAAAGCAGCGTATATGTATCCTTCTGGCAGGGATATTCCTGTTGTGTATCAGGCCGCGGGGAGCGACGGCTTTAACCATGCTGGATATCGGACAAGGGGACTGTATGGTAATAGAGGAAAAGAGCGGATATAATATTCTGGTTGACGGAGGAAGCAGCGATGTATCAGAGGCAGGGCGGTACAGGATCATCCCTTATTTAAAAAGCCACGGCATTGACAGTCTTGATTATGTCTTTGTTTCCCATGCCGATTCCGACCATATATCGGGCATTCTGGAAATGCTTTCAAAGGAGGGAAAAGAAGAAATTAAAATAAAGCATCTTGTGCTGACTAAATTTGCCATGAGTGATTCTGACTATGATAAACTGTTAGCATATGCTAATCAGAGGGGCGCTAAAGTTCTTATGATATCGGAGGGGGACCGGTTTGAAGTCGGAAACACCTGCTGGGAATGCCTCTATCCGGGAATGGACGAGGAGGGAGAAGGAAATGACCAGTCTATGGTTTTATTTATGGAATGCCGCGGCATGGGAACTTTATTTACGGGGGATTTGCCGGGAGAAAGGGAAAGAAAGGCACTGGAAAAAATAGGAAATAGAAATGTTCAGGTTTTGAAAGTAGCGCATCACGGTTCCAAATATTCCACGACGGAAGCGTTTTTGGAAAGCTGCCTTCCAGGAATTGCCATTGTTTCTGCGGGACAGAATAATTCCTACGGGCATCCCCATAAAGAGGTAATAGAACGTTTAGAAGAAAGAGGCTGTAGGATTTACGGGACTTATTTCAAAGGAGCCATTACCATCCGGTACGAAAACGGAAAATATTCTGTTTTGACATACAAAGAAATGTGATATACTTTTAGGTAACGGCAGTTAGAAACAGATAAAATTGTTTTTAAGGTTGTTTCCTGTTAGAGCCAATCTTTCGTTGTCTACGGAAGGATAATGATATTTGTAATATCAGCAGGATGGTTGCTAACCGGCTGGGGACAGATACCGCTTATCGGCGGCAGGGAATGAATCGGAAAGTAAAATCCGGGTTATCCGGTTTTGGGGAGAAATTGTGCAGAGGATTAATGAGGATATCAAAACAGGTAATTATAAACAGATGTACCTGCTTTACGGAAGCGAGGACTATCTTCGCAATCAGTATAGGGATAAGCTGAAGCAGGCGCTGCTGGGAGATGGGGACACCATGAACCTTTCCTGTTTTGAAGGAAAGGACGTCAACCAGTCCCGGCTTGTGGACCTTTCGGAAACAATGCCCTTTCTTGCAGAGCGAAGGGTTATTGTCATTGAAAACAGCGGGATGTTTAAAGGCGGCAGCGATGTGCTGGCGGACTATTTAAAGGAGCCTTCCCTTACCACTTTTTTCGTGTTCAGTGAAAAGGAAGTGGACAAAAGGAATAAGCTCTTTAAGCTGGTCAAGGATAAAGGCTATGCCGGCGAATTCGGAGAGCAGGATGAGAATACCCTGACACGTTGGATTTTGGGCCTTGTCAAAAAAGAAGGCGTGGAAATGGACAGGGCCGCCGTGGCGCTTCTTTTGTACAAAACAGGAACGGATATGGAAAATATCCGCAAGGAGCTGGAAAAGTGCATCTGTTATTGTCTCAAAAGGGGCAGGATCACAACTGTGGATGTGGAGACGATTTGCACAGAGCGGCTTTCCAACAGGATTTTTGATATGATAAATTATATTTCTGCAGGAAAAAAGCAACAGGCGTTAAAGCTTTACTATGATCTGTTGGCATTAAAGGAGCCGCCTATGCGCATTCTCTTTTTGATTTCCAGACAGTTCAATATGCTGCTCCAGACAAAAATGCTGCGGGAAAAGGGGTATGACAAACGGATTATCAGTGAGAAAATGGGAGTTGCACCTTTTATTGCGGGAAAGTATATGGATCAGGCGGCCCGTTTTAAGCGTTCGGTTCTGCGCAGGGCTTTAGAGGACTGTGTTAAGGCGGAAGAGGATGTGAAAACGGGAAAAGTCGGAGATGTTATGAGTGTTGAGCTGCTTATGATAAAATACAGCAGTATTGCGTAAAAGGGAAGGGAAATGCTTTGGGAAAGGCGGCAGGAAATACTCAAAGAACTATGGCAGGAAATACGCCGGGGGAAAAACGCGGAGCGGAAAATGAAGTGAAAACAGGTTATCGGAGCGGTCTTGCGCGCTATTTCTGCAGGATGGAATTATAAAAATATCAGGAAGGAAGGACTTTATAATGAGTAAAATTGATGAAATCAGAGCACAGATGGTAACGGCGATGAAGGAAAAGGACAAGGAGCGTAAGGATTCTCTTTCCATGCTCTTAAGCGCCCTAAAAAATAAGGCGATCGATAAGCGGGAGGATTTGACCGAGGAAGAAGAAAACGAAGTCATTAAAAAGGAAATCAGACAGACAAAAGAAACCATGGAATCGGCTCCGGCGGACAGGGATGATATCAGGAGCCGGTGTGAAAAGCGCTTAGCTGTTTATCAAGAGTTTGCGCCAAAGGATTTAAGCGAGGACGCCCTCCGCCAGATTATCAGGGAAGTATTAAAAGATCTTGCCATTGAAGCGCCTACCCCAAAGGATAAAGGAAAGATCATGAAGGAATTAATGCCCAAAGTAAAGGGAAAGGCCGACGGAAGTGTTGTAAACAAACTTGTCGGCGAATTTATGGCATAAAGACCGTTTTATAGTACACACCTTCTGCTAAGATAGGGATAAATCATTTGCCCGAGTCTTAACAGGAGGTGTTTTTTATGAAGATAATAAAGAGAAATGCGGTGTTTGCAGGATTGGCATTGATTCTGATCACAATTATATTCTTTTGCTTTTCCCAGTCTGTTTACAGTCAAGGCAGGAAGGGATTTGCCAATCCGGATAAAGAGAGCATGGATAAGCTTGAAAGCGAGTATATAGAGCAGGTTGCAGAGCTTATGAAGGAATACGGCTGTGAATACGGCGGCATTACCATGACAAAGGTATATGAGACGGATGGGAGCAGAAGCTATAAGGTGTTGATTCATCATAGGAATCTTTCTTTTTTTAGCCGGGAGGAATTGGCAGAATTGGAGAAGCGTCTGACAGAGTTTTCCGAAGCTTTTCAGAATGCGGAATTTACCTATGGCTTTTCCTATTTATCATAAGGAAAAAGCATGACAGTATAGTTGTTTGGGATTATAATAGATATAACTTTTAAAAAGGAGCTGTGACTATGAGAGATAATCCTAAACCATTTGAAATATTTAAGCATTTTAAGGGGAAAACATATCAGATCATAGCCCTTGCCAGGGATGCAGGGGACGGACGCGATATGGTTGTATATCAGGCTTTATACGGGGACTATACCATCTATGTCCGCGATTTGGCGGAGTTTATGAGTCCGGTGGATAAGACAAAGTATCCGGATGCTTCCCAGGCATATCGTTTTGAGAGACAGAGCGGGAAGAACGCCGCAGAAGAAACAAAGCAGAGAGTACAGTGGGAAACGGATCGGACTGTGAGTCTGAGTAAAGAGCAGGAGACCCTGCAAAGCGCAGAACAGGAAACGGGGCAAAGGACAAAACAGGAAGCAGTACAAAATGCAGTACAGGAAACGGAGCGGGCAGAAGGGAATTCCCGGGGAGAATTTTTAGACCCTGCCGTAGAGGAATTTCTGGATGCTGACAGCGTTTACGAAAAATTGAATATTCTGGCGGGGCTACATTACCGGATTACGAATGACATGTTGGAGATCATGGCTGCTGCATCAGACATTGAGTTGAATAAAGGCAGCATCCAGGAGAAATACGCAGAGTTAAAAAACTGCCTTCTAATGACGGAAAGATATGAGTGTAAACGGATCAGGTAGTCTGTAAGCATTGTGTGAAGGGATTAAGCGCCGCCGGAGTGTACAAAAAAGGAGGCGGGCTTATGTCATTTAATCTGAATGATAAGCTGGTGGTGGGAGTCAGCACCAGAGCGTTGTTTGATCTGACCAAGGAAAGCAATATTTACGAAACAGAAGGAATTGAGGCGTTTTGCAAATTCCAGACGGAGCATGAGGAGGAAATCCTTGCTCCCGGTCCCGGATTTATGCTGATAAAGGCACTGTTAAATTTAAACAATCTTCCGGGGCAGTCGGACCGGGTGGAAGTGATTATTATGTCCAAAAACAGCGCGGATACCTCTCTTCGGATTTTTCATTCCATTGAACACTACGGTTTGAATATTACAAGGGCGGTTTTATCCAGCGGTGCGTCCCTGACCCCTTATTTATCCACTTTCCATACGGACCTGTTTTTATCCCATAATGAAGAGGATGTGCGGGGAGCCTTAGCGGACGGCATTGCGGCGGGAATTATTGTGGATACCGGAATGCATACCTATGATAACAAAGGAGATTCCAGTCAGATAAAAATTGCTTTTGACGGAGATGCAGTGCTTTTCTGCGCGGACTCCGAAAGGATTTTTCAGGAAAAGGGTCTGGAGGCTTTTACGGAGAATGAGAAGCTGAATGCAAAAAATCCCTTAGCGGAGGGACCCTTCGCCAGATTTTTAAAGATTTTATCATCCATACAGGGGGAATTTCCCGCAGACAAAGCACCGATTCGTACAGCCCTTGTTACCTCGCGGTGCGCTCCCGCCCATGAGAGGGTGGTACGGACTTTGAGGGCGTGGAATGTGCGGATTGATGAAGCGTTTTTCCTTGGAGGGATCAGTAAAAGAGAAGTCTTAAAGTCTTTCGGAGCCAATATCTTTTTTGATGATCAGGAGGCGCATACCCTTCCGGCGTCAGAGGTGGTTCCGACGGCGCGGGTTCCCTGTCTGGATGCTTCATGATTTATGGCAGATCCAACGCCCCTGCTTTTGCGGCATGGTTGTTCATCTTTTAAGAAAAATATAATAATTTGACATATAAAAGCGGTTGCGCACAGGGCGGGTTTCTGGTATAACAAGGATGTGGGAAACGGCAGCAAAAATAGAGTGAAAGAATCGTATTTGCGAAAATGAAGGAAAGCTATGGCGACGGACAAAATGGAAATAGAACAGGATATTGTGACGCCCCTTCTTTTGTGGTATGAAAGTCATAAGCGTGTTCTGCCCTGGAGAGAAGATAAAAATCCCTACCGGATATGGGTTTCAGAAATCATGCTGCAGCAGACGAGAGTGGAGGCGGTAAAGCCTTATTTTGACCGTTTTATAAAAGAATTGCCGGATGTGTCTCATCTTGCCGCTGCAAAAGAAGAACGTCTGCTAAAGCTGTGGGAAGGGCTTGGATATTATAACCGGGTCAGGAACATGCAGAAGGCGGCGGAGATCATTGTGGAAGCATATGGCGGGATGTTTCCAAAGGAATATGAAGCCCTTATAAAGCTGCCGGGAATCGGGGACTATACGGCAGGAGCCATTTCCTCTATTTCTTTTAATGAAAGCGTGCCTGCGGTGGACGGGAATGTGCTTCGGATTCTGTCAAGACTTTTGCTTTATGAAGAGGATGTTTTGAGTCTGAAGGCTAAGAAAGAAGCGAAGGAGGCACTTAAACCTTTGATGCCGGAGAGTCGTCCCGGGGATTTTAACCAGGCCTTAATGGAGCTTGGAGCAACGGTCTGTGTGCCAAACGGGGCCCCTCATTGTGATGAATGTCCTTGGAAGAAAATGTGTCTTGCCCACAAAGAGGACTGCTGGCAGGATTATCCAAAGAAATCGGCAAAGAAGCCCCGGAAAATAGAAGAGAAAACGGTTCTGATTATCGGGGACGGGGAACGAATTCTTTTGCATAAAAGACCCTCCAAGGGATTGCTGGCCGGAATGTATGAGCTTCCTTCCATAGACGGCTGTGCGGATGAGACCGCTATTGTGGAAGAAGTGAGAAGATTGGGGCTTTCTCCTTTGAGGATTTTGCAAAGCGGAGAAGCAAAGCACATTTTTTCCCATAAGGAATGGCATATGAAAGGCTATGGCGTATTGGTGGAGCCTGTGGAGCTTGAAACGGGTATTTTCAATGGCCGTGGAAAAGACTATATCATGGTATCGCCCAAAGAGACGAAGCAGGATTATCCCATACCCTCTGCTTTTTTTGCCTTTACGCAATATCTGGACATAAAACCCGGAATGGGTAAGGAAATAGTGAAAAAATAGGAAAAAAACGGATAGAATATAAAAAGCGCAAGACAGTAGAAGGCGTAAACCTATAAAAGTGTAAGAGAATAAAAATTAAATAAATTAAAACATAAGAAAAGGGGAAAGGAATTGATAAAATGAAACTCTTAACAGTAACTGTACCCTGTTATAACTCGGAGCAGTATATGGAAAAATGTATTGAATCATTGCTGCCCGGCGGCGAGGATGTGGAGATTATTATTGTGGATGACGGCTCCACAGACAGGACCGGAGAGATTGCGGACCGCTATGCAGAAGAATATCCGTCTATGGTCAGGGTAATTCATAAGGAAAACGGCGGACACGGTTCTGCAGTTAATGCGGGAATAGAAAATGCCACAGGCATTTATTTTAAGGTAGTGGACAGCGATGACTGGGTAAATAAAGATTCTTATTTGAGAATTCTGGTCTCGTTGCGTTGTCTGGTAGGCGGACATCAGGTTATTGATATGGTAATCAGCAATTTTGTTTATGAGAAGGAAGGCGCGGAAAGAAAGAGAGTAGTTTCGTTTCGCCATACCCTGCCGGACGAAGAGGTATTTACATGGGACGAGGTAGGGCATTTTAATGTAGCTCAGTATATTTTAATGCACTCCGTTATTTACAGAACCAGACTGCTGACAGACTGCGGTTTAAAGCTTCCGGAGCATACCTTTTATGTGGACAACCTGTTTGTTTTTGAACCGCTTCCCTATGTAAAAAATATGTACTATATTGATACCAATTTTTACCGCTACTATATCGGCAGGGCCGATCAGTCTGTTCATGAGAGCGTTATGATTGCCAGGGTGGATCAGCAGATCAAGGTCAATAAGCTGATGATTGATTACCTTATTGCAACTAAGATTGTCAATAAGAAGACTTATAAGTATATGGTAAAATATTTGGACATTATCACTACGGTGTCTTCGATTATGCTGATTCGGGCCCAAACCGATGAAGCGCTTGAAAAGAAAAAGGAATTGTGGGCATACTTAAAAAAACAGGACAAGAAGCTCTATTGTAAGCTGCGACATGGTTTTATGGGAAGGACTATGAATCTGCCGGGGAAGCTGGGAAGAAAAACTTCTACGGGGATTTACAAAATCGCGCAGAAATTTGTGCAGTTTAATTGACTTTTTCAAAATTAGTTTATATAATAGCATCAAATGGCGATGACGAAGAGAAGTAGCGTAACTTATCGTTTCCAGCGAGCGGGGAAAGGTGTGAGCCCTGTAAAGTGAATTTACGTGAATAACACTTTATCAGCCGCAATCTGAAAGCCTTGGCAAGTAGGTGCGACGTTGGCCACACGTTAGTGGCAGGGTTTAGATTTGCTAAACCGGTAAGTGACTGTTTTACAGTAATTCAGGTGGTACCGCGGACTTCACTGTTCGTCCTGAAACTATGAGTTTTGGGATGGGCAGTTTTTTTATGCCCGTATGAAAGCATTTTTTACCCAAAGCATGATAAATATAAAAATCATTATCAAATACCTCTGGAGGAAATGAAGTATTTGAAGCTTAAGTGAAAATCAAAAAGGAGAATGAGGACAATGAATATTTCTAACATGTATCGTGACCGGACGATGGATATGGTAACGGAAAAGGATGTGGATTCCTCCGTAAGGCTGGCAGGCTGGGTTGAGAACATCCGCGACCACGGCGGAGTTTCCTTTGTGGACCTGCGTGATATGTATGGCGTAATGCAGGTGGTTATGCGGGACACCTCTTTGCTTGACGGCATTAATAAAGAGGACTGTATCAGCGTAGAAGGCATGATTCAGCACAGGGATGAGGAAACCTACAATCCTAAGATTCCTACAGGAACCATTGAGCTGGAAGCTCACAAGGTTGAAGTGCTTGGAAAGGTATATAAGCAGCTGCCCTTTGAGGTTATGACTTCTAAGGAAATCAGGGAGGACCTTCGTTTAAAATACCGTTATCTTGACTTGAGAAATAAAAAGGTAAAGGACAATATTGTTTTCCGTTCCAAAGTAATCAGCTTTTTAAGGGAGAAAATGACGGAAATGGGCTTTTTGGAAATCCAGACTCCTATTCTTTGCGCATCATCTCCTGAAGGGGCAAGAGATTATATTGTGCCTTCCAGAAAATATAAAGGGAAATTTTATGCGCTTCCCCAGGCGCCCCAGCAGTATAAGCAGCTTTTAATGGTTTCGGGGTTTGACAAATATTTCCAGATTGCTCCCTGCTTCCGTGATGAGGATGCAAGAGCTGACCGTTCTCCGGGAGAATTTTACCAGCTGGATTTTGAAATGGCATTTGCCACACAGGAGGATGTATTCCGTGCAGGAGAAGAAATCCTGACTGCAACCTTTGAAAAATTTGCACCAAAGGGAGCAAAGGTAACCAACGCTCCTTATCCAGTTATCAGCTATAAACAGGCTATGCTGGAATACGGTACGGATAAGCCGGATTTGCGTAATCCCTTAAGGATCGTAGATGTAACGGATTTCTTCCAGAGATGTACTTTTAAGCCGTTCCACAAAAAGACGGTTCGTGCCATTAACGTTCATGCCAAATTGTCCAAAGGCCAGCATGAGAAGCTTTTGAAATTCGCGCAGTCTATCGGAATGGGGGGACTGGGCTATCTGGAAGTGCTGGAGGATAAGAGCTATAAGGGACCTATCGATAAATTTATTCCTGACGATATGAAGGGCGAGATTGCCCAAATCGCAGGGCTTGATGTAGGAGATACCATTTTCTTTATTGCGGATAAGGAAAGCCGTGCAGCTAATTATGCGGGACAGATTCGTACAGAACTTGGAAACCGTCTGAATCTTATAGAGGAGAATGCATACCGTTTCTGCTTTATTAATGATTTCCCCATGTATGAGTATGATGAGGAAGAGAAGAAGATCATCTTTACCCATAATCCTTTCTCCATGCCTCAGGGAGGACTGGAGGCTTTGACGACCAAAGACCCGCTGGAAATTTTGGCGTACCAGTATGATATTGTGTGCAACGGCGTGGAGCTTTCTTCCGGAGCGGTTCGTAACCACAACCTGGATATTATGGTTAAGGCGTTTGAGATCGCAGGTTATACGGAGGAGGATTTGAAGGAGAAGTTCGGGGCGCTTTATAATGCGTTCCAGTTTGGGGCACCGCCTCATGCAGGTATGGCGCCGGGCGTTGACAGGATGATCATGCTGCTTAAGAATGAGGAAAATATCCGTGAGGTTATTGCTTTCCCTATGAACGGAAATGCGCAGGATCTGATGTGCGGGGCTCCGGGGGAAGTGACGGAGATGCAGCTTAGGGAAGTGCATATTAAGGTCAGGGATTAGTGAGCGGATAAGAATTTGTTAGAGTGTTGGTAATACAAGAAAAGGATATTCCCCCTGCGAGGGGGTGCAATCCGGGGGCTTTTCCCGCAAAAAAAGTGTATTTATTTCAGGAACTCACTTGCGTTCCGGCAAAGGCGCAGCGGCACATAAGATTGCAAAGGACGCAATCTAAGTGCCGACGTCTTTGCTAGGGTTCCTTCAATTAAATACACTTTTTTTGCGGGAAAAGCCCCCGGATTGCACCCCCGGTAAGGAGAATATCCTTTTCTTGGGTTCAACACTTAGGCAAAGAACGGTGGGTATCATTAAAAATGGCTTCCGGGTCATCTTGACCAGGGAGCCATTTTGTGTCAACTGTGTTTGGGGATAAATATTGTCTGGTTCAGCCTTTAAGGAATTCCAGATTTTCCACCAGGGTGCTGCCGGCTTTGGTTTCAGGCAGGTAGTAAACAAGCCAGTATAGGGAGGCGGCCATGGCGATTCCGGTTAATACGTCAAAGACGGAATGCTGTTTTAAAAACATGGTGGATAGGATGATGGATATACATAATATGCGGGAGCATATCCGCAGTACTTTGTGGTTCGCTAACTGCCGGGATTTTTGGATGGCAAAATCGGCAGCTAAGGAATTGAATACGTGGATACTGGGGAATACATTGGTGCAGGTGTCGGCGGCATAAAGTCCTTTTACGATATCTAAGAAGATATTGTCGCGGGCAATGCGGTCGAGATCGGGTCTTAGAGGCTGCATGTTGGGGATGAAGTAAGAGACCGCTAAAAATACGGTCATGCCTACACCTAAGGTAAAGCAAAGTCTGATATAGTCTTTACGGTCTAAAAAGATAAATAAAGCTACGGTACCTGCAATATATAAAAACCAGAGCATATAGGGGATGATAAAATACTCACAAAAAGGAATGCGGAAGTCAATAGGCAATTTGATGACGTAGTAGGAATCTACAGGGCGTTTTTCGAGATAAGAAAAAACGGCAACGTAAATTATCCCGTATAACACCGGTATGAGAATACGAAGAGTGCGCTCTGCTTTGGATGAAAGTTTTCTGTTGTTTTTCTGATTTAATGTATTCACATAAAAGACTCCTTTATAAAAAATATTTATAAAGGTAAGTATGATACAAAATCAGGGGTTTGTCTAGATGAATTTTAAACCATTCTTTTGACAGGTAAGGGCAATTTTTTGCTGTTTTCCACAATATTCCCCGTCAGCATGTACAATGAGGGGGACGTCTGTTTCTATGACCAGTTTGCGGACTTTGTAAAAGTAGACATTTCGGGCCTTTGTGTGAAGACCGAAAAAGGCAAGGGGAAGCAGGTAGAGGGCCCGCCATTTTTTCAGACCGGCAACGATCATAACGTCAAAAAGGCCGTCGTGGCAGTCTGCCATGGGAGCCATGCGGATGCCGCCGCCTTCATAAGGATGTACCATAGAAACGGCGAAGAGCAGCTTGGCGAAATGTTCTGTGGAGCCGTCTTCAAAGGTAATGTCACAGTTGCAGACAGGAGCAGAGATCAATTGTTTTAAGGCAATCCCTGCATAGGTAAGCTTGCCAAGGCCTAAGCGGTTTAGAGTATTTTTTAATTTTGAATCCAGGGCTTCTTTGCAGACGGCGGCGTCCAAACCGATACCGCAGCTGACGCAGAAACGCCTGCTGACACGGGTTTTTGTAACCAGCATCCCGGTATCCGTTACCCTGGCTGCGGGTTTTTTGATACGTCGGATCAATTCGTCAGGAGAGGAAGCCAGCTGGAGAGATCTTGCCAGATCGTTGCTGGAACCGGTGGGAAGATAGACGAGGGAAATATTCTCTGTGCCGTTAAGGGCGTTGAGCGTTTCGTTGATGGTGCCGTCCCCGCCGAGAACACATAAAACGTCTGAAGAGCAGGATCCCATTTTTTCCAAAACTTCTTTGGTGCATTTTGTAGCGCCGTGCTGTTTGTCTGTAAAAAAGACTTCGTATACAATGGAATTATGATTCAATTTTTCCTTGAAGGCTTCCCATTTCCGTTTTCCCATGCCGGATTTGGAAGCGGGATTGACAATGATGTAAAGCATATGAGGCTCTCCTTGTTATGATTTTCGAAATGTGTTGTCGTTTGGGATTATCATCGTGGTCCTTTTCCGGGTAATTACAGCATTTCTTAAATTTTAACATACTTTGTCAATAAAGGACAAATTTCTTTTTGAATTTTCCGTTTCTTAAAAATTCTATACTCCCAAATTGTTCGCATCTGTATAATTTTGACAAAAATTTAGCCTAAATCTGTTTTGAAATGGGAAAATGTTCAGATTGTCGACGGAAAAATGTACCAATGTTTATTTAAAGGATATAAAATAAATATATAGCCAAGATAATTTGTTAAGAAGGGGGAATTATATGAATTTTTTTGTAAAAAAATACAAAGAGCTATTAATTATGCTATTGCCGCTGTGTCTTATACATGCTAATTGGTATAGCAGTATGCGGCTTAATGAAGATTGGTCTGCAATGATTCCATATAAAGGATATGAATTTCTTTTTTATAATCGGGGGGAAGCTTTTCTTTTAACATATTTGTTGACAGTTATTATTCAAATCATGGCACTAAAGTATCCGGCGCTTCGCATATGTTCTATTATAGGACATGTCTTTTGTGTATATTGTCTATTAATCTTCCCTATTATATTTATAGGGACTTATACTCATGATATTTATAGTTTTTATCGTATAGGTGCATATGTTGCTGTTGTATGTGAGATACTTGTGATTATTTTAAATGTTTTTGAAATTATAAAAAATAAAATATGTGTTTGGGGTAGAGAGAGGGAAAAATATGAATAAGAAAATTTTTAGAAAAACTGTATATTTACTTTGTACATCAATGTTTTTATGTTGTATTTGTTATTCAAACGTATTTGCCCAAAATAATTATGAGACAAATACAATCCAGCCTGATACGGTTAATGATGAACAACTGGTTGATGAGGCGATATGTGAATATGACGAGTATTTAGACCAGAATATTGTTGAAATATTTGATAGGTGCAAGAATGAAAAGTGTGCAATCATAAATGATGCAGGTGTTATTGAGAATGACTCAGGAGAAAGCTATGAAGTTCCTGTTTATCTACTGGATGAAGTCATTTATGAAAAGAATACCGAAAAAGTCATTGCAAATACTTACATTTATAATATTCCGGATTTGGAAGAATTTGTTGCAAGTTCAACCACTGGAAGTACAAATGTTGAATCAATAGATGCTACGAGCAGCGTTAAAGGTTGGTGTACAATTTATTATACAATAACAACTAATGCTGATGGACTGGAATATCGTAAATTTACCAGCACATCCGGTGGATATACTATTGTAGACAATGCTTTTTCTGTTATTTCTCAAAAGGTAGAGATGATTCAGGTAGGGACTGGCCCGTCTTTTAGTGTAAATGAAAAACGCGGTCCACTTTATCCTACAGTAAATCCTTGGAGTTATAACACAAATTTCTCCAATCCTATTTCAATAAGTTTCTATCATGAATTAGGTGCAAAATATCAAATAACAGTAAAAAGGCAATCTTCATGGACCTTTGAAATTAGAAACATGATTTAAGTGGAAACCTGATATAAATTAATTATACCTTGACACATATTTTAATTATACAAAAGATATAAGAGCGCTCTAATAAAAAATCTTATTTATATTAGGGCGCTTGTTATATTTCTTTTTGGATTTCCCGTTTCTTTTGAAAAAAAAGTATGCTATACTAATTTGGATATTACACAAAAATTTCCCTGCGGGTCTTTGGACGAAAATTCCGTAAAAACATTATCTATGGCATTTATAGACGAGTGCACGGCATTTTGGAAAGTATGGCACGGGGGTAATATATTAAGCAAAGAAAAGCAGGAGGATAAAGAAATGTATTCTTTAGACGAAGTAAAGAAGGTCGATCCCGAAATCGCACAGGCAATTGTGGATGAGCAGGAGAGACAGAACAGTCACATTGAGCTGATCGCTTCCGAAAACTGGGTAAGCAAGGCCGTTATGGCTGCAATGGGAAGTCCCTTGACCAACAAATATGCGGAAGGATATCCCGGAAAGAGATATTACGGCGGATGCCAGTGTGTAGACGTTGCGGAGGAGCTGGCGAGAGAACGCGCTAAGGAATTATTCGGCTGCGAATATGCCAATGTTCAGCCTCATTCCGGCGCACAGGCAAATCTGGCGGTACAGTTTGCAATCTGCAAGCCCGGCGACACCATTATGGGCATGAATTTAGATCACGGCGGACACCTGACGCACGGAAGTCCGGCTAATATTTCCGGTATTTATTTTAACATTGTGCCTTACGGCGTTAATGATGAAGGTTTTATTGATTATGATAAATTAAGGGAAATTGCGTTGGAAAGTAAGCCCAAAATGATCATTGCAGGAGCTTCCGCTTATGCAAGGACCATTGATTTTAAGAAATTCCGTGAAGTGGCTGACGAAGTAGGGGCTGTATTGATGGTGGATATGGCTCATATTGCGGGACTTGTGGCTGCAGGTCTTCATCCAAGCCCCATCCCTTATGCAGACGTGACTACCACAACAACCCACAAGACCTTGCGCGGACCCCGTGGCGGCTTGATCTTAAGCAGTCAGGAAATGGCTGACAAGTACAACTTCAACAAAGCAGTATTCCCCGGTATTCAGGGAGGACCTTTAATGCATGTCATTGCGGCAAAGGCAGTATGCTTCAAGGAAGCTTTAAGCGATGATTTCAAAAAATACCAGCAGGGTATTGTAGATAACGCTCAGGCTCTTTGCAAGGGACTTATGGACAGAGGCATCAAAATCGTTTCCGGCGGAACGGACAATCATCTGATGCTTATGGACTTAACGCCCTTTGAACTGACAGGAAAGGCTGTGGAGAAGTTATTGGATGATGCCCATATTACGGCAAATAAAAATACCATCCCCAACGACCCTAAGTCTCCTTTTGTAACAAGCGGTATCCGTCTGGGAACCCCGGCCATCACATCCAGAGGTATGAATACGGAGGATATGGACAGAATTGCAGAGGCGATTGCATTGGTTGTAAAGGGCGGCGAGGAAAAAGTTCCTGAGGCAAGAGCGATCGTACAGGAATTAACGGATAAATATCCGTTGAGCTAAAGCGGATTGGCAAAAAACGTTAAATAAAATAGGCTGTCTCGGTTTGTGAGGCAGTCTTTTTTATTGTAAACGGTCTAAAGAATCAGGAAGGCTTTGAGGTGCTTTCGCGTATGATCAATTCCGGCTCAAACTGGATGGTCTGTTTCATGATTTATTTCCTGGAAAGCACGGCTGCAGGCTTCATATCCCATGGTATAGCCGGACTGGCGTATGCTTGTAAGAGGAACATCCGGCAGGTCTGAATAAACCATGTCGTCAAATCCGCTGTCGCTCATATAGTCCCCTCCAAAAACCCCGTCGGAAGGCGGGGGAAGTCCCATATCTTTGTAGGCTTGATCATAACTCTTTAAACGTAAAATGGTATCGGTCAGATTTTTAGGACCTGTTAGGCAGGCAATCCGTAGGTGTTCCAATTCCAGTAAATGTCTGGTGGCAAGATAGCCGCCTTAGGGCGATAAAGTAAAAGAAATGCTGCCCTTTGAAATGTGGGAAATAGAGAAAATTTAGAGATAAAAATAGTAAACTTTTTTATAGAAGAGAGGTAAAATCTGGAGAAGGCTGGAAGTGGATTGACACTTGGAGGGAGATATGATATTTTAAGTGTATTATTGGTAATAGTACACTGGAAAATATGGTAATTTACTTATGGGAAAAAATACGATAAAAAAAGGAACCAGAGAAGAAGAAAGAGAACGAAGAAGACGAAAAAGAAGAATGCGGGTCTACAGGGCCCGTTTTTTAGCTGCCCTTGCATTAACGGGGATATTGGTATTGATGGTTCTCGGCGGCGTAGGCATTTTCAGACTGATCATTAAAAGAGACGAGAGAGAAGTCCGGGAAACCGTGCAGGAAACGATGGATATTGTAGATGAAGATATGGGTCAATTGGATGAACTGAAAGAAAAGATGAAGGGAACGGAATTTGTTCTGATTCTGGATGCGGGACATGGAGGCAGTGATGTAGGAACCGGCGATGCCTCTTATTATGAGAAGGATATCAATATGGATATTGTAAATGAGATGGTTCCCCTTTTGGAGTATTGCGGCGTTAAGGTCTTGCTTACCAGAGAGGGGGATGAAACGGTAGCCTTGGAGGAACGCTCCGGCTTTGCCAATGAAAGCGAAGCGGATCGTTTTGTCAGCATTCATTGCAATTATTGCGAGGACGATGCATCGGTAGAAGGGCTGGAATGTTATTACTGGGAAAGCAGCGGAGTAGGGCGAAGCTATGCGGAGAGCATTGTCCGTGCGGCGGAAGAGAGCGGAGAAATCAAGGTACGTGGAACCAGAACCCAGGACTTCCATGTGCTGAGGGAAACGCAGATTACTGCCATATTAATAGAGACAGGATATATTTCCAACGGAGAGGAAGGCAGGAAGCTTATGAGCTTTGATTATCAGAAAACCCTGGCCTTTTATCTGGTAAAGGGAATTGTGGAAGGATATCTGGACTCCGTGGCAGAACCTGTGGGAATGTGATTTTACGGGGAAAGAAAGCCTATTTCTTGTCCCCGTTTTTCATGCCTTTTTTCTCAACTTCTTTTTCTTTGGCCTCATTTCTCCTGACAGGTTTCGTCCCCCAGAATGCGGCTCCGAGAAAAAAGAATCCATACACAAGGGAATATTTTTGGAGAAAATGGTACAAAAAATAAAATAGGTTGTAAACAAGCCGTTGGAACAATCTGTCGGTCGTATGGAAGATATCGGGAACGCCGGTTACGCCCGCGTTTGCATTCATATACCGGATAAGCTTTAGGGCATATTGAATTTCCGTAATACAGAAGGGAAGAATCATGATTCCGTATATAATAAGAAAGAGAACAATAGAATAATGAATTACCCGGGAAATCTGTCCCGCCAAAGGTTTTGCTCCTAAAAAGGCGCCGGAGGCCTGCATAACGCATCGGCCGATGCAGAAAAGAAATGCCGGATATACGGATACCTGAAGGGCTATGGTTAATCCTATATGGAAAGTACTTTCCGACCATATTTTTAGCTGTGGTTTAGCTATGGCAATCAAAATTCCCAGCAGCAGAATGATAAAAATGCTGATGCCTAAATGCAGGTATTCCTTCTTTTTATCCGGCGGTGTGGGAACGCCGAAAATCAGAATATTCACATCGGTATCTAACGCCTCTGCAATTTTAATCAGCATATCAATGTCGGGATTGGATTTTCCCGTTTCATAATTGGAAACGGTCTGACGGCTCACAAAAAGTTTTCCGCCAAGCTCATCCTGGGTCATTTTATTTTTAGTACGTATGTTTCGAATGTTTTTTCCTACGTTAGCCATGGCAATCACCTCAAAAATATAGTATCTTAAGTTCGCGGGAAAGTCACGCAAAGTATCTTTGCATAATCAAAAATCCCTTGATAAAGGATAAAAAAGGCAAAAAGCACCAGAAGCTATCTTGATAATTCCATAAAGATATTTAAAAAAAGAAATAATTTGTAACCTTTTTATCTTATTTCACATCTAACTTATGTAAAAAGCATAAGATCCGGACAATATGCGAAACCCAAAAGAAAAATCCCGCTGCATGAGCCGGAACGATTATAAGCGTTTGAGAAGGGCTTATGGCGGGAGCATACAAAGAGAGAGGCAAAGATGGATAAAGAAAAATTCAGTGCAGAGGTTCTTTCGGCGGAAAAAAGCATGTACCATATCGCAAAATCCATTGTGGGAAATGATGAGGATTGCGCCGATGCCATGCAGAACGCCATACTTTCTGCTTACACAAAACTTTATACATTAAAAAACGAGGCTTATTTCAAAACCTGGCTGACAAAGATTTTGATCAACCAATGCTATCAGCTTCTAAGGGAGAGAAAAGCCACGGTCTCCTATGAGGATTATATGGACGGGCAGTTTCCTTGCGAGTACTTACAGATAGAGGATGAACAATGCTCGGACGTATTTCTGGAAGTGATGAATTTAAAGGAGAAGTACCGTATCCCCTTTGTCCTTCATTATGTGGAAGGGTACTCTATAAAAGAAATTGCAGAAATGCTGGAAATTTCAAGACAGAACGTAAAGGTGCGTCTGTACAGAAGCAGGGATTTGCTGAAAGATAAGCTGAAGGGAGAGTATGGCTATGCATAATCAGGATAAATGGACCATGGAAATCGGAGAAATCGACGGGATGATGCAGATTGAAAAAGAATTTCCAATAGTGCCGGAAAAGATTCACGGTATGGTTTTGGAGACTCTGGAAAATCTGGAGAAAGAAAATCCCTCTATGAAAAAAGGAGGCAATACCATGAAAATAAAGAAAAGAAGAGTTATCTGGGCGGCAGCGGCATTGGCAGCCATGTTTGGAACCACGGTTGCGGCGGCGGAACTGTTTACTTGGAATGAGCAGGCTGCGGATTATTTTAACGATCCTCCTAAGGAAGTACAGAATGAGATGGTAGCCCAGGGAGTTGTTATGGAGCAGAATGACTCCGTAACAGATCAGGGAATTACAGTAACTGTAAAGCAAACTGTACAGGATGACAACAGATTGTATATCCTGCTGGATGTGCAATGCGAGGAAGCGTTAATTGATGATAACAGCGGTTTTGATAAATGGAACGTTATTACAAAAGATCCGGAAGCGTTTAATAATATGGGGGCGTCCTTTGCAGAAAGCGCTCCCAGAGGGAAGATGGAGGAAAAAAACAGCCGGGGCTATTATGAGATTACCGGATTAAAGACCTATGGCAGGGAGTGGAATGAGGATAGCATTACATTGGATTTAGGGCAGTTCTTCTATTACACCTATGAGGAGGAGGGACTGGGAACGTCCCATGTCATAGACGGAAATTGGAAACTGGAGATTCCTCTTGGGGAGCAGACACAGGCGTTAACAAAGGTTTATGAGCCAAACAGCCAGGTTATGGTTTCGGGAATGCCTGTAACGGTAAAGAGAGTGGAGGTGTCGCCTATTTCCACAGTGATTGCTTATGACCTAAATGATGTGCAGAATGTTATCGATACTGCCTACGCAGACGAGGAGGATGTTTTCCTGTATGAGCTGCAGTTAAGCGGGTTCCGTTATGATGACGGCGAAACAGTAGAAAGCGGCGCAGGCGGCGGCATGAGCAGTTTTTGGGACCGGGAAGCAGGGGAAGATGTTTATAAGATCGGGCTTGCCGGCATGATTGAACCGGACAGAGTAACGGCTATCCTTTTGGGGAATGATATGACGGTGGTGGAATTGCAGTAAAGTGTTTGTTTGAAACCGTAGGTTGCAGAATGAGTAACAGAAAGTTCTGTTGACGTAGTATTTTGTATTCTTGTATAATTTTGGTATAAATGTGAATCTGTCAAGGAAGGTATGAAAGCAGGTAAAGGATTTGATGGATGAAATATAATATCAGGAGGATATGAGAAATGATTCAATTAAACAATCTGCAAAACAACGAAAACATGAAAAAGATTGCACAGTTAGGGCCTTACACGGTATTCGAGCACCAGAAGGACTTAAGCGTATCGCCTTACAGTGCGTCGGTCGCGTATTTTATGCATGAGATGAATGTCAGAAAACGTCAGGTATTGTGTACCTTAAACGGTAATGCGGTAAAAGTACAGGCAGGCGCAATGCAGTGGACGGCAGGAGCGGTTGAAGCTTCATCAGGGGTAAAGGGCGTAGGAGATTTTTTGGGGAAGGCCCTGAAGGGGGCGGCAACAGGAGAATCGGCGGCAAAGCCCATTTACAACGGACAGGGCTTTCTGATGTTAGAGCCTACCTATCGTTACATATTATTAGAAGACGTAGGCAGCTGGGGCAGCGGCGTTGTATTGGATGACGGATTGTTTTTAGCCTGCGATATATCCTTAAAGGAAAACATCGTGGCCAGAAAAAACGTATCTTCCGCTTTATTAGGTGGAGAGGGACTCTTCAATTTATCCCTGTCAGGACAAGGAATTGCCGTACTGGAAAGCCCGGTTCCGAGAGAAGAACTGCTGGAAATCGTTTTGCAGGATGATGTGGTAAAGATTGACGGAAATATGGCGATCGCATGGTCCAATACTTTGCAGTTTACGGTTGAAAAGTCTACCGGTTCCCTGTTGGGCTCTGCTGTCAGCGGAGAGGGCTTTGTAAATGTTTACCGTGGAAGCGGCAAAATTCTTCTGGCGCCCACTGTTGCGGGAACTACCATGTCAGGCGCCAACAGTCCAAAAGAATCAGGTTCTACTTCTTCCAAAGGAATTGTGGGAAGCATGGCAAAGTCGGTGTTTGATTTATAAGAAACTGCCGGGAAGAAAACGGAAAATGAAAAAATGGCTGCTAAAAAGCAGCGCCATTTCAGTTAAGTTTTTAAAGAGTGAGTCAGCGTGCTCACTCTTTTTTTGCGGCAAAATCAAATGACGATTGGCGAAAGAAGCAGAAAGTTATCACATATTCTGAATTTTATGTTGACAAAGGATAAAGTATAAAATATAATTAATTAAACTTTAATTAATAAATAAGAAATTTGCTTCATGTAAAGATAAAAATAATATATTGCAGCAAGATATGCTGTGTTTTTGCTTTTTGTTATAAAACAAACATTAATAAATACAGACAATGTGTGACAGATGGATCCATAAAATTTATTGGAGTTGTAAACGCTTACCAACAGATAGATCAGAAAGGAGGACGAAAAAAGCTATAAAACATTTTGCAAATCGCAGTACACAACAGTAAATGCACATCAGTAACATGAATGAACTTGAAAAGGAGAAGAGTATGAAGAAAATTTGTAAAAAAATTATGGTAGTTATGATGGTATTGATATTGGCGCTTTCCATGGCTGCCTGTGCAGGCGGTAATCAGGAGGGCAGTGGAAGCTCTAAGGAAAACGGTGGAGGTTCTGCAAACAACAGTGGAGATTTGGCTGACAATAGTGAAGAAGCAGCAAATGAAAGCGAGAGCTTGGCAGACGACAGTAAAGGGGAGGGCGAAAAAATCGGTATCGCTATGCCGTCCAAGGATTTACAGCGTTGGAGCGAAGACGGGGCATACATGAAAGAGGCGATGGAAAGCAAAGGATATACGGTAGACATCCAGTATGCCAATAATGATATCGGCGTACAGGCTTCACAGATTGAAAATATGATTACCGGCGGATGCGATGTTCTTGTGATCGCAGCCATTGACGGCGGAGCGCTTTCGGAAGTGCTGGAAAAGGCAAAGGCGGCTGATATTCCGGTTATTGCATATGACAGGCTCATTATGAATACGGATGCAGTTTCCTATTATGCAACTTTTGACAATGAGAAAATCGGAATCATGCAGGGACAATATATTGCCGATAAACTGGATCTGGAAAATCAGGACGGTCCTTTTAACTTTGAAATATTTACAGGTCCTACGGACGATAACAATGTAAATTTCTACTTTGGCGGCGCAATGTCAGTTCTGCAGAGATATGTGGATGAAGGTAAATTGGTAGTGAAATCGGGAACAGAGGTTTCCATGGCCGCATGTGCCACACCAAACTGGTCCCAGGAAGAGGCACAGAAGAGAATGGACAATATTATTGCAAAAAGCTACACCGGCGGCGAAAAGATAGACGCCGTGTTATCGTCCAATGACTCTGTGGCAAACGGTATTACCAACGCCTTACTTGCAGCAGGTTATACAGAAGAGAACTTCCCCATCATTACCGGACAGGACTGTGAGATCACTTCCGTAAAAAATATGCTCAAGGGCCTGCAGTCAATGTCTGTTTTTGTAGACACAAGAAGACTGGCAAATGTAACGGCCGACATGGTTGACGCTATTATGAACGGAGAAGAACCGGAGATTAATAATATGGAAGACTATGATAACGGAACCGGAATCATTCCCACCTATCTTTGCGATCCGCAGGTGTGCGATATCGACAATTACAAGGAAGTGCTCATTGATTCCGGATATTATACGGAAGACAGACTTCAGTAGCAGGATTTTACATGGATTTTGCGGGGCTGTTGCAAAAAGTACGGTTATTCTCCGTATAGCTGTATAGGAACGATATTCATACCGTATATTGGGTTTAGCTGTCATTTTGCAACAGCTTCTGTAAGGAGGAGAAGATATTTTGAGCAAACTATTGATGGAGATGAAGGAGATTACCAAAACATTTCCCGGCGTCAAAGCTCTTGACCATGTCAACCTGCAGGTAGAAGAGGGAGAAATACATGCACTTGTGGGAGAAAACGGCGCCGGTAAATCGACATTGATGAATATTTTAAGCGGCGTATATCCCTATGGGAGCTATGAGGGCGAAATTATCTATGACGGAAAACGGTGCGAATTCCAAAAGATTAAAGACAGCGAGCAGAAGGGAATCGTTATCATCCATCAGGAACTGGCCCTTATACCTTATATGACCATTGGAGAAAATATGTTTTTGGGAAACGAACGGGGCAGCCGCTATAACTTAAATTGGAACGCCACCTTCCGACAGGCGGAAGAATTATTAAAGAGAGTCGGATTGTCAGAGTCGCCCCAAACTTTGGTAAAGGATATCGGTGTGGGCAAGCAGCAGCTTGTGGAAATCGCCAAAGCGTTGACAAAAGACGTAAAGCTGTTGATATTGGATGAACCCACGGCTTCTTTAAACGAGTCGGATTCCAAAAAATTATTGGATCTGTTATTGGAATTCAAAAAGAAGGGAATGACCTCTATCATCATATCCCATAAGTTAAATGAAATTGCTTATGTGGCAGATAAGATCACAGTGCTTCGCGACGGAATGACAATTGAAACACTGGACAATCAGGAGCATGTTATAGATGAGAACCGGATTATTAAGGGAATGGTGGGACGGGAACTGACCAACCGGTTTCCGGCAAGAGAAAATGTGGAAATTGGCAAGACCAGCATGGAAATCAGGGACTGGACGGTCCATCATCCTTTGGTTCCGGAAAGGAAGGTTGTGGATTGCGTAAGCATGTACGTCAGACGTGGCGAAGTGGTCGGGATATCGGGACTGATGGGAGCGGGGCGCACGGAATTTGCCATGAGTATATTCGGAAAAAGCTACGGCGTCAATATAAGCGGTCAGACGATAATAGACGGAAAAGAAGTGAAACTGAATTCTGTTTGGCAGGCAATTGAAAATAAGCTGGCTTATATATCTGAGGACCGGAAAGGCAACGGCCTTATATTAAGCAATTCAATCCGTGTCAACACAACCCTTGCCAAAATGGATAAGGTCAGACGCTTTGGCGGCGTTATCGATAAGAACAAAGAATACGAGGTGGCCGAATCCTATAGAGAAAAGCTTAAGACAAAAACAACTTCCGTGGAACAGAATGTAGGAAACCTAAGCGGCGGCAATCAGCAGAAGGTCCTGCTTGGTAAATGGATGTTTACAGAACCGGATATTATGATTTTGGACGAACCGACGAGAGGAATTGACGTGGGAGCAAAATACGAAATTTACAGCATTATCAATTCACTGGCGAAGGAGGGAAAATCCATCATCATGATATCGTCCGAACTGCCGGAAATCCTTGGCATGTGCGACAGGATTTATGTGATGAACCAGGGGAAATTCGTAGGCGAGCTTGAAAGAAAAGAGGCAACCCAGGAAAAGATCATGGCAATGATTTTAAAGCACGGAGCAGAACAGTAAAGGAGGAGGAAAAAGGTGGATGGTGTAAAAAAGGTACTTAAAAAAAATTCAATGCTATTTGTTTTGCTGATCGTAGCAGTGTTTTTCGGATGGAAAACGGAGGGAGTGCTGTTTGATCCCCAGAATGTAACAAATCTGATCGCTCAGAACGGCCATGTGGTCATACTTGCAGTGGGCATGTTAATGTGTATTTTGACGGGCGGCAACATTGATCTTTCGGTAGGGTCTATCGTTGCATTTATAGGAGCTGTGGCCGGTAAGCTGATGGTTACGTATAAGATGAACTTTGTGCCGGTTATTATCATATGCCTTATACTTGGCGTTTTGATCGGTATGTGGCAGGGCTTTTGGGTTGCTTACATTCGGATACCGTCATTTATTGTGACTCTTGCCGGTATGCTTTTGTGGAGAGGCGTATCTCTCATCATTTTGGACGGTTTGACGATATCTCCGTTTCCGGATGAGTTTAAAGTGATTTTTAACAGCTATATTCCCAATCCCTTTGGAGGAAGTATCAACATAATGTGTATGCTGGCGGCAGTGCTCACATGTCTGGCCTATATTCTGATCTTTGCCAACAGCCGCAGGATCAGGAAAAAACAGGGATATGTGGTGGAGAATCCGATTCCCGCTGTCATGAAAGTGGCTGTTGTCTGCCTAATGATCCTTCTTGTGGCTTTCCGTATGGCGCAGTTTCAGGGACTTTCAAGCATTCTCGTTATTCTGGCCATAGTGGTGGGAATCTATACATATTACACATCAAAGACCGTCGGCGGGCGTTACCTCTATGCGGTAGGCGGTAATGAGAAGGCGGCAAAAATGAGCGGAGTCAATACAAACCGTGTTTTATTCTTCGCATTTACCAATATGGCGTTCTTAAGCGCCGTAGCGGCGTTAGTATGTGTGGCCAGATTCAATTCGGCAGCGCCCACAGCCGGTAAAAATTATGAAATGGATGCAATAGCGTCCTGCTATATTGGCGGCGCTTCCGCATACGGAGGAACAGGAACGGTTATGGGAGCCGTTATCGGAGCCGTATTTATGGGATTGCTCAATAACGGAATGTCTATCATGGGTGTGGATTCCAACTGGCAGCAGGCTATAAAGGGACTTGTTTTACTGGGAGCAGTTGCATTTGATGTGATCTCAAACAGAAAGAAAGGATAGAGTGCAATGGATTTAAAAGAATTATATAAATGGTGTAGTATTCCAAAAAAGGAGTTAGCAGGCAGGAAGGACTTGAAGGTTCCTCTTCGAATTGTAAATGACGCGGATGAACTTGGAAAGGTAATGGCGAGGGATCTGGTAGATGAAATCAAAAAAGCTAACGAAGAAAATCGTATTTTCCATTTGATCGTACCCTGCGGTCCCAAAGAATGGTATGGGCCTTTTACAGAAATGGTAAATGAGGAAAATGTGTCGCTACGCAATGTGGTCTGCTTTCATATGGATGAAAATCTGGATTGGGAAGGGAAACTGCTTCCCAAAGAGGATCCAAACAATTTCCGTACCTTTATGGAAAGGTATTTCTATGGCGGTATAAGGGAAGAGTTGCAGGTGCGGAAAGAAAACCGGCATTTTCTGACGCCTTATAATATGAAAGAAATGTCTCAGATGATTTCTGAAACAGACATTGATTATACCTTGGGGGGATGGGGCCAGGACGGACATGTGGCGTTCAATCAGGCAAACCGTAACCCTTATGTAGAAGTATCCTTAGATGACCTTCGTCAGTCCACCGCAAGAATCCAGAACAACAATAGCGACACGATTCTTGCATTATCCCAGAGGGGACTCGGCGGGGCGTGGCAGTTTATGCCGCCTATGTCCGTAACGCTTGGGGTTAAAGAATGCATGAAAGCCAAAAAAGTAAGAGTTTATTCCGCCACAGGCGCATGGAAGCAGACTGCATTACGGGTGGCCTTGTTCTCGGAGCCTACGGTGGAATACCCCATGACCTTACTCCAGGAGCATCCGGACGCTTTGATTACCGCCACGAAAGAGACCGCGTCCCATCCTATCAGTGAACACCCGGAATGGGAATTCAGGAGGATAAACAGCAAAGAAGGATAAAGGTGGGAAATTATGGAATTTGACAAGATCATAGCTACCGGGGGGATTGGAACCGGTATGCTGTTTTTGAGTGACCGCCAGGAGACTCTTGGCCGGAGCGAATCACGTTTGGTAACGTTAAGTCCGGCAAAGGATTATTGTAAACAGCAGATCGTCCTGTATTATACAGCGTCTCTGTTGAAAAATACAGTGCCGGTGTACCCCATCGGATATGTGGGAAATGATAAAAGCGGCAGCGCAAGCATTGAAGAAATGCGCTTACAGGGTATGGATGTGAAATATATATCGCAGAGTCCGGATTTTCCTACGACCATCAGCATCTGCCTGCAGTATCCTGATAAGGAGACGTGCAATTTTACGGTTGATAACAGTGCGTCGGGACTGGTTACGCCGGAATACATTGTAAGCGCTATGGAGAAAATCGGCGTAGATGAAAAAACGATCGTCTGTGCCATACCTGAAGTGCCAATTGCCTCCCGTGCGGCAATGATGAGAGCCGGCAAGCGGAAGGGCGCGCTTACCATATTGTCCGTACCGGCTTCGGAAGCCCATGAGTTTGAAAAGTTATCCGTATATGAGTATGTTGATATCCTTGCCGTAAATATGGAAGAAGCGCAGGCAGTGGCCGGCAGCAGTAAAGTGAATGAGAAATTGATTATAAAGCTGGCGGACAAGCTGGGAAAAGTGAATCCCGGCATATCGATCCTGATGACATGCGGCAGGGAAGGGGCGTATACATTTGTGGATGAAACCGTTGAAAAGATTCCGCCCTTACATGCAAATACTTTAAATACAACAGGGGCAGGCGACGCTTTTTTGGGAGGAACTCTGGCGGGCATTGCCTGCGGAATGAAACTTCAAAAGGGGCATAACGACCTTGCATTCGGCGATACAACGCTTGTAAGCGCGCCGGAGCTGGGCACCATTTGCGCCGGAATGGCAGTTGAATGTGAAGACAGTATTGCATTTCATGTGAGTCCCTTTACCATTCAGGATATGATTCATAAAAAAGAATGGGCCATAGGAAAGCTGTTTATGGAATGCATTGGAAGACTCCAATAATATTTTGTACGAGGTAAATGGCATATGAATAATATAAAAGTACAGCCTTTTGGCAGACTGACAACCGGGCAGGAAACGTTTCTTTATACCCTGAAGAATAAAAATAATATGAGTATAAATGTTACCAATTTTGGCGCTTCCCTGGAAGCTGTTTTGCTGCCTCAGAAAACAGGGAATCCCAGAGATGTAGTGCTCGGTTTTGATAGCGCTTCGGGATATGAAAACACTGCTCTTTATCTGGGCGCGACCATAGGACGGTATGCGGGACAAATACGCGGAGGGAGCTTTTGGCTAAACGGAAAGCAGTATTCTTTATTCAAAAATGACCATGAAAATACACTTCATGGAGGAAGACATGGATTTGATAAGCATTATTTTACCGCAAGTCTGGATGAGGATGATAATAAGGTAACATTTTTTGCGTTGATACCGGACGGGGAAGAAGGGTTTCCCGGGAATCTGCAGGTTGAGTCAAGCTACCGGTTAACGGATGACGATGAAATCATAATGGTTCACACTGCCCGCAGTGACAAAGATACCGTTTTAAACATGACAAACCACAGCTACTACAATCTGGATGGCCACGATGGCGGCAGCATAGAAAATCATAAGCTGAAAATCTATGGCAGCCGGTTCTTAGAGTTAGCAGAGGATTGCTGTCCCAACGGCAATATTCTGGATGTTTCGGGAACGCCAATGGACTTTTTGAAAATGACTCGAATCGGAGAGCGGATCGGAATGTCGTATCCGCAGCTTATGATCAGTGAAGGGTATGACCATAATTGGAATATTGAAGGGACCAAGGAGTGCGTCAGAAAGATTGCTGTGCTGGAAAGCAGCAGCGGGGATGTACGGATGGAAGTATTTTCGGATTTGCCGGGACTGCAGTTTTACAGCGGCAATTATTTAAACGGCAGTGAAGCGGGAAAAGGCGGATGCCGTTACGGCTTTAGGGGCGGTTTGTGCTTAGAACCCCAGTATTATCCTGCGGCTCCCAATTACAAACAATTTCCTGCGGCCGTGCTCAAACGGAATGAAATTTATCAACATACGATTAAATTGAAGTTTTGTTATTTTTGATGGTAAAAGCAAGAAAAGTTCAGAAATATTGAAACTTTTCTTGCTTTGGAAGGTAAATTGGGAATTATTGTAAGATACGAAAAACCGTGGTATAATTTTCAATCATAGCATAAGATTTTATCCGGCAAAAAGGGGAAGCGGCCAGAACGTTGCTTCATGGCATTTCCCTGTCAAGTAACAGATAGAGATGATATATCTTTCCAGAAGAATCAGTTGAAAATATAAATAATTTTATGAAATCCGTGAGGGAAACAGAAGCCGTGAAATACTGTGGGGTTATGGTATACAATAGGAAGGTTCTGCTTTTTCCGGAACTTTAGTATCATTGATATAAAACAGTAGGAGGGGATTGTATGAAAAAAGGAAGCAAGCCCGGAGATCTTGGCGAAGCGAACAGAATGTTGATTCTGAACCGTCTTCGTTTAAATGGAAGTATGTCGAAAGCAGATCTTGCAAGGGAGCTCGGAATGAGTTTCCCGGCAATTTCGGCTAACGTAAAAATATTAATTGAGCAAGGCCGTGTGAAGGAATCGGGAGAGGGCGATAATTCATTAGGCAGAAAGTCTACGCTTCTGTCATTTAATGAAGAGATGGGAGTCGTCGTTGGCGTGGATGTAGGAAGATTTTGGATACGCGCTATGGCTGCCGATTTGCTGGGAAAGGTATTGGGCTATGTAAAGGTTCCTGCCGTTTCAAACGGTAATGCGGATGAGCTTCATGACATAGTAGTCGGTGTTATCAGACAGGCCTTAGAAAAGAGTGGAAAATCGGAAGATGATATTCTTTGTATCGGTATCGGACTGCCGGGTGTGATCAAGGATGATACCATTTTACTGGCTCCGTATTTCCCCAATATTAATTTAAAAGAGTTTAGAAATAGAATAGAAGAGGAATTTAAGACAGAGCTAATACTTGAAAACAGTGTCAATATGGGCGCTATAGGGGAATTGTCTGAAGGAGCAGGAAAGGGATATGACAACTTTATTGTTATCAATTACGGAGTCGGAGTCGGTTCGGCGCTGGTCCTGAACGGCAAAACATATTCCGGCAGTCATAATGCCGCGGGAGAAATCGGATTTATGGTTGCAGAACCGATGAAGCTCAGGGATTCTTTTGAAGAGGTAGGAGTGCTGGAAAGTACGATTTCAAAAGAAAAGATTGAGAAATTTATTTCACATGATAATTTTCGGCAGGAAGTGGAACTGCTGGTGGAGAAGTACCAGGCAAATGATTTATATGTCCGTTCGGTTCTGGATGAAATATCCATTAACATAGGGATAACTTTGATTAATTTATGCGCGGCCTTAGACCTTGAAGCAGTTATTATTTCAGGCGGCCTGGGTACGGCATTCGGAAGGGTGTTTATGGAAACGTGGCGTTCCATGCTTGGTAAGCATATTCCGTTTCCACCAAAGATCATTCTCTCGGAATTAGGCAACAAGGAGTGCGTTCTGGGAGCGATTCATAGGAGTATTGAACATTTATTTGTGACGAAGGATATTATTTGATTTATACATTGGGTACGCTTTTCCCAAAAGCGAGATATTTTATGATAGAGGGCAGACATGAGGAAATCAGATAAAATATATAAAATTTTTAGCTGTGTTTTCCTGCTTATTATTTTGATTCTGGCAGGCTGTTCCAAGCAAAGTACCGGTCCTTATGATATGCAGCCTGTGCAGGAATCGGATGATATAAGGCAGGAGGAAGACTTACCGGAGAAAGAACTGTCAGCGAAAGAATCGTCAACCGGAGGATTGGGAACGGAGGAAACGTCCGCAGAAGAAATAGGAGAACGGGAAGAAGCTGTTGAACCGACTATTATGGAAGTAGACTGGTCGGATTATTTCGACGGAATAAACGGTGCTGCCGTTATCTATGATCCGGCAGAGAATAGCTTCCGGATATATAATCAGGAATTAGCCCTTACCCGTCGTTCGCCGTGTTCCACCTTTAAAATTATCTCTTCTTTGATTGCTTTAGAAAAAGGGATAATTGAGCCGGATGATTCTGTACGTACATGGAGCGGCGAAGTATTCTGGAATGAAGAATGGAACAAAGATATTGATTTTCCCGATGCCTTTCATGCTTCCTGTGTCTGGTATTTCCGTAAGGTTATTGATGACATCGGAAAGGATGCCATGCAGGAGGAATTAAACAGGCTTCAATATGGTAATTGTGATATTTCCGACTGGAAGGGATCGTTAAATACAAATAATAATAATCCGTCACTGACGGGTTTCTGGATTGAGTCTTCTTTATTGATTTCGCCAAAGGAGCAGACAGAAGTTATGGAGCGTATTTTTGGCAGTAATACGGATTATTCGGAAGAGACATTGAATCAATTAAAACAGGTTATGCTGTTGTCAGAGCAGAATGAGACGGAGGTTTCCGTTTATGGTAAAACGGGAATGGGCAAGGCTCATGGCATTGTGGTTGATTCGTGGTTTACGGGCTTTGCAGATGGCGATGATAAAAGGATTTATTTTTGCGTGTATTTGGGAGAAACGGATGATGCAAATGTGTCCAGCACTAAGGCGAGGGAAATAGCTGTAGAGATAGTTTTGGAACAAATTGCTGATAATGCTGATATGATCATAAATGGATATGCATTTACAAAGAGCGGCAATAAAGTGAGAATTTTAAATCTGAAGCATCCAAGTCACGCAGCTGTTATTGATAATGAAGAAATAGTGGAAACAGCTACGGATGATATTGAAAATGTAATTGTGTTAAAATGTTATATGAAAAACAAACAATTCATGGAGTGATTGAAAAATGGCTGGTTTATCCTGGCATGTATATGGATAAGGCTATTCTATTGCAAAATATCCGTGAAACTGAAAGTTTCAAATGAAATTAACCCAGTTCTCTTTCATTTTTTACCACTCTTCACGTGTGATAGCATAGGCATAAGAAATAGTATTTTTGGGTCAGGATATTCCTTTACCTTTTGCATTCCATTGGCTATAGCAATAGAATAAGAACCTATATTTGTATATTTCATATAAGAATAAATTGTGTCGTATTGCGTATTAAGAAATACCCAATCCCGTACTGCTTTAGCAAATCCTTTTCTCCAGTATTTTTTATGAACATGGTAACCTATTTCTTATCTTCATCAAAAGGTACTGGATAATGTTGCATAGTTTCTATATCAGATACTATCTCAAAAAGTGCCTCAAAATCTTCCGTTAAAATCCCCCACCTTGAAATCACATAAAACAGTATAACACAAAACATATGGGAACGATAAACTAATTTAAATACTTTCAAAAAATCAATGACCTTAGCAAAGCAGATAAAAAGCTGAAAATTGCATCATGCTCGCAAAATTTACTTAATGCATTAGCAATTGATAAATTGCTTGAATTTGCAAGGCTACCGGAGTGCGAAATACAGGCATGGATATGATTGATAGTTAGTAAGTATGGTAATTTTATCATCAAACAAAGGAGGTAATTGACAAAAATATTACCATATAGTAATATTTTATATAGAAAGGAGGTGCGTGTTTGGAAACTAAAGGTGGCTTTTTGATTTCTCGTATCAAGCAGATGGGAACTCGAATATTTGACCGTATGCTGGCGGCGTCAGGGATAGATTCATTTAATGGGGCACAAGGACGGATTTTGTATGTGCTTTGGCAGAATGATGATATCAGTATCAGCCGTTTGTCTTCACAAACAAGCCTTGCGAATACTACACTTACCGCTATGCTTGACCGTATGGAAAATATTGGACTGATTGTTAGAAAGCCTGATCCTAAGGATCGTCGCAATAGGCTGATTGCACTTACCGAAAAGGCAAAATCTCTGCAGGACGATTACACCAAAATCTCACAAAAAATGAATGAAATCTATTACACTGGTTTCACAGAAGCAGAAATAATGCAGTTTGAATCGTATTTGCAACGTATACTTAATAATTTGGAAGAAAGGTAACTATATTATGAAAAAAGTATCAGTATCTGTAACAAATGATATATGTCCTCAGACTCTATTTGTCTATGGTAGCATGAATGAAGATGGCACGCCAGATTTCGGCTTATTCTGTTGGTTCAGCTATTGTTGGTTTGATCAGCTTGGCGTGATATGCGCCATCGGTGGAAGTAAAAGAACATTAGAAAACATTCGGAGAAATGGAATGTTTTCTGCAAATCTTGTGGTAGAAGATAATTTACCTTTAGCGGATTATTTTGGAACAGCGGATGGCAGAGATAACGACAAGATGGATGTAGCCGTTGAATGGGAAAAGGGCACAGTGCTCACAGTTCCTATCCTTTGCAGCAGTCCGATTAGTTTTGAACTTGAGGTAGATAAGGAAATTTCTACGGGTGAACATGATGAAATTGTTCTTATGTGTCGTATCCGAAATACACTCAAGGATGAGAAATTAGTAAATTCTTCGATGACTTCAGAAGAAATTCTCAAAGCTACAGCAGCAGTACGAACCTGCGTTGATTATGACTATTGGTCATGGGATGGACGCCATCTTGGCAAATGGCACGAGAGGGCAAAGGAAATTAAGCCTGATGTAGAAATTGGAGCGGCAGCTCGTGGAAATTAAAAGAAGCATTTGTCAACCCCTCAGAAATTGCCAAAACATCTTCACTGCTGACAATTGTTTCTTTTTCCGCTTTACTGAAATCAATGACCAAATATCTGGGTACATTAATTTTCAGACTAACCGCCGTTCCATTGCCTTAAAAATAAAGAAAGTTCAAGAAATTCATCTGCAATTCCCGATTGTGATTTGATAGTTTTTAAGGGAAATATTGGTTGTCATATCTTCTCACGGGGCATTACGAACCCTGATAAGGGAAACAAAATCATATAAAACAGTATAGCACTAAAATACGGAAATTTGGAGTATGCAGATGTGGGTGGAGGAGGAAGATTCTCCGGAAGCTTGGTAAGAAAAATTTGAATAATTGCTTCTTTAAACAAACTATGACATAATGTTGTCATAGTTTGTTTGTTATACTGGAACAGAAAGGAGAAAAAATGAAGATTGACCGACTTATAAGCATTGTTGTTTATTTATTAAATCATGGTCGGACATCAGCACAGAAATTGGCAGAAGAATTTGAAGTTTCTTCCAGAACAATTATGCGGGATTTGGAATCCCTGGATCAGGCAGGTATACCGATTCAATCTTTTTATGGCGTAGAAGGCGGCTATCAGATCATGGACAGCTTTATTTTAGAAAAACAGGTTGCAACAAGTCACGAATATGATTGGATTGTCACTGCGCTGGAAGGAATGGCAAGCGCATATGCAAGCAAAAGTCTGAAACAGGCGCTGGAAAAAGTGCAGAGTATAAGCCATACAAGGGACACTGCTGTTTCCGTGGACTTGGGTGTCGCAAGTGAAAACGATAAAACAAATGAACAATTAATGCTGTTAGAAGATGCAATCAAGGAAAAATGCGTTGTTCGATTTTCTTATACAAATAGTCATGATGAAGTAAAAGATATTCAAGTAGAACCGGTTTGTCTGCAATACAAATGGTATAACTGGTATCTGATTGGATATTATGAAAAATATCAGGATTATTGTATGTTTAAATTAGTCCGTATGGAAAATTTGCAAGCAACAGAGATAAAATTTACAAAATCTCATAATCTTTCGGATATTAAGATGAAAGATAGCAATGATGATATGATACATGTCAAACTATACGGAAAAGCAGTCATAAAAGCAAAATGCAGAGAATATCTAAACGGACGGATTACGCGGGAATTTGAAAATGGGGATTTTGAGTTTTCTTTTTCTGTACCGGAACATGAGACATTTTGGTACGGGGTAATTCTTTCCTTTGGAAATAAGGCTAAGATCATCGAACCGCAGGAAATAAAAGAACGCATTATAAAAACCTGCAAAGAAATACAAATAGCATATGGGGAATAAAGATGAAATTATATCCGAAGGATGAGGCAAGACGTATGCTGAAAAAACAGGATTGAAGAAATACAGATAGAGGGAATCAAAGAGCCTTTTTATATTTCGGCAAAAAATAAGAAATATATGAAGAATCAGGCGACAGGCAGCTATGTAAGATTCGTTGCCCCGCTTGACAACATTATGTGGGACAGACAGATGCTGGAAATGCTGTTTGGTATCACATACCGCTGGGAAGTGTATACCCCTGTTGAAAAAAGAAAGCATGGCTATTATGTATTGTCTGTGCTGTATAATGGTCAATTTATTGCCAGATTTGAGGCAGAACCGATACGCAAGACAGGAGAATTTATTATTAAAAACTGGTGGTGGGAACCGAAAGTTGAACCAAATGACGAAATGAGAGAAATGATTGTAAACGAAATAGCACGTTTTACAGAATTTCTTCAGATTAATAATTCGCCAAAAAATATTATAAAATTAGGAGTGTAGCAAAATGAAAGAAATCAGACGATATGACATTAACGAAAATTGGGCACATTCAGGAATTATTCAAGCAGGAGACTATTGCTTTATAAATTACTGCGCCCGCAATATAGGCGGTACGATTGAAGAACAAATTGACGGTGCCTTTGATGAAATGGAAGAACGACTGGCATTAGTGGGATTGACACTGGAAAATGTCGTACAGATGAATTGCCTGTTTAAAAATATCTGTGATATTCCGGTAATGGAAAAGGTAATTAAGAGAAGATTTAATGGCAAATATCCTGTACGCAAGTCATTTCAGACTGAATTTGACGATCCGGGTAATTTGTTCTTCCAAGTGGATGGTATAGCCTGCTCGGCAATGAATTCTTAGACAACCCGGATTATTTAAGATGTTCTTTTCTCGAGGGAGAAATGCTGGCTTAGAAAAATGAAACTCAATCCCACCAGCAATCATAAACAACATACCCATCTCTGGAAAGTTCTGCAGCCGGAACGAAACCGCCATTATCGTCAATAAGAAAAGTTGGCTGTGAAAAATCAGTTACCTCTCCAATGTCGCTTGGAAATATACCCTTGTTTCCCTTCAAGATTTTCGCATGCAAAAGTTGTAAAATCATCTGTTAAGTCAAGGTAATCCTTATAAGAGAACTAGTAGTTATTTTTATAGTTTCGATTAGCTTTATCAGATTTCAGCAATGCTAAAATGGTTTCTTTTTGCTTATGGAACATAACATTTCTCCTTCAGAAACACCGATTTTGTTGTACTTATTATAATTTATCCCCGACAAGGGCGCAATTCTAATGCCAGCAGAAAAATCTATTACCGGTCTCCATATGAAATTCTTCATGAATTTCCACAAAACCTCTTGCCACAATTTGTCTATTATGCTAGAATATCCTTCGGCGGCAAACAAGTGTCCGTCGTGGAAAAACATAAACCCTAAGATTCCAAAGAGATACAGGATGTTTGAAAGAGGAGTTTTTCATGACAGAAACACCCAAATATTTTGTAGTAAAGCAAAAGGCTCTGCCTGAGGTGCTTTTGAAGGTAGCCGAGGCAAAGCGCATCATAGAATCGGAAAGAGCATCCTCCGTGCAGGAGGCGACGGAGCGGGTGGGTATCAGCCGCAGTTCCTTCTATAAATATAAGGATGATATTTTTCCATTCCATGACAATGCGGAAGGGACCACCATTACCCTGACCTTCCAGATGGATGACGAGCCGGGACTGCTTTCGGATTTGTTAAAAATAGTGGCGGAATACGGCGCCAATATTCTGACAATCCATCAGAGTATTCCCATTAACGGGGTCGCATCCCTCTCCATCAGCATCCAGATTCTTTCCAGTGAATGTGACCTTTCGGGAATGATAGAGCGGATGGAGGCACAAAAGGGTGTACATTATGTAAAAATTATAGCTAAGGAGTAAAAGACATGGCAAAGGTAGCAGTTTTAGGATACGGAACAGTAGGAAGCGGAATCGTTGAAGTGATCAATACCAATCAGGAACTCATTGCGAAAAGAGTCGGATGTCCTGTGGAAGTGAAATATATTCTGGACCTTCGGGACTTTCCCGGAGACCCTTATGAAAATCTGGTTGTCCATGATGTGGATGTGATTATGAACGATCCGGAAGTGGAAATTGTCTGCGAGGCAATGGGTGGAACCGGAGCGGCGTATGCCTTTACAAAGACGGCTTTATCCAAAGGAAAAAGTGTCTGCACTTCCAATAAAGCTTTGGTAGCAGAATATGGCACAGAGCTGATTGAGTTAGCAAAGGCTAATAAATGCAATTATCTTTTTGAGGCCAGCTGCGGAGGCGGTATTCCCATTATCAGACCCTTAAGGACCTCTCTTTCTCCTGAAAAGATTGTTGCTATTAAAGGTATTTTAAACGGAACTACCAACTATATTCTGACCAGAATGGAGCAGGAAGGAGCGGACTTTGATTCCGTATTAAAGGATGCCCAGGCATTGGGATATGCAGAGGCTAACCCGGAGGCGGATGTGGAAGGGCATGATGCCTGCCGCAAGATTGCCATTCTTTCTTCCTTAGGATTCGGAAAAACTGTTTATTATAAAGATGTTTACACAGAGGGCATTACCCGGATTACAATGGAGGATTTTGCTTATATGAAGCAGTTAAAAGCTACCATTAAGCTTTTAGGTATGAGCAGAGAAGTGAACGGGGAATATTTTGCCATGGTTGCGCCCTTTGTCCTTACAAGGGAAAATCCTCTTTACAGTGTTGACGATGTTATGAATGCGATTTTAGTAACAGGAAATACTTTAGGGGATACTATGTATTATGGAGCGGGAGCAGGAAAGCTTCCTACGGCCAGTGCGGTTGTTGCGGACGTTTGTGAGTGTGTTCTTCACAAAGGCATTCATCTTTCCAGCAACTGGGAGCCTGAAAAGTTAGCTCTGGCTGATGCAGCTCTGGCGGAATGGAAATTCTTTGTCCGCGTGCCGAAAGCAGATGAGGAGAAGATTGGACAGATATTTGGAGAAGTAAAAATGCTAGAGTCCGTTAAAGAAGGGGAAACGGCATTTGTGACGCCGGTTATGTCTGAAAAAGCCTACAAAGAAAAAGCGGCCTCCCTCAATGTAATCAGCATGATTCGTATGGAGGTTTAAAGATGAAATATGTAATTGTTTTAGGAGACGGCATGGCGGATGAGCCTATTGAAAGTCTGGGAGGAAAAACACCCCTTGCCTATGCAAAAACTCCGTCTATGGATGAATTGAGCAAAAAAGGAGAAATCGGCTTGGTTCATACGATTCCCGACGGTATGAAGCCGGGCTCGGATACAGCAAACCTTTCTGTGCTGGGATATGACCCCGAGATTTATTATTCGGGACGTTCTCCGCTGGAAGCTCTCAGCATCGGCGTTCCCATGAAGGATTCGGACGTTGCTCTTCGCTGCAACATCGTTACCATTTCCGATGATGATGTGCCTTTTGAGGAAAAGAGCATTATCGACCATAGTTCCAGTGAAATCAGCACGGAGGATTGTGCGGTCTTATTAAATGAAGTTAAGAAAGAACTGGAAAATGATGAATATAAGTTTTATGTTGGCACAAGCTACCGACACTGCTTAATCTGGGATAAAGGAGAAGTAGTGGACCTGGTTCAGCCTCATGATGTACTGGGACAGAAAATCGGGCCCAATCTTCCCGAAAATCCGGTTTTTCGTTCCATGATGAAAAAGAGCTATGAGATTTTAAAGGATCATCCTATTAATAGAGAAAGAAAGAAAAAAGGATTAAACCCTGCTAACTGCTGTTGGTTCTGGGGAGCGGGAACCAAGCCCATGGTTGCTGATTTTAAAGAAAAGACCGGCAAATCCGGCATTATGATTTCGGCAGTAGACCTGCTAAAGGGTATTGCGGTAGGCTCCAATATGGCAGTGGCAAAGGTAGACGGTGCCAACGGCGGTCTGAATACCAATTATACAGGTAAAAAGGATGCGGCAGTTAAGGCGTTGACGGAAGACGGTTATGATTTTGCCTATATCCATGTGGAGGCTCCCGATGAAATGGGGCATCAGGGAAGTGTGGAAAAGAAGGTAAAGGCCATTGAAAATATTGATGAATTTGTAATAGGTCCCCTCGTAGAGGCGTTGAAGGAAAAAGGCGAGGACTTCAGGATGCTGATTTTGCCTGATCATCCCACTCCTATCAGGGTAAGGACCCATACAGCGGATGCCGTTCCCTACCTTTTGTATGATTCCGCCAAGGAAGAGTCCCATACCTGGGATTATAATGAGGCGGAAGCAAAGGAAAGCGGCAATTATGTTGCCAAGGGCCATGAGATGATTGACGTGCTGTTTTCACGATAGAAACATATGCATAAGACATGTAATGCTCTAAAGAGCACAAGTACCCTAAAGGGCACAAGTACCCTAAAGAGCGTACGCAGCCGGCTCTTTGAGAAGAAAATGCAGTCTCTTGGGGCACGAAACGATATTTATGATAAAACATTTGAGGAGATATGAAAAATGAAAAAAGTGGTAAAATTCGGCGGAAGCTCTTTAGCAAGTGCCGAACAGTTTAAAAAGGTGGGCGAAATCATCCGCTCTGACAGTGACAGGAAGTATGTAGTGCCTTCGGCGCCGGGAAAACGTAATTCCAAGGATACGAAGGTTACGGATATGCTCTATGCAACTTACGCTTATGCAGAAGCGGGCAACGATTTTACAAGAGCCCTTTACCAGATTAAGCTGCGCTATCAGGAAATCATTGACGGTCTGGGACTTGATTTATCCCTGGAACAGGAATTTCAGGCTATTACTGAGCAGTTTAAGGCCAAAGCAGGCAGCGATTATGCGGCAAGCCGGGGGGAATATTTAAACGGAATTATTATGGCCGACTATCTGGGATATGAATTTATTGATCCCGTAGAGGTTATTTTCTTTGATGAAAACGGCGAATTTATGGCGGATAAAACGGATGAGGTTTTGTCACAGAGACTTGCTGACGTGGAATGTGCTGTCATTCCCGGATTTTTCGGAGCGAAGGAAGACGGAAACGTTAAAACCTTTTCCAGAGGCGGTTCCGATATTACAGGTTCCATCGTGGCAAGGGCGGTAAAAGCGGATATTTATGAAAACTGGACCGATGTTTCGGGATGTCTGATTGCAGACCCGAGAATTGTCCATAATCCCAAGCCTATCAGCACGGTTACCTATAGGGAACTGCGTGAGTTATCTTATATGGGCGCCAGCGTTCTTCATGAGGATGCGATTTTCCCTGTCAGAAAGGCGGGAATCCCTATCAATATCAAGAATACAAATTCTCCCAAAGACCCGGGTACATGGATTGTGGAGAGTACCTGCCAGAAGCCTCCTTATACCATTACCGGTATTGCGGGAAAGAAGGATTTCTGTGCAATCAATATTGAAAAAGATATGATGAATGCCGAGATCGGATTCGGCAGAAAGGTGCTTCAGGTATTTGAGGAAAACGGCATTTCCTTTGAGCATATGCCTTCGGGTATTGATACCATGTCGATTATTGTTCATCAGTCTGAATTTGAGGAGAAGGAGCAGAGGGTGCTTGCGGGAATCCACAAGTTAGCGGAGCCGGATGCCATTGAGATGGAATCCGATCTGGCTTTGATCGCGGTCGTGGGCAGAGGCATGAGAGCAGCCAAGGGTACGGCAGGCAGAATCTTTGCTGCACTGGCGCATTCCGGGATTAATATTAAGATGATTGACCAGGGGTCTTCGGAGCTGAATATTATTATCGGGGTGGAAACGGCGGATTTTGAAATGGCGATTCAGCAGATTTATACTATTTTTGTGGATACGGTGGCGTAGTAGAATTGCCATAGGTAACGGATAAAAGAGCAGGATTTTGCTGTAAGGGCGGCTGTAAAGTGGCTTCCCGGCAAAATCCTGTTTCTTTTTCAGTGTTTTCGTAATTCTGGGTTGAGAGGATTAGGAAGGGACGTAAGTATTTTTTAGAACATGTACGCTTTGAGGCGTATACATGCTCTAAAAAATATAGGTAATAGGGGCGGGAGGTTGGGCTTTGTATTGGATGATTGTGGACGGTTATGAGTGGTTTTATGAAGTAGCTGCGGGGCGGCTGCGGGGGCGTTTGTTTTTGATCAGGGTGTATGTTACGCTCCATAAAATGGCATGGACGAATAGGATGAAAAGGTTCAGCGATAAGCGGTCGGGCTGGTTGTTTAGTAAGTCCATAAGGGCGTAAAAGGTTGCGCTGGAGGGCAGGAGGTAGGAGAGGTTGAATAATGGGCTTTGGGGTGGAATCGTTAAGTAAAAGAGGATGGGTGGAGCAAGGAATAGTATCATGAGAATTTTGATGTAGACGATTCCTGTCATCAGGCCCTCGGAAAGGTGGCCGATGAATAAGCCCGTTAGTGCCGATATATAGGCGGATAAGATAATCAGCAGGGGGAAGGGAATGAGCTGTGAAGGTTTTATTTGCATGCAGATAAGGGAAGTGATCAGGGCAGATGCCGCACTTCCCATAAAGCCTAACGTGATTTTCTGGATAATATAGGATTTTGCCGTCATGGGGAGTATCCGGTTGATAAATGCGACGCCGTCTTCTTTTTCGCCGATGATGTTCATGGCATTGAAGGTAGCGCCCATGAACATAGCTGTAACCAGTGTTATGACGATTAAAAGGGATGTTAGGCCATCGGCGTTTTCGGATACGGGAATGATGGTCCTTGTGTAGGGGGATTTTTCCGTCCGGCCGGTATAAGCCTGGGGAAGGGTGTCGGCAATCACTTTGTTGAGGGTCAGCTCATCGCCGGATAAGAGGGTCCTGATACCGTTATCGGTCTTGAGAACGCCTATGATCTGGGTGGAAGGGTCATTGATTGCTGCATAGAGTTCCTCCGGCGTTTCATACTGCGTAAGGTTTCCGTTTGCCTTTAGCCACAAGGAGGCTTCCTGGGAAAGGTCATTTTTCAAAATGCCGAATGAGGCTTCGCTGACGGTCTGAAGATTTACACCGGAAAGCAGATGAATGGCTATGCCGGCAATGATCGGAAGCAAAAAGGTCAGGATGCACATTTTATCCCGTCTGATGTTTTTAAGTTGATATTTTAGTCCTTTCATTTTATCCCTCCTTGGTTATTTCTATGGTCAGTGTACGATGGGCAAGCAGGAATAGCAGGGCGATTGCCCCGAAGCTGATCAGGTAGTAGATTGTTCCTGCGCTTGGCGCTGCGAAATATGCTGATTTCATTGCCATAAATAAATGATACATGGGATGGTAAACAATCCAGTCCCACGCAACGCCTATCTGACCTGCCATAAAAACCGGTGTTGTAACAAAAACGGCAAGCGCCAGATAAACAAGTGAAAACTGTTTGAAATTGGGCAGCCTTACGGCGCAGAAAAAACCGATTAACGCCATGATCAGTGATAAAATGCCTGCATGAACGAGCACAGCGGGTAAAACGGCAAGGCCATGGGACAGACCGACATTTAAAACTGTCAGCAGGGCGGCAAAGGTTAAATCCGATATGAAAAGTAAAAACAGCTTGGACAGAATAAACATTGACTTACTGACCGGCAGTATTCCGTGAACGCGGATGACGCCCATCTGTTTTTCCTTAAACAGCATGGAGGCCAGCCCCAAAAAGCCGACTGCGGATAATTCGAAGAACAAAAATTCGGCAGTAATTTCCCGGCGGTTTTTCATTTCCTTGTTGTTTGTGCCGATCAGCCGCGCCTGACCGTCTGTGTTTCCTGCTAATACCGTTTCGCCCCAGATAGAGCGGTAATGGTCGGTAACGTCCGAGCCGGAGGAAAGCATATATAGTTCCGGGCTTTCGCCGGAAAGGTCAAAGCCTATGGAATACCGGTCGCTGCAGGCCGTTTCCAAAGCCTCTCTGGTATCCACTTTTGTAACGTACTCGGAGATCAGGGGCTGTTTGCTCTGGGGATCATAAAGGCACACAGGGTAGATGTCCTGGTCTAAATTCACGTATACAAAATTGATATAGCAGGAATACAGCAGGAGAGAGGCAAGAGCCAGCAGAAAAAATTTGCCGGATACCATCAGCCGGAAGTCCTTTTTCAGTAAATGGAAAAATCCTTTTAACATGAGGTCAGCCTCCTCCCGGTGTATTTGATAAACATATCCTCCAGAGTAGGTTCCTTTGAATGAATACCGATAATCTCGTCGTGCAAAAAAGGAATACCCGTTTCCAGTTCCCGGGCTTCCATTGTTGCTTTTTCACGCTTTCCCTGATACAGATAATCAATGACCACGCTATGGCTGCTGTTTTGCTCTTTCAGATTTTGGGGCGTATCCAGCGCGGCAATATTCCCGCCCGACAGGAAGGCCACCCGGTCACACAGCAGATCCGCGTCCGTCATATTGTGGGTGGTTAAAAATACGGTTGTGCCTTTTTTGCGTTCTTCCTCAATGATTTTACGGAACAGGACAGCGCCGGCAGGGTCAAGACCGCTGGTGGGTTCATCCAGAAAAAGCACCTTGGGGTTGCTGATGAGAGCCCGCGCCATGCTGACTCTTTGACGCATTCCCTTGGAGTAAGATGAAACGGGCTTTTTCAAAAAGTCTCTCTTAAATTCCAGCATATCCAATAATTCCATTACATCCCGCAGCTGCTCCTTGGGGTAAAAGGAAGAAAAGTATTTGAGATTATCCACTGCGCTTAAATTTGTATACAAATAGGGAAACTCAAACAGGACTCCGATTTTTTGAAAAAATTCCGGGGAAAGCGCCGATGAGATTTCTTTGCCCAACAGTGAAACGTGGCCGCCATAGCCTTTTAAGATCCCGGTCAGGATTTTCTGGGTAGTCGATTTACCGGAGCCGTTGGGGCCCAAAAATCCAAAGATTTCTCCTTCTTTTACAGTAAAAGATAAGCCGTGGAGGGCCTGTTTATCCCTGTTATAGGAAAAAGTAAGGTTTTTTACTTCAATCATTGGTCATCCCCCCATTTCCCGTCATAACGTTCTTTCTTTTCCCGCTGTCTTTTTCCTATCCGTTTCATAAATTTTACCTTGAAGGGAATGGAAACTGCCACAATCAGGACAATTAAAAGCCACCAGTACCATTCAATACCTAAAAACATAGTCGTTTCCTCCTTTGCTGTGAGGGTTATTCCCTCTGTCAGAAAAATATATAAAAGTGCTGTGAAACCGGTGTGAGGCGGATGTGAAGTTGAAGTGAAATCTCAAAAAGTGCGTTCTTTGGGGAATGGTAAATTATAGGAAGCTTCCAACAAAAATAAAAGCTCCTTTCTTAAGCAAGAGACCGGAGCTTTTTAAAAGAGTTTTGTTATTTTATTATTGGGATAGAAAAATAAAACCGGACGCCATCTTGAGTATTTTCTGCGCCATATTTTAAGCCCTGCATGGATAAAATCTGTGCCACAATGGCAAGCCCCAATCCGGAACCGCCATATCCGGAATCGGGGATGCGATAGAATTTTTCCCAGATTTTAGAAAGACTTTCCTTAGAAAGGGGTAATCCCTGGTTAAAAACGGAAAAGTGCAACATACCGCCGCTTTCTGTCAGAGATAATTTCAATATACCGCCCGGATGTACATTCTTTTTGGCATTGATGATCAGGTTGTCCAAAACCTGTTCCATGCGGTCTTTGTCAGAGTATACATATGTTTTGTTCTCTGGAAGTTCATACTGCAATTCAAAATTCCCGTCGGGTATATCTATTAAAAGCCGTCCTGCAACAGTTTCCAGAAATTCCACAAAATCAAACCGTTCCAAAACAAGTCCGGATGCACCTGTTTCCAATGCGGACAGATCTAAAAGTGTGGTAATTAAAGCGCTCATACGCCCGGTTTCCGCAATGATGATTTCGGAATACTTTTGCTTTTTTGCTTCATCCTTTTCGTCCTGCAGGCCTTCGGCATAAGCCCGGATAACGCTCAAGGGCGTTTTCATTTCATGGGACAGCCGGTCAACCAGCTCCTTGCGTTCAGCCAACAAAAGCCGTTTTTGCTCCACATCCTTTTCGAGCCGGATATTTGAGGAATTTAATTCTGCAAGAGTCCGTTGTAGATTTTCGGCCATTTTATTGAGACTTGCGGATAATTCGCCAAACTCATCAGTTGTTTCCAAGGTACAAGGAGCGGAAAAGTCCAGTTGTGCCATTTTCTTTGCCGATTGATTTAATTTTGAAACAGGAGATGAAATGAATTTCCACATCAGGTAATCAATGATGAATACCAACAGGGTAACGAAAATAAGCCAGATTAAAAGTGAAACATCCGGGGGAACGGGCATGCGGGTTGATGCGATGTAAGAAACGATCAGGGCAATTCCCGCCAATTTAGAAACCAGAATGATTTTTTTACGGACCGTACGGAGCGAAAAGTTATTTTTCAGCATGGCATTTTACCTCGAATTTGTATCCGGAACGGATCAGCGTAACAATGTGTTTTCCTTCGCTTCCCAGCTTTTGCCGGAGGGTTTTGATATGGGTGTCGACTGTTCTGGTGGTTCCGGTAAAATCGTAGCCCCAGATTCTGTTCAGAAGCTGTTCCCGGGTAAAAATTTGTCCGGGATTTGCCATGAACAAATGAAGCAATTCATACTCCTTATGGGTAAGCGCGATTTCATCCCCTTCCAGCAGAACTCTATGGGAAGAAGGGATCAAGGTAATCCTTCCGGCGTTTAATGTGTCCGGAGAATCGGGAGAAACCCGGCGGAGCAGGGCGTTAGCTTTTGCTAATAGCACCTTGGGGCTGAAGGGCTTGGTCATATAGTCGTCAGCCCCGTATCCGTAACCCTTTAGCTTATCGTCCTCGCTGTCTTTAGCGGTCAATATGATAATGGGCAGGCTGCTCATTTCCCGGGCCAATTTGCAGACGGAAAAGCCGTCCAGATGCGGCATCATAATATCCAGTATCAAAAGATCCATAGGAGTGCTTTTCAGCAGCATTAAAGCGTCCACTCCATCATTGGCAGTAAAGCAGGCGTGCCCGCCCCGCTGCATATATGCAACAATAATATCCTGCATATTCTTTTCATCTTCAACAATTAGAATATTTGCCACAAGTGATTCCTCTTTTCTAAAATCCCAATTCTTCGCCCACTAAGAATACTTTGATTCTTCCTTTATGTCCGCTTCGTCTCGTTACCACAAACTGATTGCACATGCATTCCGCAGACATGCATTCGCCGCATCGTCCGATTTTGGCACAGGGAGTGGATTTATTTAACCTGACTCCGTTTGGCGGACAGGCGCAGACTCTGGTGCGCTTAAAGCCTTCCTCCACATCTTTTGTTACCTTGTTCATTCCTGCTATGATAAACACATGGGCAGGGCCGTGAATTAGGGCGGAAAGCCGGTTGCCGTTTCCGTCAATGTTGACAAGCTCGCCGTTTAAGGTAATGGCGTTGGTACTCATAAAGAAATAATCGCTCATGGCGGTCTGGCCGAATATTTTGCGGCGTTCCTCTAAAGTTGTGGCTTTCATACGGTCTATTAATTCAAAACTGCCGTCCTGCTCTAACGCGGCCAAGATACCGCTTTCCTTAAAGGATTCGGAACCGCCCCAGGCGATGGAAGAGCCTTTTTCCAGCATGGGCATGATGGCTTCTGCCAATTCTTTTTTGTTGGCGCAGTAAAAGCCCTCCATGTTTCGTTTTTCCAGATTTCCGATAATTGTTTTTGCGGTAATTGCAAATGCATCCTGTTTTGCTGACATGATTAACCCTCCTGTTAAATTGTGGCTCCCGCGGAATGATTAGAGGACAATGTATAATGAGTATTTGACCAATCCCGCGAGGGTTACATTCCCCGCTGCCCGCAGCGGAGTGTTGACTTGGTATGTAGTTGCTTTTAAGAGAAGTATAATACAAAAGTTTTAAAGGGGCTACTCTAATTTTATTGGCAGCTGTGATCCGGCTGCTAGTGGGATGCGGCCTATTTACAGATAATTGCCTAAATTATCGGAGAGGATTTGATTATTTTTTTGTCTGTTTTAATTTTTGGAGCAGTTGATTTTATTTTCGGGGTAGTTGGTCTGATTTTCGGAGCAGTTGTTGCCGTTTTTTTGTAGGATGGTGCAAATTTTTGGTAAAATTAACCAATAATTTCTTGTGTAAATTGTTTAAAAAGTGAAAAAAGAAGAAATATGAAAAAAATGAAAGAAATTTAAGAGAAACTGTTGACAAGTGTCAGACTATTGGTTATAATGAATTCATACTTAAGATATACTTTCATATAGATATCCTAATGAAAGGGAGGTACGGTCCACCAGAGACGAGATGTTAAGTACAAAAGAAAGAGAAACTAAAGACAAGATCTGAATCGAGTACATATGAGAAAAGAGCAAGGTACCAAAGATAAAAATTGGAGAAAACACCTGCTACAGTGCCAGAGGTACAAGTTAGAAAATGGAAAGAGAAGAAGATCAGAAGGAGGCAGGCAAATTGAGGCCTACACATTAGTAACGGGTATTAGTCGAAAGGGATTGATACTCGTTACTTCTTTATGTTAATATATATTTATGTATTGATATCCAATATTCTTGGGAAATTCTTGGGAAACAGCGGGGCGGCTGTCCTTGTGACGGTAATAAAATGCCTATATAGATAGATTTACTTGGATTGTCTGTATTCTTTAGTCATTTAACAATGGAGTAAATGGATAAAGGGTAAAGTTTTAGCGCCTTCTTGTGCGACAGGCTGCGTGGAGGAAGATCGAGTTGAGAAAAGATAACTATAATTTATCAAAAGAAGAGTTAAGAAAATTAAAAAGGAAAAAAGAACAAAGAAAAGCTTTCGGAATCTTGGCCTTGATGATTCTGGCAGTTTTACTGGTTCTCGGAGGAATCGGTTTTGGCGTTTATTTCTTTTTACATAGAGAGCCGGCAAATGAGAATGAGATAACAGCAGAGCCGGAGCCTGTCGTAACGGAGCCGGAACCTGAGGTTTCTGCTAATGAACCGCAAGAGGAAGAAGCGGTTTCTGTTTCCGTAAATCAGCCGGTGGACGGGGAAACGACAGAACTTACGGATGAAATGAAGGCGGCAATTTTAGATGAAACCATTGCGGGTTATCTTGCCAATATGACTGTTGAGCAAAAGGTTGCCGGTTTATTTTTTGTAACGCCGGAAGGATTGACCGGAACGAATGATGTGACGATAGGGGGAAGCGCAATGAGCGCAGCCTTAAGCGAATATCCGGTAGGAGGAATTCTGTTTACGGAGAGCAACATGGAAAGCCCCGAACAATTCAAGGAGATGGTTTTTAATGTGAAATCTTTTACCGGCAATGAAATCTTTATGGCTGTAGAAGAGACGGGAGGAGAGAAAAGTCCTTTTGTGGTTTCAGGGTTGAGCGAGGCTGTTATTACCGACCAGAAAACAATTGGAGAGTCGGGGGAAAATTCAGGAGCGTATACGGCAGGAATAGCGATCGGAAACCGTATGAATGAATATGGCATTAATACGGTAATCGGTCCTTTGGCAGATATTGCATTTTCGCAAAACGGATATACTTCGCCGCAGGCATTTGGAGATGAGCCAATGCTGGTAAAGGATATGGTAAGAAATGCAGTCAGAGGTATTGAGGATCAGAATATACACGCATGTGTAAAATTTTTTCCGGGTTACGGAGATGTGGAAAAGAATCCTGAAAGTGCAAGACCGGTATCAAACCGTACCAAAGAGGATATTGTGGAGAAGGATTATCCTGTCTATGATGATGCTATTGACGGCGGTACGGATTTTATCATGGTTTCACAGATCGCGTATAAATCGATTACAGGTGATGTTCCGGCCTGCCTTTCGTCAGAAGTGGTAACGGATATGCTAAGGGGAGAGCTGGAGTATGAGGGAATCATCATTACCGACTATATGGATACTCATTCTCTGATTATGCATTACAAGCATGCGGATGCGGCCGTTATGGCGGTACAGGCGGGAGCGGATATGCTGTTTTGTCCCGGCGATTTTAAGAAAGCATATAACGGTATTTTAAGCGCTATTGAGAGAGGGGAAATCAGTGAAGAGAGGATTGACGAATCCCTTTACCGCATTTATCGTGTAAAATACAGGAAGTTAATAGATTATGATGCCATTGCGGCGCTTATGTAAAGACGGGCAGAATGGAAAAGTTGGAAAAATGCGTTAAACGATAAAAAAATTTATATTGACAAATGGAGAATGCTTTGATATATTAATACTTGTCCGTAAGAAATGCGGACAGATGCACGAGTGGCTCAGTGGTGGAGTATCGCCTTGCCAAGGCGAGGGTCGCGGGTTCGAATCCCGTCTCGTGCTTGTTAAAAGCCTGGTAAATACTAGGCTTTTATTTTTTTGTGTTGCATTTCATGTTGCATGGTTTCAAAACAATTAAGAGTTTTATCATCAAATTTTGTGTTATATAGTAAGCGCCTATCTTGGCAAATTCAAAGGGCCTGTTAGGGATGATTTTTCCGGTAAGATCCTGTCTTGCCTTTGGTACATTAATACGGAGGCGGTGTTTTATTGACAGATATAAGCATATTATGTTGTCAAAGCAGTGTTTTTGTCAGGTGTAATTATATTCTCTGGTTTCCTGCCTCATTCACACACCATAGGTTTTCCTATGGGCTACAACACTATGATAACTACATTTGCAGGAGAAAACAATCCCTTAACACCAAACAGCAGGCAGACGAATTTCATAAAGTCCGACAGATAAGTTTTTGACTATTATCCACCTATAAATTATAATGAATAGCAGCAAACGTAACACATTATGAATCCATATATTTCAGAAGGAACCGGAGGCTGTGAGATGAAGACAATAGCGGTTATAGACGACGATGTGTATATCGGGGATATGCTGGAAAAGCTGCTGATTGGAGCGGGCTATGCCGTAAAGCGTGCTTATTCAGGGACGGAGGCGGTTTATCTGCTGTCTGGAAAACAGCCTGATTTAATATTGCTGGATTTGATGCTTCCGGGATTGCCGGGAGAAGAAATCTTGCCAAAAATCAAAGAGATACCTGTCATTGTACTGAGCGCCAAGGCGGATGTGAAGAATAAGGTCAGATTATTGCTTAACGGAGCGGCGGACTATATGACCAAGCCCTTTGATGCGGAGGAGCTTTTGGCAAGGGTGGCAGTACAGCTTCGAAATGGGGGAAAGAATCAATCGGATATTTTGACATTTGAAGATTTATCTTTAAATGATGCTTCCCACGGCTTTTTTGTAGGAGAGGCGCCCGTAAAACTGACAAAAACAGAATATGCCATTATGAAACTGCTTATGATAAATGCAGGACAGGTCATTACCAAGTCCGCCATATTGGATAAAATCAGTGAGGATACGCCGGACTGCGTGGAAGGCTCCTTAAAGGTGCATATCAGCAATCTGCGAAAGAAAATCCGGGAATCCGGCGGGAAAGAGTATATCGAAGCAGTGTGGGGAATCGGCTTTAAGCTGCGGGAGGATGAGGAATAAAAACTTAACGGAATCTTTACTTTTTTCTTAACCGTTTTCTTAACTGTCTTTTGCTAGGATGGAAGAGTCAGAAAACGAGAATGAAAAATAAGGAGGAAGTCAGGATGGATTATGTTTTGACGACAAACGGGCTGTGCAAGCAGTATCGGAATTTTAAAGCCTTAAACGGCCTTTCCATGCATGTTCCAAAAGGCGCTATTTACGGTTTTGTAGGGAAGAACGGCGCAGGCAAAACAACGTTGATACGTCTGATCAGCGGATTGCAGGAGCCTACGTCGGGAGAGTATACCATTTATGGAATTCATAATAAGGAGAAGGATATTTTAAAATCCCGCCGCAGGATGGGGGCTATTGTGGAAACCCCGTCCATCTATATGAATATGACGGCGGAGGAAAACTTGCAGGAGCAGTACCGGATTTTGGGAATGCCCTCTTTTGGCGGAATAAGGCAGATTCTGGAGCTGGTAGGCCTGGAGGACACGGGAAAGAAAAAGGCGAAAAATTTTTCTTTAGGTATGCGCCAGAGGCTGGGAATTGCCGTTGCCTTGGCGGGAGATCCGGATTTTCTGATATTGGATGAGCCGGCGAACGGTCTGGACCCTCAGGGAATTGTAGAGATGCGGGAGCTGATTTTGAAGCTGAACCGGGAAAAACAGATTACGGTATTGATGTCCAGTCATATTCTGGATGAGCTTTCCAGGTTAGCCACCCATTACGGTTTTGTGGATAGCGGGCGTATGGTAAAGGAAATCAGTGCGGAGGAATTGGAAAATGCCTGCAGGAAATGTGTACGTGTGGAAGTGACGGATATCAAGGCGCTTTCTAATGTGCTGGATGAAAGAAAGATAGAATACAGCATCCTTTCGGATACAAAGGCTGATATTTTTGAAAAAATGAATATTACGGAGTTGGTAACGGCGCTTCTTCCAAAGGACTGTCAGGTTCTTTCCGTCCATGAAAAGGATGAAAGCCTGGAAAGCTATTACATGAATCTGATTGGAGGTGGCAGCCGTGAATAAATTGCTATCAGCGGGATTAACCCGGTTAAAAAAGGACAAGGTTTTCTGGGTGTTTGTGGGATTTATGGTAGTTATGGCATGGTTTGTAGTCATCAATAGCTATCTGAACATGAAGAAATGGGGAAGTTCTGTAGGATTGGAAAGTATACTTTTCAGGCATATTATGTTTATGGGAGTTCTCACAGCGGCTTTTTCGGGGCTTTTCATTGGAACTGAGTATAGTGAAGGAACCATCAGGAATAAGCTGGTAATCGGGCATACCAGAAGAGATATTTATTTATCATCTCTCATAATCAGTATAACGGCAGGCGTTATCATATGCGTAAGCTATATGTTATCGGCAATGATTCCCGGAATAATACTTCTCGGTTTTTCGGAGGGGATTATAGTGGAAGTGATGCTGCAGGCGCTGTTATTGATTATGCTGATGACTGTGGCATTCAGCGCTATTTTTACCATGTGCGGTATGCTGAACCAGAATAAGGCATTGAACTGTGTGATTGCGATTATAGGAGCTTTTGTGATGCTGATGTTTTCAGCTTTTATTTTCAACGAACTGAGCAATCCGGAAATGTGGGAAGAATATGTTTATGTTGATGAAGAAACAGGAGAGATTGTGACAGAACCGGCGGAGCCTAATCCTTTTTATGTATCGGGAACAAAAAGGGAGGTTTATGAATTCCTGATGCTGTTTCTTCCAAGCGGGCAGACCTTTTTGATTGCGGGAGGAGAGTTGTCACATGCGGGGGAAATGGCGGCCTATTCCGTTTTGATTGTGATTGCTTCTTCGGCAGCAGGGATGTACTTTTTTCAGAAAAAGGATATTAAATAAGCGGCTAAGTCTGACGCTTTTATGACAGAAAGTATTGGCAGGCCTAAAGAAATCATGGACTATGACTTGTCATAGGAGGTATTTATGGAAAGCTGGTTACCGGTCATTTGCGGCATTCTCACGATTATCATATGCGCTCTTTCTGTTAAAATTTATTTGATGAAGAAGTCTGTAAAGGAAATCGGGGAAAAGCTTTCGGAAAAGCTTCGGATAGAGACGAATACGCTCATAGATATTTCCAGCCGGGATAGTGATTTGAGAAGGCTGGCAGATACCTTGAATGTAGAACTTAGGAAGCTTCGAAAAGAACGCCGGTGCTTTAAACAGGGAGACAAGGAGCTGAAAGATGCGGTAACCAATATTTCCCATGATTTGCGTACGCCCCTGACTGCAGTCTTCGGTTATCTGGAACTGTTAAAAAAAGAAGAAAAAAGTGAAACGGCTGCCGGGTATCTTAATATCATTGAAAACCGCACGCAGGTTATGCGGGAGCTGACGGAGGAGCTATTCGATTATTCCCTTCTTTCATATGCGGAAGAAGATAAAAAGGAAAACGTATGTCTGAATGCAGCCTTGGAGGAAAGCATAGCTTCCTTTTACGGCGCCATAAGACAGAGCGGAATAGAACCGGAAATCTTTATGACAGAGCGCCGGATCGAGAGAAATCTGGACACTATGGCGCTGAATAGGATTTTCGGAAATATTATAAACAATGCCATGAAATATAGCGACGGAGATTTTAAGGTAGAATTAAAAGAGGATGGAACCATTATCTTTTCAAATTCTGCTAAAAAATTGAATTCCGTTACGACGGAACGGCTTTTTGACCGCTTTTATACGGTAGAGACAGGCAGAAATTCCACAGGGCTGGGACTTTCTATCAGCAGGCTTTTGACAGAAAGAATGGGCGGCGGAATACGGGCGGAGTATGAAAAGGGCAAGCTGGTCATTATTGTAAAATTTTAAGACGAGGTTCTTAAAAAAGCACAAGGACAATAAAAGCAAAAAGAAAAGTAAAAGTAAAAAGTAAAATAGAAAAGTAAAACACTTTGGGATTGTGGCATAATCCGCTAAGAAGAGGTCAATACTATAGAGGTAACTTTACATCCATAATATGATTTAAGGAGGCTTCTTTTATGGCACAATTAACCTGCGGTGTTATAACCTGCGGCTACAACAAAGAAAAGTGCTGCTGCAAGGGAGATATTATGGTGGGAGGAAGTCATGCGGATCAGGAGAAAGATACCTGCTGCGATTCCTTCCGTCCCGAAGGATGCGACTGCTACACCAGTGCATTAGACCATCCCTGCCAGACCATCAGTATTGATTGCGAGGCAACAAAATGTAAGTACAATTCCAATTACAAATGCTATGCGGAAACCGTTTCCATACAGGGCGGACATGCAAGGGAAAGTGGACAGACCCTTTGCGGAACTTTTGAATGTAAATGCTGATAAAACGGGGATGCTCAGGAAGCGTCCCTTTTACATAAAGATGTGGAATTTAAATTTTTACTGGTCAGATATTACGGGCATTTGAATCCCTTCATTGCCGCTTTTTAAATATCGTGTTATATTATTTACAATTTAATTCCTTCATTTTGTGTGGACAGTAAAAGTAAGCGGGAAAAAGGACAGAAAAAAATATTTTTGCTGTTGACAAAGAAATATTTACATGATAACATATTCAAGTGTGTGAAACACAATGCAAGCAGAGTATCCACTCTCACCCTGTGGCAATCGGGCTGACAGGCGTCGGAAATTTTTCACAATCTTATTTTATGTGGAAGTTTAGTGGATTACTGTGCGAATCCACTTTTTTTATTGAATTCTTTTTTGGAGGTGCACGACTATTAGCGATTTAATGATTAACGAACAGATTAGGGACAAAGAGGTACGTCTGGTAGGAGAGAACGGAGAACAGTTAGGCATTATGTCTTCCCGGGATGCCCAGAAGATGGCGGATGATGCAGGGCTTGATTTGGTCAAGATAGCGCCTACGGCAAAACCACCGGTTTGTAAAATCGTAGATTACGGAAAGTACAGATACGAGCAGATTCGTAGAGAAAAAGAAGCAAAGAAAAAACAGAAAACCATCGAGATCAAGGAGATCCGTCTGTCTCCCAACATCGATACCAATGACCTGAATACAAAGATGAATGCGGCCAGAAAGTTTATCGGAAAGGGCGATAAAGTAAAAGTAACGCTTCGTTTCCGCGGACGCGAAATGGCACATATGGCTAACAGTAAGCATATCTTGGATGATTTTGCAGAAGAGTTGTCGGAGATTGCGGTAATTGAAAAAGCTCCCAAGGTAGAGGGAAGAAGTATGACCATGGTGCTTACACAAAAGCACTGATTATTTCGTTTTTAACTGGATTTATCAGAGGTTAAATCAGCAGTTAAAATAGATAGGTACAAATATAGGAGGGAATTTAAGATGCCAAAAATGAAAACAAACAGATCCGCAGCAAAGCGTTTCAAAGTAACAGGAACAGGAAAGTTAAAGAGAAATAAAGCTTATAAACGTCATATCTTAACCAAGAAATCTGCTAAGACAAAGAGAAATCTTAGAAAGCCCGCAATGACGGATGCAACGAACGAGAAGAATATGAAGAAGATTTTACCTTATTTATAAGATTGGTTAGGAGGAGAGAAAAATGGCAAGAATCAAAGGCGGCATGAACGCAAAAAAGAAACATAACAGAGTATTAAAGCTTGCAAAAGGTTACAGAGGAGCAAGATCTAAACAGTACAGAGTGGCAAAACAGTCTGTCATGAGAGCATTAACATCTTCTTATGCAGGACGTAAGCAGAGAAAACGTCAGATGAGACAGTTATGGATTGCGCGTATCAACGCAGCAGCAAGATTAAACGGCTTAAGCTACAGCAAATTTATGTATGGTTTGAAGTTGGCTGAGGTTGATATCAACAGAAAGATGCTTGCAGAGATGGCAGTAAACGATGCAGAAGGCTTTGCAACATTGGCAGAAGTGGCTAAGAGCAAAATCGCTTAATTGAGCGTGATATAGGTTTGATTTCCAGAATCGCAGTGTCTTCGGATGCTGCGATTTTTTTTGATATTTTAATTCCAAAAGGATGAAAGCGTTTATTTTTGCAATAGATCTAAGGATGAAAGAGTATAGTTTCTCTCAATAAACCTGATAATGAAAGCGTATAGTTTCTCTCAATAAACCTGATAATGAAAGCGTATAGTTTCTCTCAATAAATCTGGTAACGAAAGAGTATGATATCTCTCAATAAGCCGGATGATAAAAGCGTATAGCTTCTCTCAATAAATCTGATGATAAAAGCAAATATTTTTGGTACAATAAGCATAGAGAAAAACAGTAAACCTTTATAAGGAGAATCGTTATGTTAGAAAATCTGGAACCGAAAAAGGTATTTCAATATTTTGAGGAGATATGTTCTATTCCCCATGGTTCGGGTAATGTGGACGCCATCAGTGATTATCTGGTGGAGTTTGCTAAAAAGTGGGGCTTATGGTGGACGCAGGATGAATTGAAAAATATAATTATCGTAAAGGAGGCTTCCGAAGGCAAAGAGGACAGACCGGCTGTTATGATACAGGGGCATATGGACATGGTTGCGGTAAAGGAGCCTGATGCGGATCTTGATATGACAAAGGATGGACTTAGGCTGGGAATAGACGGGGATTATGTGTATGCCAGAGACACCAGCCTGGGAGGAGACGATGGCATTGCCCTGGCTTATGGCCTGGCTCTGCTTTCCGATGAAAGCATTTCCCATCCCAGAATAGAACTGGTTATAACTACCGAGGAAGAGGTGGGGATGGAAGGAGCAACGGGAATAGATCTTTCGCCCTGTCAGGGAATGCAGATGCTGAATATCGATTCAGAAGAAGAAGGACAGTTTGTGGCGGCGTGCGCCGGAGGAATTCGTGTAAACGGAAGGATTCCTGTGGAAAGGGTTTCTACAAAGACGGAAGCTGTAAGAGAAGTTTTTGGGAAGAAAATTATGTTAACCGAATTTGCAGGAGGTCATTCAGGTACGGAAATCGGAAAAAATGGCGGAAACGCCAATGTGGTATTGGGATGGTTTCTAAATAAATTATCCGAAAAAGTTGACATAAGTATAATTGAACTGCAAGGAGGGCTGAAGGATAATGCCATTCCTGTGGAAGCATATGCGGTTGTGGCAAAGGGAACAGAGTCGGATGGGAAGTTGAATGTGAATCCGGAAGGGGCTTTGGGAGCGGGTAAAAAGGAATGTCCTACGGAGAACGGGAATTTGTGGGAGAACAAACTTATAAACTGCTGTAACAGACTTGAGAAGGAAATGCAAAGCCGGTTTTCTGCTACTGATCCGGAGTGTAGAGTCGTTGTCGATGATTGGAGCGCTCAGGATAAGGAGGGAAAGGTTCCATTATCCTGCTTAAATGCCGGGGATTGTAAGAAAATACTTGCCTTTCTGTCAGAGGCTCCAAACGGAGTGCAGGCTATGTGTGAGGAACCCAAGGGACTGGTGCAGACTTCTTTAAATCTTGGCATTATGAAGCTGGAAGAGGACGGACTGCAGGTGTCTTTTTCTTTAAGGAGCAGCGTGGCAAAGGAAAAAGAAGAATTGAAAGAAAGGGTAAGCGGCCTTATAGAGAAATATAAGGGAGTGGTAACGACTACCGGAGATTATCCGGCATGGGAGTATAAAAAGGTATCGCCTTTAAGGGAAAAAATGATCTCAGTATATGAGAAACAGTATGGGAAAAAGCCCATGGTGCTTTCTCTTCATGCAGGTCTGGAGTGCGGCATTCTGGCGGCTAAAAAGCCGGGCCTTGACTGCGTTTCTTTCGGACCGGACATTCTGGATATTCATACCACAAGGGAGCGCATGAGCATTTCCTCCGTAAACCGGGTATGGAAGTTTCTGGTGGAGGTTATAGAAGAACTATGAATAACATTATCTTAACAGGAATGCCCGGCGTGGGCAAAAGCACTATAGGCGTTGTGCTGGCAAAGCATATGGGATACAGCTTTTTGGATTCCGATCTGGTCATTCAGGAAAAGGAAGGAAAGCTTTTACATGAAATTATCGAAGAAAGGGGCATAGAAGGCTTTTTGGGGCTAGAGGATGAAATCAATGCTTCCATAAAGGCGGAACGAACCGTGATTGCCACAGGAGGCAGTGCGGTTTACGGAGAGCGTGCCATGAAGCATTTTACTTCTATGGGAACAGTCATCTATCTTTTTCTTCCCTATGACGAATTAGAGGAGCGGCTTGGAGATTTAAACGAGAGGGGCGTTGTGCTGAAGCCGGGACAGACCTTAAGGGAACTGATGGAGGAAAGAAAAGTCCTGTATGAAAAATACGGGGAAATTGTCATAGACTGTAATGGAAAGCCGATTCGGGAAATCGTTGCCGAAATCGTGGGAAAATTATGACAGCTGCAAAAGCGGGCAGAATCCTCTAATGCGCCAAAGATAACTGCGTATTGTTGTTTGATGCTGACAAAAAACAGGTTTAAAAAGGAGAAAAAACAATGAATGCTTTTGATTATGTTGTAGAACGGATCGATGGAGATTATGCCTATCTGAAAAGAACGGATATACCGGAAGAGGAAGAGAAAATGGTTGCCCGTGCCCTTCTGCCGGAGGAAATTGCAGAGGGAACAAAGCTTCATTATGAATTTATGATGTATTCCGTTGTGGAGTGAGCGTAAGGGATTGGGAGGCAGGCTTTGTTAAGCCGCAGGACTAATCCTGAAGGGGTGCATGGGAAGAGGGTTTATTGTGGTCGCGCTTTGCTTTGCCAAGGCCTCCTGTCATATGGGTATGCTCGCTGTCGATGAAGCGGGCGCGTTTGACGGCTTCGTCGCCATAGCGGTTCCGGATCTGGTCAATAGCCAGATTCAGCTTGCTGAGCTTGTCCGCTTCCGTAGAGCCGAACATATCATACTGGACAAAATTTTCCGAGGTTGCCCGGGAGGTGTGGACGCCCAGCAGGCGCAAAGGTTCTCCGTCCCAGAGCCGGATAAATAATTCACAGGCGGCTTCATAGATTTTTTCTGTAATGTCTGTGGAGGACGGTAAGGTAATCTGGTGGGAGGAGCGGTGGAAAGCGGTGTCCACAACAAAGACGCTTACCACGCTGATATAAGCGTGATCCGCCCGCAGTCTGGCGCCGATGGTTTCACACAGGGAGAGTAAAATAGTGAAAGCGGTTTCGCGGTCTGTCACATCAGTGCCTACGGTAATGGAATTGCCATATCCTTTATTGGCAGGCGGAGTATCCCTTACTAAAGCATCGTCCATGCCGTTTGCCGATTTCCACATGTCCTCGCCGTGCTTCTTCAAATGCTGCCTTAAAACTGCCACATCCGCATTGGCGAGGTCGCCTATGGTAAAAATATCCAGGTTGTGCAGGGTACGGATGCTGGAACGGCCTACATAAAGAAGGTCGGAAACCGGAAGAGGCCACATTTTTTCCTGAATTTCATTGGGAAACAGAGTATGTACTTTATCGGGCTTTTCAAAATCTGAAGCCATCTTTGCCAGCAGCTTGTTGGAAGAAATACCGATGTTGACGGTAAAGCCCAGTTCTTCCCGGATCATATCCTTTAGCTTCAGGGCGAATTCAGCGGGAGGGCCGTAAAGTCCTGTGGTGCCTGTAAAATCACAGAAGGCCTCGTCGATGCTGAACTGTTCCACTACGGGGGCATAGCGGTTGAGCAGAGAAATAAGCGCATTAGATTTTTCTACATAGAGGGAAAAGTTGGGCGCGTAGGTTTTTAAGCCCGGACATTTTTTCCGGGCGCTCATAAGCGGTTCTCCGGTTGTGACGCCGAATTTTTTTGCAGGGACGGATTTGGCTAAAACGATGCCGTGTCTCTGCTTTTCATTTCCGCCGATAACGGAAGGAAAACTTCTGATATCTTCCGTTTCGCCTAATGTCTCAATTCGGTATGCCGCTTCCCATGACAGAAAAGCGGAATTTACATCTACATGAAAAATGATTGTATCTGCCATCTTTTTTACCTGTTCCTCTTTATATTGCCCCGTTTTTGTTATAAGTGCTGCTACTGATACTATACAAGAACGTACGTTCTAAGTCAATGCCGCCTTATCGGATGCCGAAAAAAGAAGGGCGTCCAGAAAGAGCTTTAAGAAGCTTCCCTCGGGACAGAAGAGTCTTTCGGGATGCCATTGCAGGCCTATGACAGGCAGGGAGCCATGAATAAAGCCTTCTACAACGCCGTCAGAAGAATACTGGAATGGCAAAAGCTCTTTGGGGAGTATGTGAACGCATTGGTGGTGGGCGCTGTTGATCTGGGCCGGCAGCAAGGGACTTTTGTAAAGGCATTTTAAAACGGGGAGCATGGGGAAATTTTCAAATTCATTCAGGGGGACATAGCTGCAGCCGTGGCGGTTATCTTCTTTTTCCAGATAAGCGTGGATTGCCAACGCTTCTTGATTCATATCTTGAATCAGGGCGCCGCCCAGTTTGGCATTAATGATCTGCATTCCCTTGCAGATTCCGAGTACGGGCTTTTTTTGTAGTAGAAAATAATCCAGATAAGAGAACTGCAGCCGGTCCAGATCTCGGTCTATATTGTAAGAGCCCAGATTTTTTTCATGGAACAAGTCGGGAGAAATATCTCCGCCTCCGGGAAGAAGGAGCAGGTCCATACGGGAGAGAATGCTTCCGGTGGGATGCTTTTTGCATTCTGCTAACAAATCGGAGGAATCGGTAACAACGGGAATATAACCGGCGCTGGCAACAGCATTTTTATAATTTTCCACAAAACCGGCTCTTCCCACGATCAAAATAAAGCGTATTGACATTTTTATCGCCTTTTTTATAAAGTTATATTCAGTATATGATGTTTCTTTTGGAAAATTGTGTTATACTGTTCAAAAAGACAGACCCGGGAATATTAGCCGGGAATACAATGAAAAGGAAGAGAAAGGTCAGGGGTATGTTACAGGAAGTATTTGAACTTATGATGCAGGTACACAGCGGAATGAAAATAGCCTGCGTGGGGTTAATGGATGGGACAAAAATCCAGAGAGAATTGATCAATGACGGTAATCGGGAAACCAGGGTCAACATAGAACTGGTGTCTACGGATGTGGGGTTTGCCGTTTTTTCCAGAAAAAGCAAGTCCAGCTATATCTATAATGATGTAGTAACGGGGGAAACCAGCGGGGCAACTAAATTAGCGGTGCCTTACAGCAATATTTCCTACATGGAATTTACGGATGAAGAAGAGTAGCAGAAAGGCAGCAAAGCTGCTGCGCCGGAAAACTTACCAAATATTTGCTGGGTAAACCGGTGTCCGGGCATTTGTAATCGTGAGATAAAAGTACATAAAAAAGCCTGTCGTATCATAATGCGGCAGGCTTTTATGTACTTATATTTTTGTGTTTGTCTCTTTAAAACATGGAATCGAAGAGCATTCCTGTGCTTAAAGAAGAACTGTAAGTGCCCCTTCCGTTGTAAATACCGCTGGATTTGGCGGCATCCTGTCCTGCATACATATTGATGAAGGAAGCGGATGTACCCGTCTGGTAAGCTAAAGAACGATTGCCGCTAAAAAGTGTTTTAACGGTAGAAGTATCGGCGGCCTTAAATGCCTTTTCATCAATTGACAAGGTGTTGTCGGAATTGATTGTAATGCCTGTTTTACCGAGCAGCTTGGATGAAACAGAAACGGCATTTGTCATAGTGGATGCACTGCGGAGAATCTTCGTGTTCTCGGAATCCCCAAAAGCCTTGACAACATTATTGTAATCATCCACAAAAGAAGATACTGCATTGAACAGCTTATCTTCATTTCCCTTTTCATAAAGTGAATTGGCAGAGGCGGAATATAAAGCCGATGCTGATTTTGACAGTTCGGAAGAAGTGCTTTTCAGCTTCTGAATCTGTTCAGTGGTATCGGCGCTGGCGCCTTTGCTGACCTTATTATTGTTTTGTCCCACAACGGCTGTTGCGGCAGGATTTTTCTGATAGTAGGATTTCATCAGTTTGCCGTAGGAACCGGTCTTGATGGAGGAATAATCCGATAATAAGGATTCAATACCTAAGCCGGAATTCCTGTTGGAATTCTGGGAGAAAAGGGATGTAGAATTAAAAAAGTTGGAATAACCGTAATTACCTGTGAAAATGTTCATTTTCTTTCTTCACGCTCCTTTTCTGATTAAAAACGGGACGAAATATCCCATAATTCAATTTCAATATAGCAGATACTGGAAAAAAGTACAAGAGGAATTCTATAAAATTTGCAAAAAGGGGATTGACAGAAGTCAAAAAAACAGATAAAATATCATTTGCGTGCAGGAATGGCGGAATTGGCAGACGCGCAGGCTTCAGGTGCCTGTGGTAGCAATATCGTGAGGGT
>Ga0137307_100283_pt1 | contig 75573 bp, 63 predicted proteins | sample NAcewD2O_March_2_FD_97180 | JGI IMG/M metagenome (GOLD analysis project Ga0137307, IMG submission 97180) | Mouse cecal microbial communities from Vienna, Austria - N-Acetylglucosamine amended D2O_March | ecosystem: Host-associated > Mammals > Digestive system > Large intestine > Cecum | place...
ACAATGGAAGAAACCAAAGACAAAAGTGCGAAATCTAATCAGGATGGGAGTGCCGAAGGATTTGGCGCGGCAGGCTGGAAACAGCCGCCGGGGATATTGGTTTACAATACATACAGCCGCCGTAAACATGGCAATGACAAAAGAAAGACTGATAGGAAGTGGCTTTTACGATTTAGCCACCGCTTATCAGTCAGTGCACGTCAACTATTGAAACCGCCGTGTACCGAACGGTACGCATGGTGGTGTGAGAGGACGGCGGTTAGTCACCGCCTCCTACTCGATCTACAGATGAAAATCCTTTCTCGGATGTTTCGTGGTGAGGATATCTCTCTGCTTAGACATGGCGACATGTGTATAGATCTCTGTTATATTGATCGAGCTGTGCCCCAGTATTTCCTGAATATACCGGATGTCCACATCGGCCTCCAGAAGGCTTGTGGCGAACGTATGCCGGAACATGTGCGGGGTGATGTGCAGGTCGATTGCGGCGAGGGAGGTGTATTTGTTTATCATTCTGCGGACAGCCTGGTCCGACAGCTCTCTGCCGTTCTGGTTGACAAAAAAGTGTCCGCAGTTTTGTATTTCTGTCTGAAAATCATTTTTATAATTTTGCAGTATATTGAGGACATCATCATTTCCGATCTGGACTTTTCGTTCTTTGGAACCTTTTCCGTAGATCAATATCGTCTGATCATACAGATTGACATTTTCCACGCCCAGTGAACAGAGTTCGGAGATCCGGATTCCGGTGGCAAAGAGCAGTTCGATCACGGCGGCGTCCCTCAAGGCGTTTCGCTTCTGATACGCTGTTTTGGCATCCGCTTGGTGCTGGTAGATCGCGGATAAGAACGTTTCAAGCGTGTGGAGCGGTATTGTCTTGGGCAGGAGCGCCGGCTCGCGAAATTTCACCTGGATTTTGTTAAAAGGATTGCGTTCGATCAGATCCCTGTATTCGAAGTAGTGAAAGAGGGCTTTGAGAGAGGCGATCTTTCGCTTGACGGTCTTGGGTTTGTATTTCTGGTGAAGTCCGCTGATAAAGTCCTCCAGGACTTTCGGAGTGACCGCTAACACATCGTCCGGTTGAATGTGCCTGCAAAATTGCGTCAGATCGATCCGGTATGCCCGCAGGGTTTTTGTGTCCAGCCGTTTCTGGCTTTCACAGTAGTCCAGGTAATTTTCAATGGGTGTCTGCAATTCATTCATAGTCAAATCTCTCCTTATCTTTTGTATTTCAAGATCTATCCTACACGGATTTTCATGACAATGCACCATGGGATCTGTAGAAAAATGAGAATATGGCAGCACCCGCAGGGTGCCGTGTGGAAATTTTTATAAAAGAGCTGGTAGACCAGTTCGAATACCAGGCTGTTAAAACGCAAAATCCCCCCTTTTGAATTCGCTTCAAGGATGATCTGCATGATCTTGGTGTTCAGGATGGGATCGTCCGAATGGCAGTTCCAGAATGAACATCATTTCGACAGCCTGGTGCCAGTGCAGGGGGATAAAGCTGCTCGCGTCGTCAAACACTCAGAAAAAGATGTCGAAGCCATCTGTGATGCGATCAAAGCAATATTGACCTATCACAAAACAATATACGCGCTTGTGGGAGGCCGGCGCGCCATGATAAGATTGGTACATAGAAAAGCCTGCAGGCGTGCGTGTCAGGCTGTAGGCAAGGGATTTTATCAGGCAGATGCCGCTGCAGCTGATGGTGCTGCCGGGTATCGTGTTCATGATCGTCTTTAACTATATTCCCATATATGGATTAAAGATCGCATTTCAGAATTGTACTGTGGTGGATACGCTCGATTCGGCACGGTGGGTGGGCATGGAGAATTTCAGGATCATTCTGACTGACAAGTATTTCTGGGACAGTGTGTACAATACACTCGGCATCAGCTTTCTGAAACCGCTGTTTGGATTTGTCACACTTATCATCCTGGCAGTCATGATCTATGAGCTCAAGGATGGCACAGAAAAAAGAATGATCGAGTATGGAGGAGATTTTTACATGAGATGTTACGTATCAGATTATTACATTGGTCATTTCAGCCGGTGGCATGCGTAAACAGATTGCATATAACTGAAAAAGAAGGTACAATAAAAAAGAAAATCAGTAAAAGTAAAATGAGGTCAAAACTATGGGAAATCAGATTTCGGAATTATGCAGAAGGGCAGCCGCGCAGGGGGCGGTTCTCCTGAAAAATGAAAATGACGTCCTGCCGCTTACCACGCAGGACAATGTCGCGGTGTTCGGAAGGTGTCAGCAGGAATACTACAGGAGCGGGACAGGTTCCGGCGGCGCGGTGAATGTGCCGTACACGACAAACATTGCGGACGGGCTTCGGGACAGCGGCATCCGGCTCAACGAGAAACTGGCTGACTGCTATGGTCAGTGGATCGCCGCGCACCCGTTTGACAACGGCGGAGGCGGCTGGGCATGCGAGCCGTGGTGCCAGCAGGAGATGCCCGTGACGCAGGCGCTTGTGGCACAGGCGGCGGCTGTTTCCAACAAGGCGGTCGTGGTGATCGGAAGGACAGCGGGCGAGGATAAGGACAATGTCGCTGCGGAGGGCAGTTATTATCTGACGGTGGCGGAACAGGAGATGCTTGGTTGCGTATGTGATCATTTTGAACAGGTGATCGTGGTGCTGAATGTCTCGAACATCATCGACATGGGATTTGTGCAGGACAGCGCGCATATCAGGGCGGTCGTGTACGCATGGCAGGGTGGCATGGAGGGCGGAAACGGCATAGCGGATGTGCTGGCCGGAAAGGAGGTGTTCCAGGGAAAACTGACCGACACGATCGCGCGAAGGATCACGGACTATCCGTCGGACCGGAATCATGGCGGAAAGACGAAGAACGTCTATCAGGAGGACATCTATGTCGGTTACAGATATTTTGAGTCCTTTGCGAAGGATGCCGTGCTCTATCCGTTTGGCTATGGGCTTTCCTACACGGAATTCTCGATATCTGGCAGCGCTGTCACGGTGAGCGGAAGCGGTCCCGAGACTGTATTTGTGTTCACCTGCAGGGTGAAAAACACTGGAACCCGGTACAGCGGACGCGAGATCGTACAGCTGTATGTGGAGAAGCCTGTGGGCGGTATGGGCAGTCCGGCGCGGGAGCTGGCAGACTTTGCAAAGACGCGTAGCCTGAGCTGTCAGGAGGAGGAAGAGATTCAGATCGAGATACCGGCGTACAGAGTTGCCTCGTTTGACGACAGCGGAGTCAGCGGCTGCCGGAATGCCTATGTGCTGGAAGCGGGAACATATCGGTTTCATGCCGGGACGAACGTGCGGGATACAGAGGAAGTGCCAATAGATGGAAGGTTCGGCTGGCAGCTCGCGGAAACGCTGGTGATCGAACAGTGCGAGGAGGCGCTCGCTCCCGTGGAGGATTTCGAGCGCATGCGCGCAGCTGCAGGGGCAGACGGAGCGGTGTCATTGGCGTATGAGCCGGTTCCGACAAGGACAGTCGATCTGAAGGAGCGGATCAGATCCAGGCTGCCGGAGGCGATCCCGTACACAGGCAGCAGAGGGCTGTCGTTAAGAGATGTCTCGTCAGGGAAATGTACGATGGAAGCGTTCATCGCGCAGCTTTCCATGGAGGATCTGGCTGCGATCGTGCGGGGAGAAGGCATGTGCAGTCTGAAAGTGACACCGGGAACGGCGGCTGCGTTTGGCGGTGTATCGGATGCTCTGCTGGGCTTTGGCATACCGATAGGGTGCTGTGCGGACGGACCGTCGGGAATCCGGATGGACAACGGTTCCCATGCAGCACAGGTTCCGATCGGGACACTGCTCGCATGTACGTGGGACGAGCTGCTCGTGGAGGAACTGTTTGCGGGTATCGGGGATGAGCTGGTACAGAATCAGGTCGACACGCTGCTCGGACCGGGCATCAACATCCACAGACACCCGCTCAACGGCAGGAATTTTGAGTATTTCTCGGAGGATCCCCTTGTGTCAGGCAAGATGGCTGCAGCTGTGGTGCGCGGTATCGGAAAGAAGGGCGTGCACGCCACGATCAAGCATTTTGCCTGTAATTCGCAGGAGACGGGACGGCATATCGTCAATGCGGTCGTTTCACAGAGGGCGCTCAGAGAGATCTACCTGAAAGCATTTGAGATCGCTGTGCGCGAGGGAGATGCGCACTCCGTGATGACGTCGTACAATCCTGTGAACGGTTTCTGGACAGCGTCGGCATATGATCTGAATACGACCATACTGAGAAAAGAGTGGGGCTATGAAGGCATTGTCATGACAGACTGGTGGGCGAACATCAACGATGTCACGGAGGGAGGCGAAGGCTCCAGACAGCGCACTGCGGATATGGTCAGGGCACAGAATGATGTCTATATGGTGGTCAACAACAATGGTGCGGAGATCAATTCGTATGGGGATGACTCTGTCGAAGCGCTTGGCAATGGAAGGCTTACCGTCGCAGAGCTGCAGAGAAGCGCGGTGAACATCTGCCGTTTTCTGATGCGGACGCCTGCATTTGGACGGGAAGGCAACGGTGTGGTGAACGTACCGCTGATCAGGGCGCTCGGCACAGATATACAGGGCGAAAATGCGCTGGACGACAGCGGCAGGATCCTATGGGATACCGAGGTCGAGGCAGAGAGAGCTTTTTCAGTAAAGGAGGCAGGAGACTACGATGTGATCGTACTGTTGATGTCTGAACAGACAGACCAGGCACAGTGTGTCTGCAGGGCAGTTCTGAACGGAGAGGAACTCGCGACATTCCAGACCAACGGGACAAACGGCAGATGGATCCGCCAGAAACTCCTTCGCGTCCGTCTGGAAGCAGGCGGCTACCAGATGAAGATACTGTTTCCAAAGCCGGGCATGGTGATCGGTCAAATGGAACTTCGGGCGTGTGCCACGGAGGCCAAAACCGAATAAAAAAGCTGTCCGCTCTTGAATTTGACAGGGTTTTGCGGTATCATCATAGTATCGTTTAAAGAGAGAAAGGAAGATGATATCATGAAGATCGCAGTCACTTATGAGAATGGAAACGTATTCCCGCACTTTGGGCATACAGAACAGTTTAAGCTTTACGACATTGAAGATGGAAAGGTTGTATGTACGCAGATCGTGGACACTGCGGGGAATGGCCATGGAGCCCTGGCTGGATTTCTTTCCGGACAGAAAGTGGACACGCTGATCTGCGGCGGGATCGGAGCCGGCGCTCAGGCTGCACTGGCGGAGGCGGGAATCCGTCTGTACGGCGGTGTTTCAGGCGGAGCGGATGAAGCAGTGAACCGGCTGATCGCAGGAGACCTTGCATATGATCCGGATGTTCATTGTGATCATCACGGGGAAGGACATCACCATGGAGAAGGACATCACTGCGGGGAGGCTGGACATCACTGTGCCGGAAACGGAGGCTGCAGGGAATGAGAGGCATGAACGGTCACAAGTTCTGGTCCTGTCTGCTGCTGATCAGCTGCATCATGTGCATCGTGACAGGACATCAGATCATAAAGCATGTATGATGGATCAAGGACAGGGCATATTTCAAACGCTGTTTTGAAATATGCCCTGTTGCCTTGCTACCAGCAGCGCCCGCCTCGGAAACCGCATCCGCGTCCTCTCATCCTGCCAGCCGTATAGTAGTCACATACGCCATCACCGTCCGCATCGACAAAGTATCTGCCTCTGCCGCAGCCATATCCGTATCCGAAACCGCCGCCCAGCCCGGCCGCATAGTAGTCACACACGCCGTCGCCGTCCGCATCGGTATAGATGCAGTTCGCGCCAGCATAATCACAGATCCCGTCGGCATCGGCATCGACATAGTTTGATCCAATCCCGGGTTCCGCCGCAGATACGTTCGTTTCGACAGACAATATGAAGACTGCTGCCAAAACTCCAAAAATTGCTTTTCTCATATGAATACCTCCGTTGATGTTGATAACCGTTTCCGGCTTCACTTCTAATACGTCCAGAAAGCATGAATCCTTTCATTATGATTCACTTTTCCATATCCTTTTAAAGATATGGATATTTCATTAAAATAATGTGTGAATTCCATATGGACATGTGATATACTATAATGGAGTGGAACAGCAGATCAATAGGAGAACACAGAAACTTACCGTGAGACTATTCAGACTCAATGATAAAGAATTTGAACAGTTAGCAGAATCCACATGCCTGAACAATGATGTCTGTCTCGCGGTGGTCATATCGGAGGATGGGATGATCAATGTGATCCTGTGAGGAGCTATGCACTGAATGACGGTAATACTGTCGGATCGGGAAAGGAGAGAAAATGAAGATGTGGGATGGGAAAAAGAGGGCGGTGACATTCAGTTACGACGATGGTGTGGAGCAGGACAGGCATCTGGTCGAACTGTTCAATACATATGGCATGAAAGCGACATTTAATCTGAACAGCGGCATTCAGACAGGAGCTTCCAGCTTTGTGGAGGGGAAGAGCGGGATCGTGATGAGACGCATGAACCAGCAGGGACTGCGCAGGCTGTACAGCGGACATGAGATCGCCAGCCATGGTCTGACGCACGCCAATCCGCTGGAGTGCGATGAGGAGACACTGTTCAATGAAGTTCAGGCTGACAAGAGGAATCTGGAGCAGCTGTTTGAGCAGGAAGTGGTCGGTTATGCGTATCCGTATGGCTGTTATCATGATCTGGCGGTGAAGGTTTTGTCAGAGTGCGGCATCCGCTATGCGAGAACGGTGGAGTCTGTGGCAGCGTTCGGGCTGCAGAAGGACCTGCTTCGTTTCAAGCCGTGTTATCACCACAATGATGACCGCATTTTTGAGGGGATCGAGCGGTTTCTGTCGCTGGAGGTTGAAGAACCGGCGCTTCTATATATATGGGGGCACAGCTATGAATTTGAGGCGGACCGGAATTGGGACCGCATGGAAAAGATATTAAAGCAGCTTGCAGGGCACAGTGATATCTTCTATGGAACCAATGCGGAAGTGCTGCTGCATGAATGTGCTGAGTGAGGTTCGAAATTACGTTGAGCATGGAGAGAACTCATGCTCTTTTTCGGCCAACAGGCGCCCATGGGAAACGGCATCCCGCGGGTTACCGCTCTTGCCCTGATGACCGCAATTAATATAAACGATTCCGCAATATATATCATTGATGAAAAAGACAGAAATGTTATAGTGAATGTAACTGGCACCTTGATTAATTTTTGTATTAGAAGTATTGGAGGGATATATGATGAAGCGGAATATGAAAAGATTAGAAACCTGGAAATTTGCGGTCGGAGAGACACAGGACTGCCTTGCGGAAGCGGGAACAGTCACAGTCCCGCATACATGGAATGTGGAGGAGGGACTGTATGAATATGCAGGGAGCGGCTGGTACGCCTGTCAGCTGTCAATGCCTGCGGTCAGTGAGGGGCACAGATACTGGCTGGAATTTGGCGCGGTGTATCATGACGCGTGGGTGTATGTGAACGGCATCCTGGCGGGAGAGCATCTTCATTCGGGATACACCCCGTTTACCGTGGAGATCACGGATCACATCAGGGAAGGAGAGAATCAGATCACCGTGCGTGCAGACAACAGCTTCAGCGAGGAGATGCTCCCATATAAGAGGAGCTTTGACTGGGCAAATGACGGCGGCATGATCCGCAGTGTCTGTCTGTACGAGACAGGCGCGGGCAGGATCAACGGTGTCCGCACGATCTGTGAGCCGGTTCTGACACAGACCGGAGAGCGGCAGTGCGGCGGAAGTGCGCTGTGGGGACTGGATCTGGAGCTTGATGCCAGGTCGTGCGGAGCGTGTGCGGATCAGTCAGATTGGAAAGTAAAGTGGAAGCTGTACAGTGCCGGGAACGCTGAACGGACAGCAGGAGGAGAGGCGGCTGTGACTGTCGGGGAAAACCAGGTCGTGCGGCAGATCCTGGACAATATCACATACTGGCATTTTGACGCGCCTGTGCTGTATACACTGGAGCTGGAACTGTGCCGCGATGGCGTTGTACAGGATGTCTGTCAAATAAGAACCGGTTTCCGGAAAATAGAGGTTTGCGCGGAGCAGGTATTTCTGAACGGGGAGCCGGTGCGTCTGTGCGGGACAGAGTGGATGCCGGGTTCCGATCCGCAGTATGGCACGGCAGAGCCGACAGGGCAGCTGCATAAGATGCTTGAAATCCTGCGCAGATCAAACTGCGTGTACACCAGATTTCACTGGCAGCAGAGCGAGGAGGTCTACGACTGGTGTGATGAGAACGGCATGCTCGTGCAGGAGGAGATACCGTTCTGGGGACCGAACCCGGAGTTTGCGGGAGAAAAGCAGTGGGCGGTTTTTCGCCAGCAGATACAGGAGATGGTGCGCACAAAACAAAACCACCCCTGTCTGATATCGTGGGGCGTGGGAAATGAACTGACAGCACAGCATCCTGACACGATCCGGTATATCAGGCGCGCGGTGGGCTACACGAAAAAGCTGGACCGTTCACGGCTGGTCAATTATGTCAGCAACAGTTATTTCGGTGAGCCTGGGAAGGACGGCGTGCAGTTTGGCGATATGATGATGCTGAACGAGTACACAGGAACCTGGATCCCGGACTATGAGGCGGAGGAGGTGCTTGACAGAGTGTGCAGGGAAGTTCCGCACAAGCCCATTGTTGTCTCAGGGTTTGGACTGTGTGAACCCGCTTTCGCCGGCGGGGATGCGCGCAGGGCGCAGGTGTTTACGGAGAAAATGGAGATCTACCGCCGGTTTCCGGCGATTGCCGGAACGATCTATTTCTGCCTGAACGATTACCGGACACAGATCGGGGAGGAGGGCGAAGGCGCTGAGAAGAGAAGGGTGCACGGCTCCACGGATCTGAAAGGACAGACCAAGGATTCTTACTGGAAGGTGCGGGAGGAGTGCGCGCCGTGCAGTGTCGTCATGGAGGACGGCGCCTGTATGATCCGCTGCAGGGACGACCTGCCCTGTTATGCGATGGAAGACTATCGCGTAAAACTGGAAGGGACAGATGAAACGCAGGACAGAATCATTCACATGCTGGTACCGGGTGATACGCTTCGCCTGGAGATGCCTGGATTGAAACGGGTTACGATATCCAATGCCAGAGGATGGGAGATCGGTACATGGTCTGAATCTTTACGCGCCCAAGGCGTTTTGGAAAGACCCTGAACATGAGCATGCAGAGGCCGTATGAGAGCGTGCTGGTCGAGGACGCCATGCGCATCATCTACCGTATGGCATCGCGTGTTACAGAAAGCGGTGCAGGGTTGTGTCGGAAAATTTGGAAATAAGGGTTTAGTATGCAAAAAGGAGCTGCGGTATAGGTATGAAAATTTATGATATGAAAGTAAATCATCTGACCAATCCCCTTGGATTCCGGATGACGAGAACCGTGTTTTCGTGGAAAGTAAAAGAGGCCGCCGGAAAGCGGCAGACGCAGGCGCGGATCCGCATTGCCTCGGATCAGGCCATGACGGATCTTCTGGCAGACACCGGCTGGGACGCGGAGGCGGACAGTCTGGGGTATCAGGTGAAGTCTGCACTGGATCCGGTTACGAGGTATTACTGGACGGTCTCCGTGCAGAGTGATGCGGGGGAAGAAGCTGTCAGCGAAGTCCAGTGGTTTGAGACAGGGAAGGGACAGCAGCCGTGGGTTGGAAAGTGGATCACCTGTGACAGCACGGAAAAACGCCACCCTTATTTTGAGAAAGAGATTAGTCTGGCCAAAGAAGTGAAAAACGCAAGATTATACATCTGCGGACTCGGGCTGTATGAGGCATATTTTAATGGGGAGCGCATTGGCAGGGAATATCTGACGCCATACAGCAATGATTACAATGAATGGGTGCAGTACCAGACCTATGATGTGACCAGGCAGCTCAGACAGGGCGGAAAACTGTCCATCCTGCTCGGCAACGGCTGGTACAAAGAACGGTTTGGTTTCACGACAAAGCCGGGGGATGGCGGTTTTTACGGCAGCGAGTGGAAACTGATCGCGGAATTGCAGCTGTGGTATGCAGACGGGACGACGGAGACTGTCGGGACGGATGAGAGCTGGCATGTCAGGAGGAGCAATATCACCTTTTCAAATCTGTACGACGGTGAGGTGCAGGACGATACGCTGCCGGAACTGCCTGCAGAGTCCGCGCGTCTGACGGAGGCGCCGGGAGGGGAACTGACGGAGCGCATGAGTCTTCCGGTCACCGTGCATGAGACGTTTGATGCGGTGGAGCTGATCCACACGCCGGCAGGCGAGACAGTGTTTGATCTGGGGCAGGAATTTGCCGGCCTGTTCTCCCTGCGCGTGCATGAGCCGAGAGGGACCCGGATCCGGGTGCAGACAGGAGAGATCCTCCAGAACGGTAATTTCTACAATGAAAATCTGAGAAGCGCAAGGTCGGAGTATATCTATATCTCAGATGGGGAGGAACATCTGCTGATCCCTCATTTTACATACTATGGATACCGCTATGCAAAGGTGGAAGGCGTGACGGATCTGAAAAAGGAGGATTTTAAGGGGCTTGCGCTCTACAGTGATATCCAGCCTGTCGGAACGCTCGAGACAGGTCATGCGCTGGTGAACCGCCTGATCCGGAACGTGCAGTGGGGATTAAAGAGCAATTTTATCGATGTGCCGACAGACTGTCCGCAGCGGGATGAGCGCATGGGATGGACGGGCGACGCACAGGTATTCTCCCCGACCGCGACGTATCTTGAGGACACCTATGCATTTTATGCGAAATATCTGTATGACATGGCAAAGGAACAGTCAGTCCGCGACGGCAGGGTGCCCGATGTGATCCCGTCTGCGGGCGTGGAGAGCACAGCCTGTGTGTGGGGCGATGCCGCCTGTATCATTCCGTGGAACCTGTATCTGTTTTATGGAGACCGGAGTATCCTGGAAGACCAGTTTGACAGCATGAAAAGCTGGGTGGATTATGTCCGCAGGGTTGACGGAGATGATCACAGATGGCGGTATGTGTTCCATTACGGGGACTGGCTGGCGCTGGATCATCCTGTGCAGGGCGCCGAGCAGGTCATGGGCGGAACCGACGAGGAGTTTATCGCGAATCTGTATTATGCAGTCAGCGCCTTGCTGGTGGCAAAGGCGGCAAAAGTGCTTGGGCGGCAAAAGGAGTATGAGGAATACCAGAAATTATCCGGCGAGCAGTTTGACATTGTAAAGAAAGAATACTATAGTGCGACAGGACGATGCTGCATCAAGACACAGACAGCCCTGCTGCTGACATTAAAATATCATCTGTCAGACAATGAGGAGCTGACAAAGGCGCAGTTGCGGAAGCTTTTTGACGAAAATGGCGGAAAACTCAAAACCGGCTTTGTGGGAACACCGCTGATGTGCAATATCCTGACCGAGAACGGCATGGACGATATCGCATACGGGCTGCTGTTAAATGAGGAATATCCGGGCTGGCTCTCCGAGGTGAAGCTGGGGGCGACCACAGTCTGGGAGCGGTGGAACAGCCTGTTAGATGACGGCACGATCTCCGGCATCGGCATGAACAGTATGAACCACTACGCTTACGGTTCCATACTGGAGTGGATGTTCCGCCATGCGGCGGGCATCAACACGACAGACGCGGCACCAGGACTGCGCAGGGTCGTGTTTGAGCCGGTCCTGAACTGGGAACTGCGCTGTGTAAGTGCATTCTATGATTCTCCCTGCGGCCTTTACAGATGTGCATGGCATCTGACGGATCCTGCGCATGTGGAGCTGGAGGTGGAAGTTCCGTTTGGCGGCAGTGCGCAATTGTGGCTGCCCCTGGCACCAGTGTCGGTGATGAATGACAGGACAAATCCCCTGTTTTCCGATATTCAGGACGCAAGCTGTCTCTTATCTGCCGGAACCTACAAAGTATGCTATGAACTGACAGAACCGCTGTGAGAAAATACAGCATGGACAGTGCATGAGCTTCTCGGGAACAGCCAGATTGCAGAATTTATGGAAAAGGAGCCTGCACTGTAAGGGTCAACCATGTTCCCGATACTGCGCGGGCGTCATGCCCTCGATCCGCTTGAAGGCAGTACAAAAGATACTCTCACAGGAAAAACCGGTGGAGAAGCAGATCTCCTTGACAGGAAGACTTGAATTTTTCAGCAGATACCGGGCAGTGTTCATGCGGGTGTTGAGAATGTACTCATGAGGTGTGAACCCAGTCTGCTTTTTGAAGGTGCGGATGAAATGATAGCTGCTCAGCCCGGCAAGCGATGCCAGCTGTTCTATGGTCAGTTTTTCCGCAAAATGTTTACTGATATAGGTGGTTATCGTCTCCGACAGATTCATGCGGGCATTTGACCGGGTATCGGCCGGCGTGCTGAGCAGGAATGCCGTCAGAATGTCTGTCAGGTATTTTGACAGCAGCGGTTCCCGCACGGGTATGCCATCACAGAAGGTATCGTAGATCGCAGCGAGCTTGCCGATCGCAGGCTGTGCGTCGGAGATGGAGAATACATTTCCAAAGCGGGCAGTGATGTTCTGATACCAGTGCTGGGCGGTGATACCGTCAAAATGACACCACAGGCAGCTCCATCCGGTATCGGTGGAGTAGGCGTGGCGGCTGTAGCAGTCCAGAAGGACAAAGCTGCCGGCGCCTGCAGTCACCGGACGTCCGTATTCTGCCAGGTGTCGCTGGCCACAAGGGAGAGCGTGCCTTTCTGGATATACATGAGCAGAAAACTGTCAAAGGCCTCCCGGACAAGCCGGTAGCCGGGCAGATAAGTAAACTGTCCGCACTGCAGCGGATACAAAAACATCTCCATGGCGTTTTTGCTGGGGGAATAGACGAAATATCTGGAGTCATTGCTGACAAAAGGTTCCTTTGATAACATGATCCGGTTCCTGCCTCCTCGCTGTAAAAGATTGTAGACTGATATTGATTGTACCACTGTTAGGAGATGTCTGCAACAGCAATAAAAGTAAACAGGCACAGATGGCGGCGCCGTACAGCACGTATAGTACAGGGAGACACAGGGAGAGACATAGAGATATATAATATAGAAGGGAGAGATTTCATGGAAAGGGCGTTCACGTGTGAAAGAGGCAGTCTTACGATCCGCGGAATGCAGTTTTTTCCGGCTGATTTTGCGGAGGAAGGAAACGGTTCTGACAGAAAATATCCGATCGTGGTGATAAGCCACGGTTTCACAGGGAACTATACGGATATGGCGGGATATGCCAGGTCTTTTGCGGGGATCGGCTATATGGCATTCTGCTTCAGCTTCTGCGGGGGCGGGCGGAGTGGAGAGCCTGAGGCGTCCAGGAGTGATGGAAAGTCCACAGACATGACGGTGCTGACAGAGGTTGAAGACCTGCTGACAGTGATCCGCTATGCGCAGAGCCTGCCTTATACAGATGCAGGGCAGGTTGTGCTGACCGGGTACAGCCAGGGAGGGTTCGTGTCCGGTCTGGCGGCGGCACGGTGCGGTGATCAGGCAGCGCGGCTGATCATGATCTCGCCGGCGCTGTGCATACCGGATCATGCCAGAAGGGGGTGTCTGGGGGGCGCTTCCTACGATCCCCGGAATGTGCCGGAGGTCATCGACTGCGGGGTTACCGCGCTTGGCAGGGCATTTCATGAGGAAGCAGCCGGCATGGACCCGTTTCTGGAGCTCTCCGCATATCGGGGGAAGGTTCTTCTCATACAGGGCATGGCAGATACGGTCGTGCACTATTCCTACGCTGTCCGCGCGCAGGCGTGCTATCAGGAAGGGCAGTGTCATCTGCAGCTGATCAGGGATCAGGGACATGGATACGATGAGCGTCAGTGTGCGGGCGTGTTTGATTCTATCCGGCAGTTTCTGGCGGACAGTGCGGCGCTTGCGTGGATGAACCATGCCGATCTGACCGCGGTGCTCGAGGGCGGTGACGGAGGACCGACAGTCCGGATCTTTGCAGATGGAAATGCTGGTGGCAGATAAGCCGGAATGGCGCGATGCAGCGCGGGAGGATGGGATCTGCAGAAAAATGGAAAGAGGAGATTGTTGAAATGAGACGAAAAGACAGGATAAGGTGTTTGGCAGGTATTTTGCTGGGGGTGGCACTCTCCGCCGCAGGCTGTGGAAAAACACCTGCAAAGGATACGGATCCGGTGGAAAAACAGAGTACGGCAGTGTCAGAGGCTGAAGGGAATGAGACAGAGCGCGAGGAAGACCAGACAGGCGCTGAGACGGGATTTCCGAGCCAGATGCCGTCGTTTTCGGCAAAGGATCTGGACGGGAATACGGTCACGGAAGATATTTTCGCAGAGAAGGATCTGACTGTGGTGAATATCTGGGGGACTTTTTGCAATCCGTGCGTGGCAGAAATGCCGGAGCTGGGGGAATGGGCGGCTTCCATGCCGGATAATGTCCAGATCATCGGACTGATCGTGGACATCGCCGGGGATGAGGACACGAAGCACCATGATCTTGCAGTGACGATCACGGAGAAGGCGGGGGCGGAATTTACGCATATCATTGCAAATGAGGATCTCGATCCGGTCATGAGATGGGTTGTGGGGGTGCCTACGACACTGTTTGTCGACAAGGAAGGTAATCTTGTGGGGGAGCCGATCGTCGGTGCCTATGTCGACAGATACAAGACGTTTGTGGAGGAATATCTGAATGAGCTGTAGGACAAAGTGTTTTGCCAGGAGTGCCATCGCGGCAGCCGCCTGTGCGTTTATTGTTTATGGAGCTGCGCGGGGAGAGATGGAGATCGTGCTGAACAAGGCGGTCAATATCTGTCTCGAGTGCATCGGATTGGGGTGAGAGACAGAATGAACCGCATAAAGAGGAAGATCGTGCAGATCATCGCGTTTGGCTATTCCAATGCGCATCTGCTGAATTATAAAGGCGGGAAGCTCTATCAGGGAAAGTGGAAGCAGTTCTGCAATCCGGGACTGAACTGTTATTCGTGTCCGGCAGCAGGCTTTGCCTGCCCGATCGGGGCGCTGCAGGCGGTGAACGGTTCCATGGAATTTCAATTCAGCTTCTATGTGGTCGGTGTGCTGCTGGCGTTCGGCGTGCTGCTTGGCAGGGCAGTCTGCGGGTGGCTCTGCCCGTTCGGACTGATACAGGAGCTGATCCACAGGATCCCCTCGCCGAAGCTGCGATTGAAGAAGATCTTCCTGTATATCAAATACCTGGTCCTTGTCGTGTTTGTTTTCATCCTGCCGGTCACGGTGACCAACTATATGGGTATGGGAAAACCGGCTTTCTGTCAATATATCTGTCCGGCGGGGACGCTGCAGGGCGGGATCCCGCTGCTTGGCACGCACGAGGAGCTCCGGCGGACGATAGGCGCCCTGTTTTCGCTGAAGATGGCGATCCTGATCCTGACGGTCATCGGCTGTATCTTCATATACCGCTTTTTCTGCCGCACGCTCTGCCCGCTCGGGGCGATCTACGGCATCATGAACAAGGTCAGCCTGTGCCATCTCGAAGTGGATCAGGATCTGTGCGTAAACTGTGGAAAGTGCAAAAATATATGCAAGATGGAAGTGGATCCTGTCCGCGCACCGGATTCCGCCGAGTGCATCCGGTGCGGCGCGTGCGCGCAGGCATGTCCGAAAAACGCGATCCATGTGGGGATGATGCGGCGTCGGACAAAACAGGGCAGAAAATGTCGGGACGCGCAGGACGCCATGTAGTATGATAAGATCACAGCGAAGGAGGCTGATGCATATGGACTGGACAAGGGCGATCAGGGACGCGGTTGATTTTATGGAACAGCATATGACGGAGGAGATCACGATGGCCGATGTGGCAGCGCATGTCAATGTGTCCCCGTTTTATTTTCACAAGGGATTCACCATCCTGTGCGGGTACTCCATGACAGAGTATATGAGAAACCGCAGGCTGGCGCTTGCGGGGGAGGAGCTGCTCACCAGCGATGTCACGGTCATGGAGCTTGCGATGAGATACGGATACGATTCTCCGGACAGCTTCACCAAGGCGTTTACCCGGTTTCACGGGCACGCGCCGTCCACTGTGCGCCGGGACAGGACCATGCTCAAAGCCTTCGCACCGCTGAGAGTATCAATATCATTGAAAGGTGGTTACGCGATGGATTACAGGATCACAAAGAAGGAAGCTTTTACGGTGCTGGCGGCGTCAAAGGAGTTTGGCTACGAAAATGCCAAGAGGGACATCCCGGCTTACTGGCAGGAGCACTATGCGTCGGGAAAGGGAAAATATGTCTGCGGAATGTTCGGCATCAACATCGATCCGGAGATGGGCAATGAGCGGTTTGAGTACCTGATCGCGGATGTCTACAACCCGTCGGTGGACGTTCCGGAGGGACTGGTGGTGAGGACCATTCCGGCATTCACATGGGCGGTATTTCCGTGTAAGGGAGTCCTTTCGCAGACGATGCAGGATGTAAACACGAAGGTGTTCTCGGAGTGGCTTCCCGCACTGCAGGAGTATGAGTTCGCGGCGGGGTACTGTGTTGAGATGTACGATGCACCGGACAAATATCCTGATGGAGTGGAGGACGAGAATTATTACGCGGAGATATGGATCCCGATCAGAAAGAAGGCTTAGGAACTGTAAAAACTGCCGTCTGTCATGGAACAGGCGGCAGTTTTTATGTACACGCGACAGATTTTTGTTATGCGCATGACAGTCCTGTTATAGACGGAAGGGCAGGAAGAATTTATACTTATTTTATACAAAAACAAGTGCTGCAGCTGGTTTTTTGAGAGAACAGGAAACGATAGGAGAGGAATCATATGAGAAAGAAAATATTCAGTCTGATGCTGGCAGGGATCCTTGGCATAGGGATGCTGACGGGATGCGGGGACAGCGCAAAAAAAGAAAATGCAGGCGGCACAAAGGGCAGCGCCCAGGCAGAGGGTGCGCGGGAGGTCAACGGTATTGATATCAGCGATACGTATGAGGCCACGATGGTGCTCATCGGAAGCCAGCAGGCGGATCAGGCGCTGGTCATGGAGAGGGTCAATGAGATCCTGATGCGCGATATCAACACAAAGATGGATATCGTGATGCTTTCCATGGGGGACTTCACGACGCAGCTGCCGTTGATGCTGCAGGGGGGCGACAAGGTGGATCTGGTTCCGGTGATCAACAGCTTTGCGGGGACATTTATCAACAACAAGATGGTGCTGAATCTGAGTGACTATGTGGAGCAGTACGGTGTCAACATGAAGCAGGCATTTTCTGGGATGGGCGAAGAGCTGCTCTACACGGGCTGTATCAATGACTTCATGTTCGGAATCCCGGTTGTCAAGGGCGCTTCGGGTGTCTCCTCGATCTGTATGCGTGCGGACTGGCTTGCGGAGGCAGGATTTGGCAGAGAGGATATCAAGGGCATTGAGGATATGGATGCGGTATACGAGAAGGTTTACCGGAATCATCCCGAGACGGTCATGCTGTGGATGACCAAGGGAACACAGGCGGACAGCAGATATGAGGTGACAGACCCACTGACAGACTATAACGGGGTGCTGCTCAACTATGGAGAGAAGCCGGAGGTCGTCAATTATTTTGCGAGCGATGCCTACAGAGAACTGGTGACGCGCCACTATGGATGGGCACAGAAAGGATGGATCTCCAAGGATGCGGCGACGACAACGGACCAGGCGTCCACGGCAGTGCAGGCGGGGAGGACGTTTTCATTCTACACGCCGGATGGTCCGGATGCGGAGGCAGTCAACAGCACTTCCTGCGGAACGGAGATGTACTGTATCCCCATCACGGAAGGGCAGCTGACCACGACGGGCTACTGCTGGAACAGCTGGGGGATCGCACAGTCGAGCGAAAACCCTGAGCGCGCATTCCTGCTGCTCGATTATCTCTACAACAGCGGCGAAGTGACGGACCTGATCAACTTTGGCATAGAGGGCACGCACTACATCGTGGGGGAGGATGGTCTGTACCATTATCCCGAAGGAGTCAATGTCACCAATTCGTCCTATACCTTCAATCAGGGCTGGGAGCTGCCCAACCAGTTTCTGGGCGGTATCTGGGAAGGAAACGACCCGGATCTGTGGAACAAAAATATCGAGGCGACGAAATCCGCAAAGCGCTCCTGCGCACTTGGTTTTGCCTATGACAGCAGCGCGCTGAGCACAGAGATCGCCGCGCTCTCCAACATCAAGAACCAGTATATGGATTCGCTGAATACGGGGGCGGTGGATCCAGAGACAGAACTGCCCAGATTTCTGGAGGATCTGGAAAATGCGGGCATGCAGTCCGTCATCGACGCGAAGCAGGCGCAGCTGGACGCATGGTATGCCGCAAAATAATCAGGAAGGAAGGGTCGAGCTATGGCAAAACTGAAATACTGGGCACCGGTTTTTATGATGATGCTGCCCGGACTGATCTACCTGTTCATCAACAATTACATTCCCATGGGCGGGCTGATCGCAGCCTTCAAGCAGGTCAACTTTGCGGACGGCATCTACGGCAGTCCGTGGGCGGACCCATGGTACAAGAATTTTACCACCAAGGATGCATTTGTGATCACCAGAAATACGATACTGTACAATTTTGCGTTTATCCTGGTCAATAATATCTTTGGCATCATCATCGCGATCTTTATATCGGATGTGCGGAGCAAGGCGGCAAAGAAAATTTATCAGAGCGCGGTTCTGTTTCCGTTTCTGATGTCCATGGTCATCGTATCCTACATTGTGTTTGCGCTGCTGAGCAATGAGAATGGAATGCTCAATAAGAGCATTCTGCCGATGTTGGGGATGGAGCCTGTCTCGTGGTACATAACGCCGGAGGTGTGGCCGGTGATACTGGTAGTGGTCAATTTCTGGAAGGGTGTCGGATACGGGTGCCTCATCTATATCGCGGCGATCGCGGGAATCGACAAGGCGACATACGAGGCGGCGCAGATTGACGGCGCTTCCCGCTTTCAGATCATCAGGAACATCACGCTTCCAAGTCTTGTTCCGTCCATCATCACACTGGTGATGCTGAGTGTCAGCAAGATCTTCTTTTCGGATTTTGGCCTGTTTTATCAGGTTCCGCAAAATTCGGGCGCTGTGTTTTCGACGACGAATACCATTGACACTTATGTGTACCGCGCGCTGCTTGAGCAGAACAATCCGAGCATGTCGGCCGCGGCAGGTTTTTATCAGTCTGTAGTATGGTTCGCTCTGGTGCTGGCAGTCAATGCCCTTGTGCGGAGGTTCAGCAGGGAGAACGCATTGTTTTAGCGAGGAGGGAAATTATGCTCAAGACAAAAGAAAACAGAAGATATCAGCTTCTGTGCAACTGTGTGCTGACGGTCATGACATTGTTTATGATCTTTCCGTTTGTGCTGCTGTTCATGTCCTCTGTCACGGAGGAAAATACGCTGATCATGAATGGGTACTCGCTGTTCCCGCAAAAGTTCAGCCTGGGGGCATATCAGTACATTTTCCAGAATGGGCAGAAGATATTCCACGCGTACGGAGTCACCATTTTTGTGACTGCCGCCGGAACCTGCATCAATGTGCTGATGAGTTCCATGCTGGCGTTTGGCCTTTCCAGAAAGAACCTGCCGTTTCGCCGCATCCTGACATTCTATGTGTTTTTTACGATGCTCTTCAACGGCGGCCTGGTGCCCAGCTACATCATGTACACAGGGACTTTTCATATCAAGAATACCATTTTTGCCATGCTGGTGCCCAACCTGCTGATGAGCGGGGTGAATGTGCTGCTGGTGCGCACTTATTTTGCAAACAGCATACCGGACGCGCTCTACGAGGCGGCTGAGATCGACGGGGCGGGGCAGGCGCGGATCTATTTTCAGATCGCGCTGCCGCTGGGAAAGCCGATCCTGGTGACGACGGGACTGTTTGCGGCGCTGGGGTACTGGAATGACTGGACGAACGGCCTGTATTATGTGAATCAGGAAAGATACTGGGGGATCCAGAATCTGTTAAACAAGATGATCAGCGACGTGCAGGCGCTGACGAGCGGGTTGATGTCAAAGCAGATGGCGGGGATGCTCAGTACGATGCCGTCGGTGTCCGTCCGCATGGCGATTGCGTTTGTGGCGATGCTGCCGGTTCTTGCAGTGTATCCCTTCCTGCAGAAATATTTTGCGGAGGGGATCGCGATGGGGGCTGTCAAAGGGTAGTGTGAACAGGCAAATGAAAAGGAGTGAAAACATGGAACAGGAAAAGATCAGGGAACTGGTGGCACAGATGACGCTGGAGGAGAAGGCAGGCATGTGCTCCGGCAGGGATTTCTGGCATCTGAAGGGCGTTGAGCGGCTTGGGATCCCATCGGTCATGGTCGCGGACGGGCCGCACGGCCTCCGAAAGCAGGATGAGGGAGCGGATCACCTTGGTATCAATGATTCCATCTGCGCAGTCTGCTTTCCGTCAGCGGCAGGGCTTGCGGCGTCGTTTGACCGCGGCCTGCTGGCATCGGTGGGAAGGGCGCTCGGGGAGGAATGCCAGGCGGAGAAGGTGGCGGTGCTTCTGGGGCCTGCTGTCAACATCAAGCGCAGCCCTCTCTGCGGCAGGAATTTTGAGTATCTGTCGGAGGATCCGTATCTCTCCGCACAGCTGGCGGCAGCCTACATCAATGGACTGCAGTCAGAGAATGTGGGGGCGAGCGTGAAACATTTCGCGGTGAACAACCAGGAAAAGCGCCGTTCTACGGTTTCCGCACAGGTGAGTGAGCGGGCGCTCCGGGAGATTTATCTGGTTCCTTTCGAGGGTGCTGTCAGGGAGGGCAGCCCGTGGACGGTCATGTGCTCCTACAACCGGATCAACGGGGAGTATGTGTCCCAGAGCCACAGGATGCTGACAGAGATCCTGCGGGACGAGTGGGGATTTGACGGTTTCCTTGTGACGGACTGGAGCGCCTGCGATGAGCGGGTAAAGGGTCTGGCGGCCGGACAGGATCTGGAGATGCCGGATTCGGGCGGAGTCAATGACAGGCTGATCGTGGAGGCTGTGCAGGGCGGTGCGCTGGATGAGGCGGTGCTGGATCAGGCCGTGGAGCGCATTGTGGACGTGATATTCCGCTATGCGGAGCATGTCGATGAGACGGCAGTGTTTGACCGCAGGAAACATCACGAGATGGCGAAAACGGCGGCGTGCCAGTCGATGGTGCTGCTGAAAAACGACAGAACACAGACCGGGGAGCGGCTGCTTCCGCTGAAAAAGGGCGGGAGATATGCATTGATCGGGGAGTTTGCAAAGAAGCCGCGCTATCAGGGCGGCGGCTCCAGCCACATCAATGCGTACCGGATCAGCAATGCGCTGGAGGAATGCGCCCGGTTTGGGGACGTCACCTATGTGCAGGGATTTGGGCTCTCGCAGTCGGAGCCGGATGAGGACATGATCGCGGAGGCAGTGCAGGCGGCGCAGATACAGGACGCTGTCGTTATTTTTGCAGGGCTGCCGGAGTCCATGGAGTCCGAGGCATATGACAGGGAGCACATGCGGCTGCCCGAGTGCCAGAATGCACTGATCCGGGCGGTGGCGGCAGTCCAGCCAAACACAGTGGTAGTGCTGCACAACGGTTCCCCGGTCGAGATGCCGTGGGCCGGGCAGGTCACCGCGATCCTGGAGAGTTATCTGGCGGGCGAGGCGGTCGGCGAGGCGCAGGCGGCTCTGCTGTTCGGGGAGGAGAATCCTGGGGGAAAGTTGGCGGAGACGTTCCCCGTCAGGGTGCAGGACAATCCGGCGTGGCTTGATTTTGGCGGTGACAAGGATATCGTGCACTATGGCGAGGGCATTTTTGTGGGATACCGTTATTATGACACGAGACAGATGCCGGTGCTGTTCCCGTTTGGACACGGTCTGAGTTACACGGAATTTTCATACCGGGATCTGGCACTGGACAGGAGGCAGATGTGCGGGGAGGAAACGCTGGAAGTCCGCTTTTGGGTCAAAAATACTGGAAGCCGCAGCGGTGCGGAGACGGTACAGGTCTATGTCCACAAAAAAGATACGGCAGTCAGCCGCGCATGGCAGGAGCTGAAAGGTTTTGAGAAGCTCATCCTTGCGCCGGGTGAGGAGAAAGAAGTCGTCCTTACGCTGGACCGGCGCAGTTTTGCATACTATGACGAAGAAAAACATACGTGGTGTGTGGAGCCTGGTGCGTATGAGATCCTGGTGGGCGCTTCGAGCAGGGATATCCGGCTTGGCGCCGATGTGGAGAGGACGGACAGCGCTTATGTGCACTGGAGATGTCATCGAAACACGACGATCGGTGAGATCATGAGGCATCCACGGGCGCTGGAGACGTACAGACAGGTATTGCGGCAGGAGGTCGGCAGGATGCCGTTTGAGGGGATCAGCGCTGCGCAGCTTCTTCAAAGGAACGATAGACGATGCTTTTATCGAAAGGCTCGTTGACAAAATCAATCAGAGCATAGATAATCAGAATTAGGATCGATATAAAATATCTGGAGGATGAACTTGCGTACGGGAAAGTATCAGGCATACAGTTTTGCCACGAGACAAAAAGCGATGCTCGCGGCGCTTCTGATCATAGCGCTGGTCGATCTGGCAGTGAGCGGTATATCCGTCAAGCGGATCGACGAGGAGACGACGGAACAGATGCGCCTGCTGACAACCCTGCACACGTCCATGGTCTACGAGGAGTGTGACAGGGTTGGCGGCGATATGCGCCGGATCCTGATGGAAAATACGGATATGACCGCCATGGCATTGAACGGTACAGACCGGGAGAAACTCTATGCGAAGGGGAATCTGATAGACCGCCTTGCCTACTCTTTTGACAGTCAGGATCCCTGGCAGCCATTTTTCTATTTTGAGCAGACCGGCGAAGTGCTGGGACGCTCCTGGCTCAGCCTGCAGGAGCAGCGTGAGAGCGGTATCGTGGACGAAGCCATCCGGCAGATGACAGGGCGGGCGGAGCTGATGACGGATCTTCAGAAGTGGGTTTCTTTTTCTTATGACGATGTTTATTATATGCTCCGCGCATACTGCTACAACGATGTGTGGATCGCCTGCTATGTCCCGGCAGACCAGCTGACAGATTCCCTGCGGCAGCTGTACCAGGAGGAGGCCTGTCAGGTGCTCCTGCTACACAGTGACGGGGAAGTCCTGTCGGGGCAGGAGATCGTCGGACAATGGCAGCTCGATCAGCGGATGCTCGCGGAGGGCGGGACGTATTACAGGCGCCATGGCGGCAGGATACAGGTCGTGAAAGCAGATTCTGCCAAACTGGACATCTCGATCGCGGTGGTCATGCAGGGGTACGGCGGTTTTGGGAAGATCGTGATCCTGCAGGCGGCAGTGCTGTTTCTGGTGCTGCTCACGCTCGGCGCCTTCGTGCTCATGACAGTGTACACGCGCAGGCGCATCATCGCACCGGTGCAGCGCTTTGTGAGGGGGCTGCTCGACTATGTGGACCATGAGGCGGACAAGCCGGAACTCTCCGTCAGCGACATTCATGAGCTGGAGCAGATCAATGAGCAGTTCCGCCGTTTCGTTCATCAGATCGGTGCGCTGAAGATCGATATCTATGAGGAGAAACTGTGCCGGCAGAAGCTTGAGCTCGACAATGTGAAGCTGCAGCTGAAACCGCATTTTTTTATCAACAATCTGAGTCAGATCTACAGGCTGCTGCAGATGGGAAGGATCGAGGATGCGCAGAAGATGTGCATGGCGGCGATCCGCTACCTGCGGTTTCTGTTCAGCGCGGGGATGGATGCGGTGAAGGTGTCCGAGACGATCGCGCATGTAAACGATTATTTTGAGATCATGAAGCTGCGGTATCCTGATGAGACGGCGGTGGATCTCTATGTGGAGGAGGCCGCGGCGGACTGTGTGCTGCCCCCGATGATGATCCAGACGCTGGTGGAAAATTCGTTTAAGTACGGGAAGGTGCCGGGAAAACTGCTCGAGATCTCTGTGACAGTCGAGGTCCTGCGGGAGCGGGAGAGCCTGTGCATCAATGTCAGCGACAACGGAAAAGGTTATCCGGAGGCGTATCTGCAGAAATGGGAAAAAGGCGAGGATCTGGAGCAGACAGAAGGCCGTCATATCGGCATTGCCAACATCCGTGCGCGGCTTCAGCATATGTATGGGAATCTGGCAGAGATCAGATTTTACAACAGTCCGATGGGGGGCGCTGTGGCGGAGATCACGGTGCCTATGCAGATTCCTATGTCCGGAACAGAGAGGTCAATATGAATATTTTACTGACAGATGACGACAACCTGGTCTTGCAGGAGGTGAAGGGGCTGCTGGAGCGCAGCGTTCCCGAGATCGAGAAGATCTACATCGCTACAGGTATCGCGGACGCGCAGAAGGCGCTGCGGACTGTGTCGGTGCAGATCCTGCTCTGTGATATCGAGATGCCGGGCGGTTCCGGGCTTGATCTGCTCGCGTGGGTGCGGGAGCAGGCGCTGAGCGTGCAGTGCATTTTTCTGACAAACTATGCGGATTTTTCATATGCCAGGCAGGCGATCCATCTGAACAGCCTGGAGTATCTGCTGAAGCCGGTTGAGGAGGAGGCGCTGTGCCGGGCGGTGCGGTGCGCCATGGACCGGGTGCGCAGGGAGCAGCAGGGCGAACAGGCTATGCGCTACTGGCTGGACACGGGCAAGGAGGCGAAGGATCATTTCTGGCAGATGCGCTTTCTGGGAAGCATGCCGCAGGGTGAGAAGCTGCTGAACCGCTTTGGTTACGGCGAGGAGGATCTCTTTGCGCTTGCCGCGTTAAATGCGTCGTCGCTGTCCGCGGTGGAGCGGCTCTGGGGTGTGGACATGTTTGAGTATGTGTTGAAAAATGTTCTGTTTGAACTGCTCGACACAGACTGCTTTCAGGTGGAGAGCGTATTCTGCACCCTGCAGGGACTGTGGTTTATGGTCTGCCGTTTCCGCGCTGACGCCGCGCCGGATATCGGGGCGTTGGAGGAGATGATGGAACAGGTGAAAAGAGTCTGTTCTGATAAGATCCATTTTGACGCGATCTGTGCAGTCGGCGCGATCTGCAGGGAGCCAGCGCTGCAAAAGCAGTTTCTGGAACTGCGGGAGATGATGGAGAACATCCTTGAAGTGCCGGGAAAAGTAGTGCGGTTTGAGGAGCACAAGCCATCGGGCTATGTCTATGTGACGCCCGATATCTCACTGTGGGAAAGCCTGTTAAAAGAAGAACAGCCGGAGCAGCTGCGGCTTGCCATCCACAGCTGTGTGGAGCGCAGGGGTGCGGATGCGTTCTCGTGGCAGGGTGTACAGGCGTTCCGGCAGGACGTGACGCAGATGTTCTATTCCTATCTGCGCGGATGCGGGATCCAGGCGCACAAACTCTTTGCGGGAAAACAGGCGGAGACTCTTTACCAGAGGGCGTGCAATTCCCTGCAGGACATGTGCCTGTACTGTGACTTCATGCTCGATCAGGTCTTCTGGTACAAAAGACAGCTCGATCAGCCGGCATCCATCATGGAGACGGTCCTGAAATATGTGGATGCTCATTACTGTGAAGATATCACGCGCAACGACCTGGTGGATATCGTCTATATCAGCCCGGATTATTTCTCGCGCCTGTTCAAGAAGGAGACGGGGCGTTCGCTTGCGCAGTACATGCTGGAAAAGCGGGTGGAAAAGGCAAAAAGCCTGCTTCGGAGTGACATGTCGGTCAAGAGCGTGGCGCTCCAGACGGGATACAGCAATTTTTCATATTTTTCAAAAGTATTCCGGGATACTGTGGGCATGTCCCCCATGGAATACAGGGAACAGATCAGGAACAATGAAGATCAGAAAGGATGAGAGGGAGATCAGATGAGGATCGAGATAGACAGTCATGCAGCCAGACGCCCGTTTCACAGGCACTGGCAGTTCTGTGTGGGAAGCGGGCACGCAGCGCTGGCACTGCGGAGCGATTATATGGCATTGTTACAAAAAGTCAGGGAGGAACTTGGATTCAGCTATGTCCGGTTCCACGGTATTTTTGACGACGATATGGACGTAGTGAGAAGTCTTGCGGATATTCTTCCTGCAAAGGGGGCGGAGCGGTTTGTGGAGTACAATTTTGAGAAGATCGGCGCCGTGTACGACAATGTGCTGGCGTGCGGGATGCGTCCTTTTGTGGAGATGTCCTTCATGCCGCGGCTTCTGGCGTGCGGGACGACGAGGAGCGGACTCTACTACCGGCCGAACATCACGCCGCCTGCAGATGATGAGAAATGGCAGGATTTTGTCCGGGCGTTTGTCCGGTACCTGACGGCGCGTTATGGGATCGACGAGGTTGCCAGCTGGTATTTTGAGGTGTGGAATGAACCGGATCTCGGCGTGTTTTTTGACGGGACAAAGGCGGAATACTACCGGCTCTACGAGGTGACGGCGCGCGCTGTCAAGTCGGTGGACAGCCGTCTGCGCGTCGGCGGTCCGGCGACTTCGGGCAGCAGATGGCTTGGGAGTTTTCTGGAGTACTGCACGAAAAATCAGGTGCCGCTGGATTTTGTCTCGACGCACCAGTATGCGGGGGATCCCATCTGCGGCGTGGAGGGCGGGACCGACCCGGAGGCGGAAAATGAGAAGATGGATCTGGATCTGATCCGGCGGACGGACATTCTGACGGATCCCGCGCAGGGTACGATCCTGGAAGGCTTCCGGCAGATCATGAGAGACCAGTCGGAGCTTGTGGAGCTGCCGGACGACAGCTTTCGCAAAAATGCGGCGGCAGCGGCTGCGCTGGTGAAGCGATCCGGCAGTCTTCCGCTTTTTTATACAGAATGGAATGCCAACGCCATCTTTGCGGCAGCGACCAACGACACGCGAAAGACGGCCGCCTATGATGTGAAAGCGGCGCTGGACACAGAGCTGTCCATAGACGCCTCGAGTGTCTGGTGTTTCAGTGACCTGTTTGAGGAGTTTCATCATTTTCAGGAAGAATTTCACGGCGGTTTCGGGCTGCTCACCAGCCACGGCATCCCGAAGCCGGTATACCATGCATTCCGCATGCTGCGGGAAGTCGGCGGATACCGCCTCCTGCTCGGTGAAGATGCCACGGATCAGGAGATCGGCACGGCGGCATTTGCGGATGCAGAATATGGAGAGGGAAGCTTGTGGATCCTGCTGTTCCGCCAGAAGATGAGACAGCTTGACCTGCCCGCCGCGCACGTGACGGTCGAGGTCAAAGCGGACAGAAGGCCTGCATCAGTCACAGTGAAGAAGATCGATGAGACGCACGGCAATCCGCTCGCTGTATGGCAGCAGATGAAAGCGCCTGTCCCGGCGATGCCCTGGCAGGTTGAGCAGATCAGGCAGGACTCCGCAGTGCGGGAGGAGGCGCTGGACTTTGCGTTCGAGCAGGGCAGGATCGTCTTTTCGGGAGCGCTCTCGGTGAATGATGTGTGGCTGGTGCGGATATCGGATAGTGTATAATGCTTGCTCTAAGAAAGTGACGGATTCCGTTGTGCTGGCTTTCGTTGATACCCTTGATAGAGAGGGCGGGGATTCTGCCAATTTTGCGGCGTCATTATTACTACGCACTGGAAGAAAAATCTGGCAAAGATCCCCGGAAAATCCCTCGTGTTGTGGCTGTGGATTCGGCTGCTGGACCAGCTGTATGACATAATAAACAGCACATAGGTTCAAAAAACTGATCCCGCTATTCCAAATTTCCTGTACCGTCATTCTTTGTCATGATCCTTGTCTTTGCATTTCTCCAAGATTTCTTCCAATTCTTGAAGTTGTTCTTCCGTTAGCTTTGCACTCTGCAACAGAGCCGCCATTGCGTTCTTCTGGCTGCCCTCAAAATAGCTCTCTACAAATTTCCGGCTTTTCTCCCTTTGACATTCCTCTTTTGATTTACGGGCGGTATAGTGATAGACCCTTAAATCATGCTCATCTACGGTATAGCTTAAAACGCCTTTCTGCCACAAACGGTTCAGCAGGACACGCACCATTCTAGGCGACATATCTGACCTGCCCTGCATTTTCTTGATAACTTCCTTTGCGGTCATGGTAGGCGTATCATTCGCCCAAAACACCTCCATAATCAGCCATTCACTCTGACTGGGCGTAGTTTCTCTTTCCATTCTGTTTAGCCCCCTTTTTATTATATTTCTATGTATATCGGACAAAGTTCGATTTTTGTTAATGTTTGTTCCGAAATTTATTAATGTTTGTTGACTTTTTTATCTTTGTGTTTTTCTGTCCAGTTCCGGCAGCTTCGCCTGCCGTAGTAGTCGGCATTCGTGGTAAAATCCAAAAGTTTGGATTTGTAGGAATGTGTATAACTGGCTGTTTTATGGAATTGCGGGTAATGCAGCTGATGTATGGAATAAAAACGCCTTTCTTCCGAAGGCATAGCTTTTTGCCTGTCGTTATGCAGATGATGGGAATGAATTTTCAAACACGCTCTAGCAAGGGATGCATTACAAAAGGATTATCAAATGGAGATCTGTTTTGGTGTCTGAAGATGAAATATTTATGTTTTTGACACGAGAGATATATTTAATTTTTCTTCAAAAGGGTTGCATAAAGTCTAAAGAACGAATAAAATATAAGTGAAGCATAATATACAAATTGTCAGTCATACTAAAGAAGGAGGTGTTAAATATGGCAACTTCAAGTATAACCAAAAATTTTGTGGTTTCTGGTGACCGGCAGGCTGAGATCTTTGCAAATGCGATTGAAGCGTCCGCCAATAGTGATACACCGCCAATCAGAGTATCGGTGACAGAGCTGCATGGAACGGAAGCGATTAAAAAATTTTTGGAAAGAAGGAAGAAAGCGGGTGATTAATATAGAGAACTTTACCGTTTTCAACATTCGTGAGTATTTGCAGGATGGTGAGGTCGGAGAGGCAGAATTAAATCAGCTCCTCTCCGATTTTTCATGTCCAATAAATCATGATGTTGAAAAATTTTTGAAACGCAGTGCAATAGAGTTTACAAAAAAGAACCAGTCTGTTACATACCTTGTATTTTCTAATGATGCGGCTTTGGTAGGATATTTCTCGATTGCAGTTAAACCAATTACTGTAAGTGCGGATAATTTCAGTAATACGATGAAACGCAAAATTGCAAGAGTAAGTGAATGGAATGAGGAAACACGGACATTTGGCCTGTCGGCGTATCTGATTGCACAATTGGGAAAGAACTTTACAGATAATGCAAACCTGAAAATTTCAGGACAGCAGCTTTTGGAAGTTGCAATGACAAAAGTCCATGAACTGCAATATCTGGCAGGAGGAATGGTTGTCTTTCTAGAGGCGGAAAATCATAAAAAGTTGTTGGAATTTTATGATTCAGTAAATGGATTTAAGGCATTTGAGACAAGGGAGGCTGTTTCAAGTGAAAACGGGCAGCACACATTAATCCAAATGTTGAAAATAATATAAAATTTTGGATAAGGTAAATGAATATTGGAAAGTTTCAAAATATTTGTTTTATTTTGTATGCTACTATAATATTTAGAAATGAAAATAGTAACATGTCAATAAAATGGTTGGAATAATGCCTCCAGGTCGAAAACGATTTGGAGGTTTTCTTCTGTTCAGTTTGCATTAAATATCCTATTCAAAAGTAGAAAACTATGGTATAGTAAATAGCAAATAAAGTATGTGCTATAGTAAAAAGCAGATTTTATACAGGGTACTGCTGACCAGTGCCAGGAAGGGACTGTATGTGTGGATCAGGGACGAAGAGACCTGGGAACAAACAGGGCATATTGAGGGAGGGATACACAGTGCCGCAGATTCATGTGATGATAAAAACCGCTTCAGGGTTGTGTAATATGAGGTGCCAGTACTGTTTTTATGCGGACGAGATGGCAAAGCGAAGTCAGGCGTCGTATGGGATCATGAGCATCGAAACGCTGGATCATGTCATGCAGGAGATCTTCCGCTTTGCGGAGGAGGCTTGTACGATCGCCTTTCAGGGCGGGGAGCCGACGCTGGCAGGGCTGGACTTCTACAGACAGTGCATCCGGCTGGAAAAAAAGTATAATACGAAAAATGTGGCGGTTTCCTATGCGCTTCAGACAAATGGCTATGCATTGGATGAAGAGTGGTTTTCTTTTTTTGCGGAGAATCATTTTCTGATAGGCCTGTCCATTGACGGCATCAAAGCAGCGCATGACGCCTACCGGAAGGATGCCAGCGGAAATGACACATACTTCCGTATACTGGAAACGGCCCAGGGGCTGAGGCAGGCTGGGGTTGATTTTAATGTTTTGACGGTGGTCAATGGAAGGACAGCGCCAAAGATACGGAAGATCTATGAGAAATATAAGAAACTGGGATTTGACTGGCAGCAGTACATAGCCTGTCTGGATCCTGTTCAGGAGCGCCCCGGGCAGCAGGAGTACTCTCTGACGCCTCATATGTATGGAAGGTTTCTGATCGAGCTGTTTGAATTGTGGGATCTGGATCTGAGGCAGGGAAAGCACCCGTATATCCGTCAGTTTGAGAATTATATCGGGATTCTGATGGGACATCAGCCGGAATCCTGTGAGCAGAGAGGAGTGTGCAGCTTTCAGAACATTGTGGAGGCCGATGGGAGTGTGTATCCGTGTGATTTCTATGTGATGGACGGATACCGTCTTGGGAATCTGAGGACGGACAGCCTGCAGGTGATCGAGCAGAGGAGAAGGGAGAGCAGGTTTGTCGAAAACTCGATAAACCATACAGAGAAATGCAGAAGCTGCCCGTATTTTATGGTGTGCCGCGGCGGATGCCGGAGGCACCGGGAACAGCCGGGAACAGAGCCGGGGGAAAATTATTTCTGTGAGTCCTACCAGATGTTTTTTGACAGCTGTCTGCCGCGCATGCGGGAGATTGCTGCCTGTCTGCGGAGATGCCGATGATCGTGTTTAGGAGCTGTAAAAATCCTGGCTGTATGGCCGGGATTTTTTTGTGGTGCGTCCGGGCAGGGAAGACAGCTTTTTCTTACTTGATCACAGTTCCATGTAGAAAATGTAAAAAGTAACAGAATATGAAAAAAGTATATCTGAATTTTGGGGAAAAAGAAAATTCGTAAAATAGGAAATGCAGATCAGAAGATTGTCGATTCAAAATATGGTATATTTTTTATAAATTAAATACAACAAATTGTTGGGAACATCATAAAGGAGGAAAAATATCATGAAAAAAAGACAATTCGTTGCAGCGATGATGGCAGGGATGATGGCGTGCAGTCTGCTCACGGCCTGCGGAGATTCTTCATCCCAAAGCCAGGACAGCCAGAGTACATCCAGCTCGTCAGATACACAAAAGGCGGATCAGCCTTCAACGGCGGCGGAGGATAAGGCAGCAGACAGCGGCGACTCGGCACAGGAGGGGACACAGGAGCTGTCCGTGACTACGTGGGACAATGAGTCCAGCCCGCAGTTCCAGGCGATCGTTGATGCCTATGAGGAAAAGAATCCAAATGTCAAAATCAAGATCATTGACACATCGGCAGATGAGTACAACAACTCCCTGGGGATCAGCCTTTCTGCGGCACAGCCGGATCCGGATGTGATCTGGGTCAAGGATATGGGATCCATGCTGCAGATGGCAGACAAGGAGCAGCTTTTGCCGATCGACGATTTTATTGCCAGGGACAGTCTGGATCTGTCGATCTACAAGGGAGCGGCGGAGCAGCTGATGTACAATGACAAGTCGTACGCGCTTCCCTACAGAAATGACTGGTATGTGCTCTATTACAACAAAGATCTGTTTGATGCAGCCGGAGTGGAGTATCCTTCCAACGACATGACCTGGGCGGAGTACTATGAGCTGGCTGAAAAGATGACAAGCGGCGATGGGAGCAGCAAGGTTTATGGTTCACATAATCACACTTGGCAGGCATTGGTCACAAATTGGGCAGTACAGGATGGAAAACATACGGTCGTGGAGAAGGATTACAGCTTCATGAAGCCCTGGTATGAGGAATGCCTGGCACTTCAGGATAACGGCTATGTCCAGGATTATTCTACCTTGAAGACGGCAAATATCCATTACTCATCAGTATTTAAGAACCAGCAGTGTGCGATGATGCCTATGGGAACCTGGTTCATCGCTACTATGATGCAGTCCCAGGAGGAGGGAGAGACTGATTTCAACTGGGGTATTGCCACGATCCCGCATCCAGAAGACACAGAGACCGGTTATACAGTAGGTGCACTGACACCGATCGCGATCAGCGCCTACACGGATCAGCCGGATCTGGCATGGGATTTTGTGAAGTTTGCATCTTCTGAGGAAGCTGCGGAGATCTTGGCGGCGCAGGGAGTGTTTACAGGTATCCCTTCTGAGACTGCACTCCAGACGATCGCATCCGCTGAGCGTTTCCCGGAGGGAGAGAGCAACGTTGAGGCGCTGAACTATACACATTATTCGTTTGACCGTCCGCTGGATCCCCAGATCGAGGAGATACGTACGGTGCTGAATGAAGTGCACGAGATGATCCTGATCCATGCGTATGATGTGGATGAAGGAATCGCGGAACTGACGGAGAGAGTTGCGGAGATCAAGGGCTGGTAAACCAGCCCTTCTCTATGGAGGGTGTGCGTATGAGCAATGAAAAAAAGGGTTTACTCACTTCCGGTCAGAAGAGAAAGATCCGGCGTAATATTACAGGATATGCCTTTATCCTTCCCAATCTGATCGGTTATTCCATCTTTGTGTTTGTACCGGTTATTTTTTCGTTTGTGCTGAGTGTCATGAGCTGGGACGGGTCGAAGAAGCCGATGGAATTCGTGGGACTTGCAAATTTTGCAGAGATCTTTGGCGATAAGGTCTTCAGGGGAACATTAGTACATACGATCAGCTATGCGGTGATGACAGTCGTGCCGACCCTGATACTGGCGCTCCTGCTTGCAGTGCTCTTAAACAACAAGATCAAAGGCGTGGCGATCTTCAGAACTGCATTTTATTTTCCGTATATCGCATCGATCGTCGCGGTAGGCGCTGTGTGGAATATGCTGTTCCAGCCGGATTTTGGCCCGGTCAACCAGATCCTGAAATTTATCGGTATCAGTGATCCGCCCAGATGGGTCGTGGACAAAGACTGGGCGATGGTGGCAGTCTCCATCGTGAGCGTGTGGAAATATATGGGATACTACATGATCGTATATCTGGCGGCGCTGCAGGGAATATCCAGTTCGCTGTACGAGGCGGCAAGCATCGACGGGGCGAACGGGTGGCAGAAGCTGTGGAGCATCACGGTGCCCATGCTGACGCCGACTACATTTTTCGTGATGATCATGCTGACGATCCAGTGCTTTAAAGTGTTTGACCTGGTGTATGTCATGACAGGCGGCGGTCCCGGCAATGCGACCAAGACACTGGTCAACTATATATATGAAAAGGCATTTACAAGCTGGGAGTTTGGACCTGCCAGTGCCGGGGCGATCGTACTGTTCGCCATTGTCCTGGTCATCACTTTGATCCAGTTCAGTGGAGAGAAGAAATGGTTCAAAGACTTATAGGAGGGGATTGAATGAATACAAAGAGAAAAGCAATAAAAGTCATCCTGTATGTCATTTTGATTGGTCTGTCGATAACTATGCTGGTACCATTTTACTGGATGGTGATCTCATCGCTAAAACTGAATAAGGACGTGTTCTCCATACCCATGAGATGGTGGCCGGAAACCCTGCACCCGGAAAACTATAAAGTGATATGGCAGAAGCTGCCTCTGATCACCTTCTTTATCAATACTGCCAAGCTGACGTTGATCACGACAGCTGTCCAGCTCTGTACCAGCTGCTTTGCGGCGTATGGATTTACCAAATGCAGGTTTGCGGGAAGGGATCTCATATTTCTGATGTATGTCACGACCATAGCGGTTCCCTGGCAGGTGTACATGGTGCCGCAGTTCATCCTGGTCTCCAAGATGGGGCTGAATGACACACATATCGGACTGATACTGATGCAGGCATTTTCCGCGTTCGGCGTATTTCTGATCCGGCAGTTTTATATCAGCATTCCGGATGAGCTGTGTGAGGCGGCACGGATCGACGGGCTGAACGAATTCGGCATTTTTGCCAAGATCGTGTTCCCGCTTGGAAAACCGGCTATGGCTACCCTGATCATTTTTACCTTCACAAATGTATGGAATGACTTCATGGGTCCGCTGATCTATCTGAAGACAAAGGAACTCAAGACTGTACAGTTAGGTATCCGCATGTTCATTTCCCAGTATGGAGCGGACTATGCATGGATCATGGCTGCTTCCGTGTGCTCCCTCATTCCGATCGTGATCGTATTTCTGAGCTGTCAGCGGTTCTTTGTGGAAGGGGTTGCCGCCAGCGGTATCAAAGGATGACGGGAAAGGGAATGCAATATGGCAATATACAGTCTAAAAAATTCACAGATCGGCATCTGCGTGGATTCACATGGCGCGGAGCTGCGATCACTTAAAAAACTGGACAGCGGCATGGAATATATGTGGAATGCGGATCCTGCATACTGGGGGCGGACATCGCCTGTGCTCTTTCCGCTTGTGGGCTGTCTGAACAACGGCAGCTTCCGCTATGACGGCAAAGCGTATCCGATGGCAAAGCACGGATTTGCGAAGGATATGGAGTTTGAACTTCTGCGGCAGACGGAGGAGGAGCTGATATTCCTGCTGCGGTCAGATGAGGAGACGAGGGCGGGATTTCCCTTTGAATTCGAGTTTGAACAGGGATACCGGTTTGACAAAGAGAACGAAAAGAAGCTTGTTGTCTCGTGGAACGTAAAAAACTGTGGCAGCCAAAGAATGTATTTTAGCATCGGCGGGCATCCGGCGTTCTGGTGCCCGATCGGCGGCAGAGGGACACAGACAGAATACAAACTTATGTTCGATACAAAAGATAAGATCGTGTCGAGTCTCGTGGGGGAGAACAGTCTGCTCACAGGGGGCACAAAAGAGTTTGCCCTGCGGGACGGCGCGATGGAGATCACGGCAGACTTGTTCGACACGGATGCACTGATCCTGGAGAATGATCAGGCGCATACAATATCACTCTGTGACAGCAGAGGCCAGCCCTATGTGACGGTATGTTCTGACGCGCCGGTTCTCGGCATATGGTCGCCCGCGAAGAAAAACGCGCCGTTCATCTGCATCGAGCCATGGTACGGCATATGCGACAGTGAGGGTTTTGCGGGGGAGCTGTCTGAGCGCAGGTATGGAAACGAGCTTGCGCCTTCAGGGGAGTTTTACGCGGAGTATACGATCATGATCTAGTATATATACGTTCATATAGTTAGGGGGATTGAGATTTATGGCACAAACATTTGAGACGCTCATGAAGTATCCTGCCGCGGATGAAGCGCTGGTAAAGAAAGCGCTGGAGACCGCGATCGGGATCGTCAGGAGTGATCTGCCGGTATTTACGGATCATTTTCCATCATCCAACAGTTTTCAGGGTTTCTATGAAGCGACGGAGAATGTGGAATGGACGACAGGCTTCTGGACCGGAGTGCTCTGGCTTGCCTACGAGCATACGGACGAGGATGCGTTCCGGCAGGCGGCAACCGTGCAGGTAGACAGCTTTTTTCACAGGATCGCGGACAAGATCGATGTGAATCATCACGACATGGGATTCCTGTTCAGCCTGTCCTGTGTGGCGGCGTATAAGCTGACAGGAAATGAGAAGGCAAAGGAGGCTGCGCTGATGGCGGCTGACCATCTGGCGGGGCGGTATCGGGAAAAAGGAAAATTCCTGCAGGCGTGGGGCAGTGTGGGAGAGGCGTCAGAGTACCGTCTGATCATTGACTGCCTGCTGAACCTTCCGCTTCTGTACTGGGCAAGTGAAGTGACCGGAGACAAAAAATATGCCTGCATGGCGGAGAACCACATCAAAACAGCAGTAAACTGCATTCTGCGGGAGGATGATTCCACGTATCACACGTATTTTATCGACATGGAGACGGGGGAGCCGTCATACGGCGTGACGCACCAGGGAAACCGGAACGATTCTGCATGGGCGAGAGGGCAGGCGTGGGGGATATACGGGATCGCGCTGAGTTATCATTATCTCAGGGATGATTCCTATATCAGACTGTTTGAGCGTGTGACGGACTTCTTTCTCTGCCATCTTCCGGAGGATCTGATCCCATACTGGGATTTTGACTTCGACACCGGAAGCGCGGAGCCAAGGGATTCCTCCGCGGCGGCGATCGCCGTGTGCGGAATGCTTGAAATGGCAAAATATCTGGATCGCGAGCGCGCGGAAAAATATACAGGTGCGGCGAAGCGCATACTGTACGCCCTGATCCGGACCTGCGGCAACGCCGATCCGAAACAGTCCAACGGTCTGCTGCTCCACGGAACCTACGCGCGGGATTCCGCGGAAAATACCTGCAAAAACCGGGGCGTGGACGAGTGCAATACATGGGGGGATTATTTCTACATGGAAGCGCTGACCAGGAGCATTGCGGACTGGGAGATGTACTGGTAGCGCTGTGAAAGGAGATGTGACAAGGACAGGATGAAGACGAATTTGATCTATATCTTTGCGGATCAGTGGAGATATCATGCGATGGGCTGTGTCCATCAGGATCAGGCGGTCACGCCCAATATGGATGCGTTTGCGGAGGAGAGCCTGTGCTTTGAGCATGCGTACAGCACTTTTCCGCTCTGCACGCCGCACCGGGGAAGCCTGATGACGGGCAGATATCCTTTTTCGATCGGACTGTGGACGAACTGCAAGACCGGCCTGGAGGAAAAGCTGATGCTGAAGCCGCAGGAAACCTGTATCGGAAATGTACTGCAGGGTGCGGGATATGACACGGCATACATCGGAAAATGGCATCTGGACGCGTCGGAGCAGAACTTTACAAGCCATCCGGAATCGGGCGCTGCAGGCTGGGACGCTTACACGCCGCCGGGAGAGAGGCGGCAGGGGTTTGAGTACTGGCTGTCCTACGGAGCCTGCGATGACCATCTCGATCCCCATTACTGGACGGACTCCCCGAGGCAGATCCGACCGGGGAAATGGTCGGCGGAGTATGAGACAGACAAGGCGCTGGAATATCTGGACGCCCATCGCGCTGCGGACGATCCGTTTGCCCTGTTTGTGTCCTATAATCCGCCGCACCTGCCATATGAGCTGGTTCCCGAGCGCTATTACGAGAAGTTCAGAGATCTCGACATCGCGTGGCGTCCCAATGTGCCGGAGGAAAAGCGCACGCCTGAGATGGCGGTCATCGCCAGACAGTATTTTGCGGCAGTGTACGGGATCGACGAACAGTTCGGGCGGATCGCACGATATCTGCGCGAGAACGACATGGAGGAGAACACGCTGGTCGTGCTTTCGGCGGATCACGGGGAGATGCTCGGCTCCCACGGGCTTATGAGCAAGAATGTCTGGTATGAGGAATCGCTCCACATTCCGCTGCTGATGCGGCAGAAAGACCGGATCAGGCCCGGAAAGAGCGACGTTCTGTTTGCCAGCCCGGATCACATGCCTACGCTGCTGGAGCTGCTGGACGTGCCAGTGCCGGATACCTGCCAGGGGATCAGCCACAGGGCGTCGGTCTTCGGGGAACAACAGACGGAACCGGAGGATCTGTTCATATGTTCTTACCCCGGATCGCCGGAGAGCGTCGATGCCTTTGCCAGATCGGGGCAGACGCACAAGGCGCACGGCTGGCGCGGGATCAGGACGCGGGCGTATACATACGTGATAACGAACGGCTATATGCCGGAGGACAGACAGGCGGAATATCTGTATGAGGATCAGAGCGACCCGTGGCAGCTGCACCCGCGCGTGATCGGGAGAGACTGCCAGGACGCCAGGATCCTGGCATGCAGGAAGCGGTTGAAAGCGTATCTGGCCATGCTGGGAGATCCCTTTTTGTGGGAGAAACAGCGGGATGACGGCATGGAATAATATGAAGAGAGGTAAGAACGATGAAGAAAAAACCAGTACTTGTGATCATGGCGGCAGGGATGGGAAGCCGCTATGGGGGATTGAAACAGATCGATCCCATTGACGATCATGGAAATCTGATCATTGATTTTTCTATATATGACGCGGTGGCGGCAGGGTTTGAGAAGATCATCTTCCTGATCAAAAAGTGCATTGAGCAAGAGTTTCGGGAGCAGATCGGCAGGCGCATGGAGGCGCATGTGGAGACCGCCTATGTATATCAGGAGCTGGACCAGCTGCCGGAGGGGTACGCCTGTCCTGAGGGAAGGGTGAAGCCGTGGGGGACTGCCCACGCGGTGCTCTGCTGCGCCGGGGAGCTTGGGGACGCGCCCTTTGCCGTGATCAATGCGGATGACTACTATGGCAAGTCCGCATTTCAGACGATCTTTGACCAGCTCTCCCATATGGAGGATGACGACACCTGTCATTACACCATGGTAGGATATGACCTGTACAAGACGCTGACGGATCATGGGCATGTCGCCAGGGGCGTGTGCACGCTGAGTGAGAGCGGTATGCTGCAGGAGATCGTGGAGCGGACGCGGATCGAGAAACACGGAAACCGCGCGGAATATACGGAGGATGGCGGGGCAGTCTGGACAGCCTTGCCGGAGGATACGATCGTGTCCATGAATCTGTGGGGATTTACACCCAGTATCTTAAAGGAGCTGGAAGAGCGTTTTCCGGCATTTCTGGACAACAGCCTGAACAGCGATCCGCTGAAATCCGAGTATTTCCTGCCGTTTGTCGTGGATCAGCTGATCCGGGAAGGCAGGGCGGATGTCAAAGTCCTTCACTCTGCCGACAGCTGGTATGGCGTCACGTATAAGGAGGACAAGGAGAGAGTGGTGGAGGCAGTCCGCGCGTTTAAGAAAGCGGGGCTGTATCCGGAGCGTTTATGGGAGGAAGCATAGTGGATTACCAGAAGATTGCCACAGGGGCATGTGAGAAGATCGAGGAGGCTGTCAGCCAGTTCTGTGTGGAGGGAATACCGTCAGAGTGCGCGCGCTATGGAAACGGGCATATCAATGACACATTTTTGCTCTGCACAGAGGATGGGGAGCAGCGCCGCCAGTATATCCTGCAGCGGATGAACACACATGTGTTTCAGGATCCCGGCGGCCTGATGCAGAATATATCCGGCGTCACGGCGTATCTGCGGGATCAGATCGTCAGGGCGGGAGGAGATGCGCAGCGCGAGACGCTGACGCTGATCCGGACAAAGGCCGGGACGGACTATTATGTGGACAGTCTGGGATCCTGGTGGAGGATGTATCTGTTTATCACGGATGCCGTCGGATACGACGTGGCGGAGAGTAAAGAAGATTTTTATCAGAGTGCGAAGGCGTTTGGACATTTTCAGAGACTTCTGGATGCCTATCCGGTGTCGGAGCTGACAGAGACGATCCCGGACTTTCACAACACGCCGAAACGTTTTGAAGCGTTCTGCAGGGCGGTGGAGACAGATGCGTGCGGCAGGGCAAAACACGTTGGCAGCGAGATCGCGTTTGTCATGGACAGAAAAGCGGAACTGTCCGTTGTGATGGACCGGCTGCAAAACGGAGAGATCCCCTGCCGTGTCACGCACAACGACACGAAGCTGAACAATGTTCTGATCGATACCCGGTCAGGGGAGGCGGTGTGCGTTATCGACCTGGATACGGTGATGCCGGGCACTGCGGTATTTGACTTTGGCGATTCGATCCGCTTCGGCGCCAACACGGCGGAGGAGGATGAGAGGGACTTAAGCAAAGTATCGCTCTCGCTTCCGCTGTATGAGGCATATGTGAGCGGATTTCTCGAGGGCTGTGCAGGCAGTCTGACAGATGCGGAGATCCGCCTGCTGCCGTGGGGCGCAAAGCTGATGACGCTGGAGTGCGGCATGCGCTTTCTGACCGACTATCTGGAGGGTGACAGATATTTCCGGATCCACAGGCCGGAGCACAATCTGGATCGCGCCAGAACGCAGTTTGCGCTGGTGGCGGATATGGAACGGAAATGGGATGCGATGAAACGGTTCGTGTGATGAACATGCCCCTGGGTGATCCAGGGGGCATGTTCCTTGTCTGTATCCGGCAGTTTGTCTTTTTATTCCGAGATGCATTGTCCTTTTTTCCGGGTGGCCTCTTTCATGGCAAGTCCGGTATTATAATCTAACTGGCGGGGTTCATATTCTTCATTTTCTCTCTGCCGGGTCATCAGGCGGCTGTTCCAGGTCTTGTCCGCGGGATAGCTGTTCCAGGGGCGGTTTTCCCAGTAGTATCCGCGGAACGGGTCGCGGGTTTCGTACATGTTGTCGAGCAGCGCTTCGTGCAGGCGTTTCTTTTCAGCATCCAGCGAAGCGTCGAGGATCCGGTTCTTCATCTCATCCGGATCGTTTTGCAGGTCATAGAGCTCATCGGAGGTCATCAGGTTGATGACCAGCTTATATCGCCCGTCAAAGACACAGCGGACAGGCTGATAACCGCCAAAACCGTCGTGGTCGACCTCATACCGCCCGAATTCCATAAAGACGTAATCGTTTGTCCGCTGTCCCGTTTTCAGCTCCTCATAGATGCTTTTTCCCTCGAAGACCTTTGGCTTGGGCACCCCGAAGATATCGCATAGGGTGGGTGCCAGGTTGATGTGGGAGACCGGGTTGGGGTCAACCTGGTTCCGGCCAAAGCCGCGCACGATGAACGGAATGTGGGTGATCTCCTCGTACATGGCGGGTCCCTTGGCAGTCAGGGAGTGGGAGTAGAGCATATCGCCGTGGTCGGAGGTGTAGATGACGACTGCGTCGCTGGCATAGTCGTTCACGGCCTTCAACACGCGCCCGATCTCATAGTCCGCAAAGCTGTTACAGCCCAGGAAGTATTTGAACCGCATGGAAAAATCAGGCGATGCCGCTTTCATGTAGTCGTCGCCCGCCCAGATCCTGTGGTGCTCGGGTTTGTCTTCCAGGGTATCGAGCAGGTTGGCCTTGCGGGGAAATTCATAATCTTCATATCGCTGCCAGAATTCCCTGGGACAGAGGCTGGGGCCGTGGGGCTCGTCATAGGAGACCACCAGAAAGTAGTCGTCGTCCAGATCATGGTGTTTCTGCAGGAAATCGATCGCCTTGTCGGAACAGCGGTGTCCGAAGGTGAACTCCGCCTTGATGTCATGGGTCTCCATGCTGTGGGTCTGGCGGGAAAGATAGCGCTCCTCGGGCGTGAGTTCGTCCAGGTAATTGCGCATGTCGTACCAGTAATCGGGATCCCAGCCGTCCGCGCATCTGCCAAGCCCGAAGTAGTCGCCTCCGTCCAGATGCCACTTTCCGATGTAGGCGCTGTGGATGCCGTGGTCGCTCAGCCGGCGTCCGATATTCTGGACATTGTCGGACAGTCCCATGCAGTTTGACCAGCCGGCGCAGGAGTGGGGATAAGTCCCGGTGAAGATGGCGGAGCGCGCGGGCTGGCAGACGGGCTGTGTGGTGTACGCCTGTTCAAAGCGGATCCCGTCCGCGGCAAGCTGGTCCAGATTGGGCGTGATCATGCCGGGGTTGCCATAGCAGCCCAGCATGTCGGTGCGGGTTGTGTCAGTCATGATCAGTATCACTTTTTTACTCATAGAATCTGTTCTCCTTTCACGAGCGTCTGTTGATAACAGGTTGTTATTGATAGTTCCTCAGTCCTGATTCAATCTGTGCCGGCATTCATAATTCTTTGGGGAAATACCAGTTACTTTCTTGAATACTTTGCTGAAGTAATAGGCATTTTCAAACCCCAGCTGGTTTGCGATCTCATAGATCAGGTACTGGCCGGAATCGATCAGTTCTTTGGCGTGTTCGATCTTTACCTCGGCAATATAGTCCGATACAGTCCGGTTCGTGCAGCTGCTGAAGGAGGTGCTCAGGTAACCGGAGCTGATCTTTAAATATTCTGCGATGTCTGACAATGTCAGCTTTTCCCTGTAATGCTCATGGATGTAGCGCTTTGCCATATGGACAAACTTGTCGGAACGTTTTTCTTTCCGCTCGGTCAGCAGCGTGCATATCTTCTCGCAGAAGCTGTTCTGCCACTGCAGGATGTCGTCCAGGCTGCCCAGCTGCGACAGCTGTTCCGCGATATCGATGCTGTATGGAAAGGCATTCTCCTCAAAGGCATCGTTCTGCAGCAGATCGTGCAGGTAGGAATAGATATTGATGCAGGCGCTGACTGCCTGTGTTTTGTCCGGTTTGTACTGTGTGAACAGTTCGGAGAGCTCGCGAAAGATCTCCCTCAGATCCTGGCTTTCATTTTCCAGCACGGCGGCCGACATGGATTTCTTCAGGAAATTGATATTAAATTCCCGCTGTGCAGGCGGCCGGAGGCGGGATTCCTGATCTTTGTAAAAGGCGATGCGCAGCGAAGAATCATAGTAGCAGCGGTTCAGGGCGGACTGCGCTTCGCGGAGAGCCTCGGGAAGCATGGATATGCCGGCCTTTTTCAGACTGATGCCGAACAGGGCAGTCAGGGCGAAATAAGTGCTGAGAGCCACGTTGACCTTCGTGCAGAATTCCGAGAGGGATTTCTCCGTACTGCTTTCCGGCTTCGGACAGACGACAAGGAGCAGGGTGTCCTTGTGCGGCATCAGTATGGTGTGGCTGGAAAAATAGCGCCCCCCGATTCCGCTGACGATATCCTGAAGCTGGCTGGAGATAAACTGGAAGTCGTAGGCTTCTGTGTGGCCGAAAAGGATCTGCTCCGGTTTCATCTGCAGTAAGATCAGACAGGCGTCCTGATACCGGTCCGATATTTCCGGGTTGGAGGGCAGTTCATGGTCTGCCGGTGACAGGATGAGCTGTGAAAAATAATTGCGCTCCTGCTGTTCCTGCGTGTCTTTTAGCAGCAGTGAGTACAGTTCCTTGTTGTGATGGCTCTCCATGCGGGAACAGTGTTCCTTGGCTCTGTCCAGCGCCTGGATCAGCGTCTGCGGCTGGAGATCCAGCTTCACCAGATAATCAATGGCACCCAGGCGCACAGCCTGTTTTGCCAGTTGAAAGTCCTCCAGGTTGGTGAGGAAGATGAATGCAAACTCACAGTGTTTTTCCTGGCAGGCTTCGATCAGCTCCAGTCCGTTCATGACTGGCATGCGGATATCCGTGATGATGATATCCGGCTGGGTTTCCAGGATCATGTCGATGGCGTCATGTCCGTTCGTGGCTTTTCCCACGATACAGCAGTCATGTTCCTCCCAGCAGATCAGCGACGCGATGCCGGCCAGGATCAGGGGTTCATCGTCAATCAGAATGATTCGGTACATAAGATAAGAAACTCCTTTATATCTGCAATTCTATATTTCTAAATTCTATATTTCTAATGGAAGCGAGACGGTAACGCAGGTGTAGACGCCGACCTCGCTTTCGATCGAAAGGCCGTATTCCTGACCGTACACCAGTTTGATACGGCGGTCCACATTTGGAAGGCCGATTCCGCTCATGTAATGTTTGGATACCCGGGAGGTATCGGTCAGGAGACGGGCGATATTTTCCTGTGATATGCCCACGCCGTTGTCGCGGATGCTGATGTACAAAACCTCTTCCCGGGACAAAATGTGGATCTGGATCAGTCCGGGTTTTCCGCTCGGCTCGATGCCGGAAAAGATACTGTTCTCCACCAGCGGCTGCAGTGTCAGCTTGATGATATGGGCATTATACAGCGCGGGGTCATCCACGGTGATCTCAACGTCGAAGAGCTCGATATAGCGTATTTTTTCGATCGTGACATAATTATCGAGAAAATCCAGCTCCTGCCGGACCGTCACTTTTTCGTGAAATCCCTTTGCCATATTCTTCAGAAGGGATGAGAGGGCGGAGACCACTTTCACGATCCCCGCGTTGTGCTGCATCGTCGCGATCCACTTGATGGAATCCAGGGTGTTATATAGAAAGTGGGGATTGATCTGCGCCTGCAGCATCTTGATCTCCAGGTTCATCTTTTCCTGTTCGTCCCGGATCCGGTTCTCCATGAGCACGGAGACATGGGAGGACATCTCGTTGATCTGCCGCCCGATGATCCCCAGTTCGTCATCGGACTCGATATCCGGATTTCTGTCAAAATTGCCGGCGGAGATCGCCTCCATGTGTCCGATCAGGCGCATGATGGGGCGCGTCAGATAGCGGGTAAACAGGAGGGATAAGGAAAATCCGATGACGATACAGGACACAAAGACAAGGCCGACCGTCATCTGGATGGCGCCCGGGTTCAGCGCGATGTTTTTTAACGGCAGCACCTCACAGAGGATCAGTCCGCTGACGGACAGCCGTTCCCAGATAAAGATGCAGTCCGTGCCGGACAGGCTTGCCTTCACGCAGCCTGTCTGCTCCGGATGGATGTCCAGAACAGCCTGGATATCCGCCATGGAGAACGGTTCCATATTCATGCTGCTGACCGGAGAGTGATCGCTGGTCATGATAAGGACGGATTTGTCCTGCGACAATAGCTCCAGCGTATCCTGGAACAGTCTGGGTGAGAGGGTGAGGCAGACCCATGCATCGCGCGGCGATTCCTTCCTGGAATATTGGAGCGGCCGTATCAGCGGCAGAAGCTGGGGAATGGTTTTGGCGTTCAGGGGAAACGGATTGTCCCGGAGCGTCAGGGTGTATTCCTGCATATTTTTGTTGAGGAGCTCGTCAAACCAGGATGCTTTCATGATACAGTCCGCGTCGTTCGAGCTTCCGTAGGAGGTTCCTGCCTGTATGAAAAGAGACCCTTTCTCGTACACGGTTATTTTATGGATGTATTCATTGTATCCCGAGATGGCACAGAGATCCCGCAGGACATTGGCGGCATAAATGCCGGATCCCTCGCCGGACCGGCTGACGCGTCCCGAGAGGAGGGAGGAGAGAAACAGGGACTTCCGCCCCGCGCAGTTCTGCACAATGTTGATGAGCTCGTCACAGGCGATCTCGATCCTCGAAGCGACGAGGTGCAGGCGGCTGGCAGAGTTTGCGGCCTCACTGTCAATGACATCTTTTTTATAGAAAGAATAGGTGTAGACACTGATGAGGAACGCGATACAGACGATTACCAGGAGATTATATAAGATCATACGTTTTCGGAAGGTGATTGGTATTTTGTTCTTGTTCATCAGATGCATCCTTTCTGAAGTTTGGTTTTCTTTATTATACTATTATACAAAATGCAACGGGATTGTACAATAAAATTATACAAGATATACAAAAAGTAACAGAATATGAAAAAAGTATATCTTTCTGGGTTCTGACAGGAATGACCAAATGATGCATTTCCAATTGCATTTTCCGGCTTGTATTGTTACAATATAGTTGTATGATCATAATCTATTCTGTTATGTAAAGGAGAATTGTAATAATGGACAGAGGAGCAGGTATTTTATTGCCGATTACCAGTCTGCCGTCGAAATATGGCATCGGGTGTTTTTCGAAAAGTGCGTATGATTTTGTGGATTGGCTGAAAGAGGCGGGACAGAGCTACTGGCAGATACTGCCGCTGGGGCCTACCAGCTATGGAGATTCACCGTATCAGTCTTTTTCGACTTATGCGGGCAATCCTTATTTTATCAGCCTGGAAGCGCTGATCGAGGAGGGCGTGCTGACACAGGAGGAATGTGACGAGGCGGATTTTGGTGAGAAGCCGGGAACCATCGATTACGGAAAGATGTATGAGAGCCGTTATCCCTTGCTGCGCAAGGCGTATGAGCGCAGCGATGTCAGCCATAATCCGGAGTATCTTGGGTTTGTGGAGGAGAACCGCTGGTGGCTCTCAGACTATGCACTGTTTATGGCGGTGAAGGACCGGTTCGGCGGTGTTCCGTGGACAGAGTGGGCGGAGGATATCCGCTTCCGCTGGGGAAACGCCATGGATTATTACAGGAGAGAGCTCTATTTTGATATCGAGTTTCAGCAGTATCTGCAGTTTATGTTCCAGAAGCAGTGGAGAGCGTTGAAGCGTTATGCGAATGAGAATGGGATCCTGCTGGTGGGCGATATCCCGATCTATGTGTCCATGGACAGCGCGGATGTCTGGGCTCATCCGGAGCTGTTCCAGCTTGACGGGGAGAATCTGCCTGTGGCGGTGGCAGGATGCCCGCCCGATGGTTTTTCTGCGACGGGACAATTGTGGGGAAATCCGCTGTATTGCTGGGATTACCACAGACAGACCGGATATCAGTGGTGGATCTCGAGGCTGGAGTACAGCTTCCGGCTGTGCGATGTGCTGAGGATCGATCATTTTCGTGGATTTGATGAGTATTACTCCATTCCTTACGGAGAGAAGACGGCAGTGAACGGTCACTGGGAGAAAGGGCCGGGGATCGATCTGTTCCGCCATATGGAGCGTGCGCTCGGCTGGAAGGAAGTGATCGCTGAGGATCTGGGCTTTGTGACGGATTCGGTGCGCAGGATGGTGCAGGATAGCGGTTTTCCGGGGATGAAGGTACTGGAGTTCGCGTTTGATACGCGCGACTCAGGGAGCGCGAATGACTATCTGCCGCATAACTACATAGAGAACTGTGTTGTCTATACAGGAACGCACGACAATGAGACGATCGTCGGCTGGCTTGACAGCATCCCGAAGGAAGATATGCAGATGGCGAGGGACTACATGTGCGATCAGTATACGCCGAAGAAACAGCTCTATAAATCGCTGATCAGCATGGCGATGCGCAGCCGCGCGAAGCTGTGCGTCATCCCGATGCAGGATTATCTGGGATATGACAACAGCTGCCGTATCAACACGCCGTCCACAGTGGGAGAGAACTGGAAGTGGCGTTTAAAGGGAGGAGAGCTGACAGAGGAGCTGAAAGAGGAGGTTCACGAGCTCTGCAAGAGATACGGACGTCTAAACTGGAAGAATGAGAAGATCACAGTCCCGGAGGAGGACGCTGAGACCGCCGGGGCTGTGTAAATGGCCGGGGGTGCCAGAGATATACATGAAAAAGCGCGCATCGCAGGATGGGCGCTTTTTTGGTGCGCACGATTCTTTCATCTGGTTCCATAAAACACTCGTTTCGTTCCTGGCAGTGATCCTCAAAATTACTTGCATAGAGCAATGAAATAGGTGATAATAAAAAAGAGGATTCATGTGTGGAGGGGATTATATGATATGGAATAAAGCAAGGGAATGTATGAGCCGTGATGAACTGGCTGTATTGCAGGGAAAACGTCTCGTGGAGCTCGTCAGGTATGTGTATGACAAGGTGGAATATTACAGGAAAAAAATGTGGAGTATAGGACTTGAACCGGATGATATACGGGGGATAGAGGATTTGGAAAAACTGCCTTTCACGACGAGGGAGGATCTGATCGAAGCCTATCCGCTGGGAAAGATTGCCGTATCGGGCAGCAGGATAGCAAGTTATCAGTTTTCAAACCATGGAGACGGTCATGCCGGGATGGAGACGGCAGCCGGATACACGCAGATGGACATGGACATCTGGAAGGAATGTATGGCGCGGTCGATCAGCATGGCAGGGCTGGGAGAGCAGGATGTCATACAGGTTGCCTACAGCGACGGGCTGTGCACCGAGGGTCTGGGAGCACAGTATGGTGCGGAAGCAGTCGGTGCAGCGGTGGTACTGTCGCCGGACTGCAGACCGGCAGCGCTGGTCGCACGGATGCGGAGGCTGGGTGTGACAGGAATGATCAGCACTCCGGTACATTTGAAGTGTCTGGCACAGATGGTCGAGGAGAGAGGGCTGAGAAACAGTCTGCATCTGAAGGCCGCGATATGCGGAGGGGAGTCCTGGACAGAAGGTATCCGGGAAAAGATCCAGCGCAGGCTCGGGATCAGACTCTATGGTATCTTCGGGTTAAACGAGCTGACGAGACTCGGCGTGGCGTGCGAGTGCGAGTGTCAGAAGGGGATGCATATCCAGGAGGACTTCTTTCTGGCAGAGATCCTGGACACGCATATGAAGCTCGTCCTGCCGGGGGGAAGAGGGGAACTGGTCTTTACAACCCTCCAGAAGAAGGGGGTTCCGCTGATCAGATACCGCACAGGGGGAATAACAGGCATTTATTATGAGAGATGCGAATGCGGCAGGACGATGGCGAGGATGGACAGGCTCAGCCATGGGATAGACGATGTTGTGCAGGTCAGGGGCGGCAGTGTGCCCGTGTCCCGGATCGAGGAGGCGCTTTCTGGTCTGCAGGGTATCGATGCTTCCTATATCATATGCATCGGAATGGAACATAATGTTGATGTGGTGGATGTCTGCATTATAAATATGAAAGGGGAAGGGGCGCTGCCGGCAGCAGATGTGAAACGTCTGGCAGCCGGTGCTGTCGCTGCTGTCATCGGTGTGGAGCCGGAAGTGCATATTGCAGAGCGCGGGAAAACGGAGACTTTTGATGGGATCTTGGGAATCACGGATGAGGTCTTTCAGGAGGCTCTTGAGGGAAGAAAAGTGACAATTGTGGACAGGAGGAGATATTAGCGAACGATATTGTGCACATTGTATTCAAAATCGCTTAAAAAGGGTTAGAATATATACATTTGAAATAAATTCGTTGAAAAAAGATTGCAGATAGTATAAAATAAACGGTAGGGAATTGTCGGGAAATAATTAACGAAAGGAGACTTACTGTGAAAAGGAAATTATTAGCGGTAATACTATCTGTTTCTTTGTTGTCTGCGGTGCTTGCGGGCTGTGGAAATACAGGCGCCGATGACCGGAACGGTGCGGAGACAGCAGATACCGGAGCTGCAGGGCAGGAAGATAAAGGCGGACAGCTGGAATCAGGTAAGGTGGCATTGCGGGTATGGGTGGAGGAGTCCAATATCGATAATCTGCAGAAGATGATCGACAGCTTTCAGCAGAAATACGCGGGACAGGCTGATCTCGACATCACGATCGAGGTGTCAGGCGACGCGGATACCAGAGCGAATGTGCTGAAGGATATCCACAATGCGGCAGATGTGTTCTCCATGCCGGATGACCAGCTTTTCAGCCTGATCGCGGGCGGCGCGCTCTCGCCGGTAGAGAACCAGAGCGGGGTAAAGGCTGCCAATCTGGCGGATGCGGTGGATGCGGCATCGTACAATGACACACTGTACGCCTACCCGTATACGGCTGATAACGGTTATTTCCTATATTACAATAAAGAGTATTTGTCCGATTCTGACGTCCAGACAATGGACAGGATCCTGGAGGTGGCAGCGGAGAACGAAAAGAAATTGTCGATGGAATTGAATTCCGGATGGTATCTGTATTCATTTTTCGGCAACACCGGACTTGAGTTTGGCATCAATGACGACGGTGTGACCAATTATTGTAACTGGAATGCGCAGGAGGGAAGCATCAAGGGTGTCGATGTGGCACAGGCGCTGCTTGGGATCGCGACGCATCCGGGATTTATCGCACAGCCGGATGCCGGCTTTGTGGAGGGTGTTCACGACGGCACCTGTATTGCGGGGATCAGCGGTGTGTGGAACGCAGTTTCCGTGCAGGAAGCGTGGGGTGACAATTACGGTGCGTGCAAGCTTCCTACATATACCTGTAATGGGAAACAGATACAGATGGCATCCTTCAAGGGATACAAGATGTTTGGAGTTAACGCCTACTCGGAGCATGCGGCGTGGGCGCATAAGCTTGCTGAATGGATCACCAATGAGGAGAACCAGATCCTCAGATTCCAGGAGAGAAGCCAGGGGCCGGCCAATATCGTTGCGGCATCTTCCGATGAGGTCGGAAAGGTTCCGGCGATAGCGGCTGTCATCGATCAGGCACAGTACGGTGTGCTCCAGCGTGTGGGAAACAGCTACTGGGATGCATGTACGAGCTTCGCGGATACGATCGCGGCGGGCAATCCTGATAATATACCGCTTCAGGATCTGATGGACAGGCTTGTGAGCGGTATCGCTGCTTCGGTTGTGTGATAAGGAGGGAACAAAATGAATAGAAAGAAACGTTTAAGCATCACAATTGTCATTTTAGTTCCGGTCTTCATTCTCGGCGTTCTGGCTATTTTTTCCAACATCACGGCGATCAACAATCTGAGAAGAGTCAACACAACGGCAGTGACGATATCAGATGAGCATATGGTGAACATTTCACGGCTCAGCGACATCGAGAAGGAACTGCAGGAGATCCATAAAAAAGCGCTCTCCCACATCATCGCGACAGATCTTGACACGCTGATCGCGACGGTTGCAGAGGTTCGCGCCGAGGAGGAGATCCTTGATACATATCTGGTGGAGTACAAAGACAGCCTGGTGGCGGCAGATCCCTCCGCATACAACACGCTGGTGTCAAATTATGAAACGCTGAAGTATGAGATCGCAAACCTGATGGCATACAGTGGAAACGCGGAAAAGGAGACGGCATTTGCACTTGCGAACGGAACAATCAGGCAGTGCAGCGACGAGATGCAGCGTCAGGTCGAGATCATGATGGAAAGCGCACAGGCAAGCGCGTCACAGGCAAGCGAGGCATTGACAGTTGAATATAACAGATCCGTGTTCAACAGCATGATCATCGTCGGCCTCAGCGTGGTCGCGCTGCTGATCACACTGTACGGTGTGTTCATCCTGATCATCAGAAAGCTGATCGTAGCAAACCGTGAGATCAATGAGATCATCAATGACATCGATCAGAGCCAGGGCGATCTGACAAAGCGGATCAGCATTTTGTCCAATGACGAGATCGCAGATCTGGGGAATGGTATCAATACCTTCATGGGAAAACTCCAGAGCATCATGAAGATGATCATTGAAAATTCCAGAAAACTCGAGGAGGTTGTCAACGAAGTGCAGCAGAGCGTGCGGACTTCCAACGACAGCGCGTCAGATCTCTCGGCAGTGACGCAGGAGCTGTCGGCTACGATGCAGGAGGTGGGACATTCCGCGACGATCATCAACCAGAATGCGGAGTCTGTGCGCAGTGAGGTCGAGATCATTGCTGAGAAGTCCAACAGTATCAATGATTACTCCAGGAAGATGAAGGAGAACGCGGATGCAATGGAGTCGAACGCGAAGGCAAATATGCAGGAGACAGGGACAAAGGTACAGGAGATCCTCGAAGTCCTGAATCAGGCGATCGAGGAGAGCAGGAGCGTGGAGCAGGTGAACGGGCTCACCAACGATATCCTGAGTATTTCCAGCCAGACAAATCTTCTCGCGCTGAATGCCTCGATCGAGGCGGCCAGAGCCGGAGACGCCGGAAAGGGATTTGCAGTCGTGGCAGATGAGATCAGACAGCTTGCTGATTCCAGCCGTGCGACAGCAAACCGTATCCAGGAGATCAACGGCGTCGTGACCAACGCGGTTCAGAATCTTGCCGGACAGTCCAACAATCTGGTAGAATACATGACCAATTCGATCCTGCCGGAGTTTGAGAATTTTGTGAGCAGCGGGGAGCAGTACAGGGATAATGCTACTTATATAGAAGGCGTCATGAATGAGTTTGCATCCAAAACGGATGACCTCAAGCACGCGGTCGACGAGATCGCCTCGTCGATCGAGACGATCACGGATGCGATCGACGAGGGTGCAAAGGGTGTGACTGGCGCGGCAGAGAGCACGCAGGTTCTGGTCACGGATATGGAGAATATCAGCAACAGAATGGATGAAAACCAGCTGATCGCGGCAGCTCTCCAGAAGGAGACCGACGTGTTTAAAAACTTTTGAGATAAGAGTCCGCCAAAGACTTGACTTTGGCGGATTTTTTGCATTGTGTTTCTGCCCGGGATAGCTTATAATGAGTTTGGTGCCAATATAATGGGATGAGATTGGGATGGATATGAAAAAGTGTGTGATAGTCGGAGCGGGGATATGCGACATACAACGGCTCAAAAAAAAGATGGCGGTATTGGACGATGACCTGTGCATTGCAGCGGACGGCGGTCTGGCTTATCTGATGCAGATCGGAAGGATGCCGGATCTGGTGCTTGGGGATATGGATTCCCTGAGAGATGAGGAGATGCTCCGTGCGCTGGACGGGGAGGTATGTGTCAGGCGCCTTCCTGTCGAGAAGGATGACACGGATATGCTCGCGGCGATCAAGGAGGGGCTGGAAGCAGGGTATCGACAGTTTGAGATCTACGGTGCACTGGGCGGAAGGATAGATCATACGTTTGCAAATGTCCAGTGCCTGCTGTACCTGCAAAATCGCGGCGCCAGAGGGATCATCGTGGGAGACGATGCCGCGCTGATGCTTGTCAGGGACGGGAGTATCGCTTTTGAGGCGGAGGATGCCGTGAAGGGAAGGCGGGTTTCTGTCTTTGCGTATGGCGGGGATGCGTATGGGGTTTCGGAATGTGGATTAAAGTATCTTCTGGATCATGTCACGGTAAAGCAGGAATTTCCGGTCGGGGTGAGCAACGAATTTATGGGGGAGGCTGCCCGGATCGAGGTGGAGAGCGGCATGCTCCTGGTCTGTGTGGAAGAGCTGTAAAAAATGAAAAACAGTATTGGAAAATCCGGCAGGAAAAGTTACAATATAGATAAGGATATATGATCTGGAGGAACAATTATGGTATATACATTTTCGATGTGGCTCTTCTTTTTTTACTTTTACTGTTTTCTGGGCTGGATATGGGAGACATGCTATGTGTCGGTGCTGAAAGCAAAATGGGTTAACAGGGGCTTTATGAGGGGACCGTTTCTGCCGATCTATGGTTCCGGGGCGACCGTTGTTCTGGTTTTTACCCTGCCGTTCCGCGACAATGCCGGGCTGGTGTTTGTCGTGGGAATGGTGAGCGCCACGGTATTGGAATATTTTACCGGTGCGGCGATGGAACGCATGTTTCATGTGCGGTACTGGGATTACAGCAGTCAGCGTCTGAATCTGAACGGACATATCTGTCTGACCTCCTCGCTGGCATGGGGTGTGTTTTCGGTGATCCTCACACTGTATGGGCATACGTTGGTTGAGCGGCTTGCGTCCTGTATGAGTACAAATGTTTTGGAGGTTATCGTTTTTGTGCTCACGGTCTATATTTCGATCGACATGGCGGAGAGTGTCCGTGAGGCGATCAATCTCAGGGAAGTGCTGGTAAGCCTCGAGGAGAACAATGAGGATTTCCGGAGGCTGCAGAAGCATATCGAGGTCGTATCCGCGTTTTACGGCGGCGAGCTGAAAGAGAGATCGGAGGCTGGATTGAGGAAGATCAACTCAGCGTTGGAATCCGGCAGGGAGATGTATGACAGACTGGGAGAGAACAGCAGAAATTCCAGGGCAGCATTCATGGAGAAGGTGAACAGTGCGAGGGCAAAGAAAGAGTACGGGCGCATGAATTCCCTGCTGAAGCGGAATCCACATGCGGTGTCAAAGATGCACGAGGAGGCATTCTCGAGGTTTATGGAGTTTACGGAGAAGGATATCCGGGAATAGAAAGCGGTGAAAGGCGTGTTAGAATGAAAATAATACAGATAATTAGAGACAGGGTCAGGGAGCGCATCGCTAATACGGAATCAGAGTTATGGGTATACAATTCGATCCTGCTGATAGAGATCATGGCGCTCACGATTCTGATCCTCGTGGAGTTTCTGACAGGACACGAACAGGATGGGCTTCTGATGATGGTGGGTTTATGGCTGTATCTGGTTGTGATCGCGGTGCTCATAAACAGGTATCCCCAAAAGATCCAGCTATTTTATGCACTGATCGTCGCGGTGGTCAATTTTGTCGTGTTTCCGTTTCTGTTTCTCTGTGCGGAGGGCGGCGGGATCGAATCCGGCATGCCGGTGTGGCTGACTTTCGGAATCCTGCTGGTGTGTATCATGACGAGTGGTATCTATTTCAGGATCCTGCTGGTGCTCACGATGGTGACCGATGTGACTGTTATTTTATATGGTTATTTTCAGCGGGACATGCTTCGGTATACCGATAACGACACGTATTATTATCAGGACAATCTGATCGCGATACTGGTTGTGGCAGGCACGATCGGTCTGATCCTGAAATACCAGAAATACGTTGAACAGAAGCAGAAGGAGCGCATTGAGGGCGCCGTCATAGAGGCGGAGCGGGAAAAGGTCAACGCCGAGAAGGCAAATGTCGCCAAGACGAACTTCCTCGCAAATATGTCACATGATATCAGGACGCCGATGAATGCGATCGTGGGCATGACGGATATCGCAAAATATAATATTGACGATAAGGAAAAGGTGCAGGATTGTCTGGATAAGATCACGGCATCTTCCACGCAGCTGCTGAACCTGTTGAACAACATACTGGACATGTCCGAGATCGAGATGGATATGCTCAAACTCAAGGAGAGCTCGTTCAACATGACCGAGCTGGCTGAAAATATTCAGGTCGTGCTTTCGCAGATGGCAAGGGGGCGCAAGGTCGAGTTTGAGATGTCATGCGATATAAAGCATGCCAATCTTCTCGGTGATGCGGTGCGGCTGCGGCAGGTTCTGATGAATATCATCAGCAACGGGATCAAGTACACGGAAGCGTCTGGAAAGGTTGCTGTGTCCATCCGGGAGGACCTGGAGGGCGGTGACAGTGACTATGCACTTCTTGATATCGCTGTGGAAGATACCGGAGTCGGTATGACGCAGGATTTTATAGACCATTATATTTTCAGGCCTTTTGAGCGGGCGGAGGACAGAAGGGTACAGAAGGTAGAAGGCAGCGGTATCGGTATGAGCATCACAAAGAGTATCATTGATGCCATGGGGGCTGCGCTCAGGATAGAAAGTACGGTCGGGGAAGGATCAAAGTTTTTTGTGCGCATGCGCCTGAAAAAGGATAAGGATGTACAGAAAAATTTTGTGCAGGAGGATGGTCTGCTGATCCTCGATGCCACAGGCAGAAATATTCTGGTCGTTGAGGATAACGAACTGAATATGGAGATCATCACGGCGATACTGGAACGGACGCATGCCAATGTGACCTGTGCGTGGAACGCGGAGGAGGCGGTCGATATCATCACCAGGTCAGAAGAGGGCTGTTTTGACCTGATCCTGATGGATATCCAGATGCCGGGCATGGACGGATACAGCGCAGCCAGAACCATACGCGGTATGGACAGAAAGGATGCGATGACAGTTCCGATCATGGCGATGACAGCGAACGCGTTTGCGCAGGATGTGGAGAAGGCGCTGAATGCAGGCATGAATGCGCATATAGCAAAACCGATTGATGTGGACGAGCTGTTTCAGAAGATGTATCATTTTTTATGTACATAGGTATTGTACATAGATTTTGCACACAGGCATTCACATGATGGAAGGAAAAAAGGATGAGTAAGATTGATTGTAACAGGTTAACCAGGCTGGGCGGATTGTTTGAGGAGAGCGTGCAGGAAGGTCAGATCGCAGGCGGCAATCTCTGTGTCCTGCACAGAGGGGAGGCGGTGTACTACGCGGAGGCGGGGTATGCGGATATCGCGGCCCGGAGGAAGGTGGCGCGGGACAGCATTTTCCGCCTGTATTCCATGACGAAGCCGGTCACGTCGGCTGCAGTGATGATGCTGATGGAGCGGGGTGTCATTGACCTGCTGGATCCTGTATCCAGGTACATACCGACCTTTGCGGATATAAGAGTGGCAGCGCCGGAGGGTGACGTGGCGGTAAACAGGCAGGTGACGGTCAAAGACTGTCTGTCCATGACATCGGGACTGGCCTACAATTGTGATCCGGATCCTGCAAGCCGCAGCGCGGCACTTGTCTATGACGAGCTGGACAGGAGAATGTACTCTGACGATCCGATGACGACTATGGAAATGGCATCCAGGCTGGGGCAGGGACGGCTTGCCTTTCAGCCGGGAGAGAGCTGGCGTTATGGGACGGGCGCCGATATCCTTGGTGCGGTTGTGGAGGCGGCTTCCGGGGTTCGTTTTGGGGAATTTCTGAGCAGGGAATTTTTTGAGCCGCTGGGAATGAAGGATACTGGCTTCAGCCTCGATGCATCAAAGAGGGACCGGCTGACGAAAGTGTATGAGAGAACGCCGGACGGGCTTGTCGAGTATCACGGCAATCACCTGGGGATCTGCAATCACATGGATGCGGATATCCGGTTTGAGTCGGGTGGTGCAGGGCTGGTATCTACGATCGAGGACTACAGGCATTTCGCACAGATGCTCATGAACGGGGGAGCTTATCAGGGTAGGACCTATCTGATGCCATCAACGGTCGCATACATGACAGGATGCCGCCTGTATCCGCACCAGCAGATGATGATGGCGGGCTGGGATAGCCTTGCCGGCTACAGCTACAGCAATCTGATGCGTGTGCTGACAGAGCCGTCCCTGGCCGTGATCAACGGATCGCGGGGAGAATACGGCTGGGACGGATGGCTTGGACCTTATTTTGCGAACATGCCGGAGGTGGATACGACGTTTCTGATGATGGTGCAGTTGAAGGATTCAGGTACGTTTACCCTCACGAGAAAGCTCAGGAACGTGCTGGCGGCAGCGATTATATAAAAAATTGAACAAGATCGCGGAAATTGGAGCGCAGGACGGCGTAGGACATCGAGCACAAAAAGCAGGCATTTGCCTGCTTTTTTATGTATACGGGCGCTATACAACGTCCTGTAGCTGCGCCGTGTAGAGTTTGTAATACGCGCCTTTCTTCGCCATCAGTTCTCCTGCATTGCCTTCTTCCACGATGCCGCCGTTGTCGATGACAAAGATGCGGTCTGCCTTCTGGATCGTGGACAGCCGGTGCGCGATGACAAAGGAGGTACGCCCCTTCAACAGGGCTTCGATCCCGTCCTGGACCAGCAGCTCTGTCTTGGTGTCGATGCTTGACGTTGCCTCGTCCAGTATCAGGATCTTTGGCATGCTGACCATTGTCCGGGCGAAGGCGAGCAGCTGCTTTTGTCCGACGGACAGGCCGCCGCCGCGTTCCTCCAGTTTCGTGTCATAGCCGTTGGGAAGCTTCGTGATGAAATCATGCGCGTGGACGGCTTTCGCGGCGGCGATGATCTCCTCGTCCGTCGCGTCAAGCTTTCCATAGGCGATATTTTCGCGGATCGTTCCCGTGAACAGGAAATTGTCCTGTGTCATGATGCCCATCTGCTGCCGGAGGCTCTCAATGCTGACTTCTTTGATATCGTGTCCGTCGATCCTGATGACGCCTTTCTGGATATCATAGAAGCGGCTGATCAGATTCACGATGGTGGTCTTTCCGGCGCCGGTAGGTCCCACGAGGGCGATTGTCTCTCCGGGGTTGATATGGAAGCTCACGTCATTCAGGACATCCGTGCCCTCCTCGTAGGAGAAGCCGACATGTTCAAAGTCGACAGATCCAGTGATCCCGGGCATCTGTGTCACTCCGTCAGCATCCACGATCTCTGCATCTGTGTCCAGTATCTCGAATATCCGCTCCGCACCGGAGATGTTTGTTATGAGCTGGTTGTAAAAGTTGCTCAGGTTCATGATCGGCTGCCAGAACATCGATATGTATGTGCCGAACGCAACGAGGGTTCCGACAGATACACTGTCGATCCCGAGGATCATGATGCCTGTAAACCACAATGATACATTTCCGAGTCCCCAGCAGAAATCGATGACGGAACCAAAGGCATCTGCATAGAGCACTGCATCCATGAAAGAGCGCTGATGCTCGTCGACGAGGGTCTGAAAGGTTTCCCTGGTCTCTTCCTCGGCTGTAAAGCTCTGGATGATACGGATACCTGACAAGTCCTCGTGCACAAAGGCGTTGAGATTTGAGGACTTTTTCCGGAAGGTCTGCCAGCGTTTGTGGGAGCGCACCTGTATGAACCATATCCCGGCGATCATGAGGGGAATGCTGATCAGTGCGGCGGCAGCGAGTTTTGCATTTTTGACAAACATGATGCAGACTACCGCGCAGATCGTGATGAAGTCCGGGATCAGGGTGGTGACACTGTTTGACAGCACGTCTTTCAGGGAGTTGATATCCCCGATGATGCGTGCAAGGATCTTTCCGGTCGGCCGGCTGTCAAAGAACTTAAAGTCAAGCGTCTGTATGTGGGTGTACAGCTGCTGCCGGATCGTGACCAGCACTTTATTGCATACCTTTGCCATGATGTACATGCGGGCCTTCACGAGAATGATCAGGATCGCATTGAGAACCAGCGCGATCGCCGCGAGCCGGTACAGGCCAGTGTAGTCGCCGACTGATATATGGTCATCGATGGCGGACTCTATGATCAATGGATTGATGAGGCTGACACACACGCAGTACGCCATGATCAGCAGCACTGCGAAGATGGAAGCCTTGTGCGTGAGCAGGTAGGCGAACAGTCTGCCCAGTGTTCTGACCTTACTCACTTCATTCAGATTTTCGTCTTCCCTGTAGGAATTAACTGCCACAATATGCACCTCCTTCCCTGACAGCAGCAGGCATGCCGGGATCTGCCGGCTCTCCGTACTGCGATACATAGGTGGTATAGTATAAGCCCTTTTTCGCAAGCAGTTCGTCGTGCGTCCCGCGCTCTGCGATCGAGCCGTTTTCGAGCACGATGATCTCGTCCGCGTGGCGCACGGCACTGATGCGGTGGGCGATGATGAGTTTTGTGGTATCAGGCAGCGCTTTCAGCGTTTTCTGGATCTCATGCTCTGTCTCCATATCCAGTGCGGAGGTCGAGTCGTCCATGATCAGGATCGGCGTATGCTTTGCAAACGCTCTCGCGATGCTGATGCGCTGTTTCTGCCCGCCCGAAAGCCCGACGCCGCGCTCACCGATGACGGTCTCGTACTCATCGGGCATTTTCTCTATGAAGCTGCTTGCCTGTGCGTCCCTGGAAGCTTTCCGCACGATCGTCTCATCAATGTACTCTTTTTTGCCGAGCTTTACATTTTCATTGATCGTATCTGAGAACAGGAACACGTCCTGCATCACGATGGAAATACTTCCCCGGAGCTGTTTCAGGGAGAGTTCCCTGATGTCGACGCCATCTAAGCGGATACAGCCGTCCGTGGCATCATACTGCCGCTGCAGTAGTTGTATCACGGAGGTTTTTCCCGCGCCGGTAGCGCCCATGATGCCGACCGTGGAGCCGGCGTCCGCCTCAAAGGTGATGTCGTGCAGGATTTCATGCATATCTTCCTTATGGAAAGAGACATGCGAAAATTCAATCTTTCCCTGTACATTGTCCAGGGTGACTGGGGTGTCGGCCTCGGTGATCACGGGTTTCTGTTCATATATTTTGGCGATCTTCTTGTTGGAGGCGATGCCGGCCGAGAAGTCGTTTGACAGCCAGCCGAGCATCTCCATGGGCCATACGATGTTGTTAGAGTACTCGAGAAACGCCCCGAGCACGCCCAGGGTAATCGTTCCCTGGATCACAAGGCGTCCGCCGAGCAGAAGGATGATCATGGGCAGCAGCTTTGTGATGATCTGCAAATATGGATAATAGCGCACAAACACCCTGGACTGCCGCATATTGAGCTCGTAGTAGCGCTGGTTGTGCGACAGGAATTTACTGATCTCAAATTTTTCCCGTGCAAATGCCTTCACGGTGCGTACGCCTGCAAGGTTTTCTTCCGCCACGGTATTGAGGACCGCGTTCTCCTCGCTGATGTCCTCATAGATCGAGCCGAGATGGCGTTCCATGCTGACAGCGATCAGCGCCGATAGCAGCATCGCGGCTGTCGGTATGACGGCGAGCGGTGCGTGGAGCCGGTACATGCAGAAGAGCACGACACAGGTGTGAAAGATCACTTCAATGATCAGCATACTCACATAGGACAGGGTGTTCCAGATCCTGTCGACATCATCCTTTACGCGTGCCATGAGCTCCCCAGTGTTTGTTTTGTCAAAAAAGCTGCTGCTCAGGCTCTGGATATGGTCAAACAGGTTTTTGCGCATGTCCGAGCCGACGGATGAGCCCACCTTGTCAAACATATATTCCTTTGTGTACTGGAAGATGCAGCGTCCGACGCCGACGATCAGAATGCCGCCAAGCAGACAGGGCAGGATCGCAAGATCGCCGCCCAGGATCACGTCGTCTATGATATGCATGGTGAGCATCGGCGCCAGCATATCCAGGGAAACACTGATGATCAGCGATGTGATGGCAAAGACGTAATGCCATTTGTATTCCCATATGTATGTTGATAATCTCTTTCTCATAAAAGACAGTTCCCTCCCTCGGATCGTTCTCCGGCGTATCGTCCCAAAGCAAAAAGGTACAAAAAAACCTCATGGTAAAATCACCATGAGGCCGGATGACAGGATGTCCGTCATATAATGTACTTTGGATCAGACACAAGATACCCCGGAGATAATTTTACGGTTGAATAACGTTATGGATCGATTTGTCGTTCTGTTTCCTGACTTATTAAACATCGTACTACCTCCTTTCCTGCGTGTTATAAAAAACTACTTTATTTACCATACTCTTATTTTGAGGGACTGTCAACTTATTTTTCAAAAATATTGCGTATATCTGGAAAAAAGTGTATACTTTAAACGAGTGTATTGATTTAAAATGCATTACTAAAATATAGATATGGAAAAGGAGAATGGCAAATGAGCAGGAAGACGACAGTGTTAATGATTCTTGACGGTTATGGATTAAATGAAAAGACAGAGCACAATGCGGTGGCGCTCGGAAAGACACCTGTGATGGACAGGCTGATGAAGGAGTATCCGTTCGTGCAGGGAAACGCGAGCGGTATGGCAGTAGGGCTTCCCGACGGACAGATGGGCAATTCCGAGGTAGGGCATCTCAACATGGGCGCCGGGAGGATCGTGTATCAGGAGCTGACAAGGATCACAAAGGAGATCCAGGACGGGACGTTCTTTGAGAATCCTGCGCTGCTGGAGGCGGTGGAGAACTGCAAGGCAAAGAACTCCGCGCTCCACATGTTCGGGCTGCTGTCGGACGGCGGTGTCCACAGTCACAATACACATCTGTACGGGCTGCTCGAGCTCGCAAAGAGAAACGGATTGTCCGAGGTCTATGTACACTGCTTCCTCGACGGGCGCGACACGCCTCCTGCATCGGGAAAAGGTTTTGCGGAGGAGCTCGAGGCAAAGATGGCAGAGATCGGTGTCGGCAGGATCGCATCTGTCATGGGACGCTACTATGCGATGGACAGGGACAACAACTACGACCGCGTGCAGAAGGCGTATGAGGCGATGACGGAGGGCAAGGGTGAGCAGGCAGCGTCCGGTCCTGCAGGGATCCAGCAGTCCTATGACAACGACAAGACAGACGAGTTCGTGCTTCCGACTGTGGTGGCGGAGAACGGAAAAGCGATCGCGACGATCAAGGACGGCGATTCGATCATCTTCTTCAACTTCAGACCGGACCGTGCAAGGGAGATCACCAGGGCATTCTGCGATGACGATTTCAAAGGCTTTGACAGAAAGCGCCTTGATGTGAAATACGTATGCTTCTCCGACTATGACCCGACGATCCCGAACAAGTCTGTCGCATTCCACAAGATATCGGTCACAAATACCTTTGGCGAGTGGCTTGCGGCGAACAATATGACTCAGGCGAGGATCGCGGAGACAGAGAAGTACGCCCATGTTACCTTCTTCTTTAACGGCGGCGTGGAGGAGCCGAACGAGGGTGAGGACAGGGTGCTCGTGCCGTCTCCGAAGGAAGTCGCGACCTATGACTTAAAACCGGAGATGAGTGCCTACACTGTGTGCGACAAGCTCACGGAAGCGATCAGATCCGGCAAGTATGATGTGATCATCATCAATTTCGCAAATCCCGACATGGTGGGGCATACAGGCGTGGAGGAGGCTGCGATCAAGGCAGTCGAAGCGGTTGACGAGTGTGTGGGCAAGGCAGTCGAGGCGATCCTTGAAGTGAACGGCACGATGTTTATCTGTGCGGATCACGGTAATGCGGAGCAGCTTGTCGATTATGAGACTGGCGCACCGTTCACGGCGCACACGACGAATCCGGTTCCGTTTATCCTCGTGAACTATGATCCGGCGTACACGCTGCGCGAGGGCGGCTGCCTTGCGGACATCGTGCCGACCCTGATCGAGACGATGGGCATGCAGCAGCCTGCGGAGATGACAGGCAAGTCGCTGCTGGTGCGCAGATAAGGAACTGTGCTCAGACCACAGGGAGGTTTTGGAATATGGATATATTGCCTAAAGGGCGGGTATATACAATTGAGGATATCTATGCACTGCCGGACGGGGTGCGCGCAGAGCTGGTCGACGGTAAAATTTACTACATGGCAATGCCGGGTAGGATGCATCAGAAGTTACTGCATTTTTTTGACATGACGATAGCAAATTTTATTGACAATCAGAACGCAGAGTGCGAAATCTATCCGGCTCCATTTGCAGTGTTTCTGGATAAGGATGACACAGCTTATTTTGAACCGGATCTCTCTGTGATCTGTGACACATCCAAATTAGATGAAAAGGGCTGTCATGGCGCGCCGGACTGGATCATCGAGATCGTCTCGCCGGGCAGTAAGTCTATGGATTATTTTACAAAGCTGATGAAATATCAGGCTGCCGGAGTCCGGGAGTACTGGATCGTTAATCCGGTTAAGGAACAGATCATGGTGTATCAGTTTGAGGAGGGCAGTGTAAAGGAAGTAGAGACATATTCTTTTGACGAGGATGTTCCGGTTGGGATCTATGAGGATTTCTCGATCAGGGTGCAGATGTAGCTGGAAAATGCTGTATACAGACGCATAAGGAAATACAGGAGACTGTGAAAAGTTCTCCTGTATTTTTTTGCGCGTTTCGGGAATACTGTTGTTGATATCCTGTATTCCTGCTCCGGTTGTCCGGCGCGGGATGCAGAGAAGCGGAAAGTTTAGGAGGGCAGTTATGAGAGCAGCATATTTAAAGATCACGGACGTGCATGCGCGGGAAGTGCTGGATTCCCGCGGGAATCCGACAGTGGAGGCAGTGGTGACAGTCAATGACAGATGGGAAGGGCGGGCGAGCGTACCGTCGGGGGCGAGCACCGGCAAATTCGAGGCAGTGGAACTCAGGGACGGCGAGATGCGCTATATGGGACTTGGCGTGGAGAAAGCGGTCAACAATGTGAACACGAAGATCAGGGATAAACTCGTAGGTATCGACGTGTGCGATCAGAAACGGATCGACCACATTCTGGTGGACACGGACGGGACGGACAACAAGGGCAATCTGGGGGCAAACGCCACACTGAGCGTGTCGATGGCAGCCGCGCGGGCAGCCGCAGATGCGCTGGGAATGCCGCTATACCGGTATCTTGGCGGTGTGAAACCGGACAGGCTTCCTGTGCCGATGATGAACATCTTAAACGGTGGCAGACACGCTACGAACACGGTGGATTTCCAGGAGTTTATGATCATGCCGGTCTCAGCGGCGAACTTCCGCGAGGCGCTCCGGATCTGCGCGGAGATCTATCACAATCTCAAAAAAATATGTCATAAGAGAGGACTCTCGACTGGCGTGGGTGATGAGGGCGGATTTGCGCCGGATCTTCCTGATGCGTTTGCCGTGCTTGACCTGATCGTGGAGGCGGTCAAGGCAGCGGGCTATGTGCCGGGGCAGGACATCAGGATCGCGCTCGATGTGGCAGCTTCCGAGCTGTACAATGAGGAGGACGGCACGTATCATTTCAGCGGTGAGACGGAGCTGAAGCGCAGACAGGGTCTGGCAGACAATGGGGCGTGCGCGTGCTACGAAGCGGGAGGCGCAGCCGGCTGCGTGGACGAGGATTATGTGATCAGGCGCACCACGGAGGAGATGATCGTCTATTATGAGCGGTTGATCGAGCGCTATCCGATCATATCGATCGAGGATGGTCTGGCGGAGGACGACTGGGACGGCTGGGTGGAGCTCACCAGGCGCATCGGGGACAAGGTCCAGCTTGTGGGGGATGATCTGTTTGTCACCAACACAAAGCGCCTTGACGCCGGGATCAAGAAGCGGGTGGCAAATGCGATCCTTGTCAAAGTGAACCAGATCGGTACGGTGAGCGAGGCGGTCGAGGCTGTGGAGATGGCACAGCACAATGCATACAAGGTGGTGATCAGCCACAGGAGCGGTGAGACGGAGGATCCCTTTATCGCGGATCTTGCGGTGGCGATGAATGCCGGACAGATCAAGACCGGCGCGCCGTGCAGGAGCGACCGCGTGGCAAAGTACAACCAGCTCTTGCGCATCGAGGAGGAGATCGATATCGTTTCCAGATATCTGGATCCTTTTAACAAGATATAACAAAACCAATTTATGTAAATTTCCACAACTATTGTCTGACAAATATGGGCAAAATGCGAAATTTACATAAATTTTTGAAATAATATAAAAAATACCAAAAATTCACCGATATATATAATGCGCAGCGAAATATGAGTGAAAACAGCGATAAGAGATGTGTAACAATACCCTAATATGCCAAAAACAGATCTTAAAACTGTTTGAATGAGTATTTTCAAGATAGGGTGTCTAATGGTCTGGATCCGTATTCAGAGTATTAGATACCCTATTTTGATGTCTGTTTTAAAGCAGTTTTAAAGCAGATGAAAAAAATGGTTGAAATGTGCATTCAGGTGTGATAAACTATCTTTCGATAGTGGGTTTTCTGAAGGTTTTCATTCGGGGATATAGCAGGTTCTCCGGGAGACCGTGGAAGAATGGTCGGTACAGCCCGCAATGCAGTCAACGGGGAGGTGTGAAGATGGCGGTGTTAAGGATATTTCTCATGTGTATTTTAATATTGGTTTCTATCGTATTTACAGTGATTGTTTTGATGCAGGAAGGTAAATCCGCGGGACTTGGTGCGATCAGCGGTGCGGCTGAGACTTACTGGGGCAAGAACAAAGGCCGTTCCATGGAGGGCGCGCTTGTGAAGTTTACCAAGGTTCTGGGCATTGTATTTATGCTGCTTGCGATTGTTTTGAATATAAATTTTTAAATATATTTAAGATAAAACCACGAAACACTCTTTTGTATAAGAGTGTTTTTTCATAATCTGGAGCAAGGGAGCATTGGGACTGAGTGTGTTTGAACGAAATGCATCCTCCATAAAAGAAGGGAGTAAAATGTCAGATAAGAGAAAGAAAGTGATCATGGATCTGGTATCATCGGAGTTTTATGTACCGATGAAAGAGAAGGAGCTTGCAGTCATGCTGCAGGTCTCGAAGGAGGACAGGGGAGAGCTGAACCGCCTCCTGAACGAGCTGCTGGCGGAGGGAAAGCTCTCGCTCACCAAGAAGGGAAAATTTATCAAGGCGAAACATTCAGATAAGGAGCTGATCGGGACTTTTACCAGCCATTCAAAAGGTTTCGGGTTCGTGGAGATCGAAGGAAGGGATGAGGATCTGTACATTCCTGAGAATTTTGTGAACGGGGCTTTTCATAAGGATACAGTCAGGGTATCGCTGCTGTCAGGGCACAGTGCGGGGCAGAACGGCAGACGCCAGGAGGCACAGGTCATAGAGATCCTGGCAAGAGGCATGAAGCAGATCGTCGGTATCTATGACAAGAGCAATAAGAACTATGGATTTGTCATACCGGACAACACGAAGATCGGTGAGGATATCTTTGTGCCGGCGGAGCGTTCCAAGGGAGCTGTGACGGGGCATAAGGTTGTCTGTGAGATCACGGACTACGGCAGGAATAACCGGAAGCCGGAAGGAAAGATAACCGAGATCCTGGGACATGTCAATGATCCGGGCGTGGACATTATGTCGATCGTGAGGGGCTATGAGCTGCCGGTCGAATTTTCCGAGAAGATCATGCATCAGGCGGAGCGTGTGGCAAATGAGGTGTCCGGGGCGGACATGGAGGGGCGGAGCGACCTGCGCGGTGTGCAGATGGTGACGATCGACGGAGAGGATGCGAAAGACCTCGATGACGCAGTCAGTCTCACAAAGGATGGTGCGCTGTACAGGTTGGGCGTGCACATTGCGGACGTGACAAACTATGTGCAGGAGAACTCTGCGCTGGACTGGGAGGCGAGAGAGCGCGGAACAAGTGTTTATCTGGTGGACAGGGTGATTCCCATGCTGCCGCATAAGCTGTCCAACGGGATCTGCTCGCTGAATGCAGGGGAGGACAGGCTGGCGCTGAGCTGCCTCATGACGATCGATCAGAAGGGCGAGGTGGTAAGCCATGAGATCGTGGAGTCTGTCATCAGAGTAGACCGGCGCATGTCCTACACGAGTGTGAAAAAGATCCTGGAGGACAGGGATGAGGCGGAGTGCAGGGAGTATGAGGCGCTTGTCCCGATGTTTGAGCTCATGCGGGAGCTGGCGGGAATACTGCGCGCGAAGCGCAAGAAGAGAGGTTCGATCGATTTTGATTTCCCGGAGAGCAGGATCATCCTGGACAGACAGGGACATCCGCTTGAGATCAAGCCTTATGAGCGGAATGTGGCGACTAAGATCATAGAGGATTTCATGCTGATCGCCAACGAGACGGTGGCGGAGCATTTTCACTGGATGGAGCTGCCGTTTGTGTACAGGACGCATGACAATCCGGATCCGGAGAAGATCAGCAAGCTGGGTACATTTATCCGGAATTTCGGGTATTCCATCAAGAGCAGGCAGGAGGAGATCCATCCCAAGGAACTGCAGAAACTGCTGGCGAAGATAGAGGATACGCCGGAGGAGGCGCTGATCGCAAGGCTGACGCTCAGGAGTATGAAACAGGCGAAATACACGATAAACTGTACAGGGCACTTTGGACTGGCGTGTCCGTATTACTGTCATTTCACTTCACCGATCCGGCGTTATCCTGACCTGCAGATCCACCGCATCATCAAAGAGCAGCTCCGCGGTCGGCTGAATGAGAAGCGTATCGAACATTACAATGAGATCCTGCCGGAAGTGGCAAAACACTCTTCGGAGATGGAGCGGCGCGCGGATGAGGCGGAGCGCGAGACAGACAAGCTCAAAAAAGTCGAGTTTATGGAACATCACATCGGTGAGGTCTATGAGGGGGTTATCTCCTCCATAACGGCGTGGGGCGTGTACGTGGAGCTGCCCAACACGATCGAGGGCATGATCCATGTGTCCATGCTGCCGGGCGATTATTTCTATTATGATGAGGAGACCTACGAGATGGTGGGGCAGGCTACCGATATCCGGTATAAGCTTGGACAGAAACTGATGGTCAGAGTCAATGCGACCGACAAGATCCTGCGGACGATCGATTTTGTCATTCCACAGGAACAGACATGAGTGTACTATGAAAGAAGGGAATAAAATGGCAAAGAATGAGGCAGCAAAGCTGGTTGCCAACAATAAGAAAGCGTATCATGATTATTTTATAGAAGAGAAATATGAGTGCGGCATCGCGCTCCACGGCACGGAGGTCAAGTCCCTGCGCATGGGCAAATGCAGCATCAAGGAGGCGTTTATACGGATCGAGAATGCGGAGGTCTTTGTGTACGGCATGCACATCTCCCCGTATGAAAAAGGAAATATCTTTAACAAGGATCCCCTGCGAGTGAAAAAGCTGCTGCTGCATAAGCAGGAGATCAACAAGCTGCTGGGAAAGATCAAGGAGAAAGGATATACGCTGGTGCCGCTGCAGGTGTATTTTTCCAACGGCAGGGCAAAGGTGGAGATCGGGCTTGCGCGCGGCAAGAAGCTGTATGACAAGCGCGAGGACATCGCGAAGAAGGACGCACGCCGTGAGACGGAGCGCGAGTTCAAGGTAAAGAATCTGTATTGAAACAATGCATGCCGGACACCTGTCAGTGTTTTCTGACAGGTGCCCGGCGTTCTCTGTTCGATGCTCAGTCTTCGCGGCTTCTCGCGGTGATGATCCACGGTGCGGGATCGGATTTGAACGTGTTGTTGCTGCGGAGTTTTGTCACGGATACCTGTATCGTCTCTACATCGGCAAGTCCAAGATCGTGTAAAGTGTCCGGCAGGGCGGCAGCCGTCTTGAAGTCGAGCGTGTAGATGACCACATTGATGTTCGGGTTCAGCCTTGTGAGACATTCGAGTTCCTGTTCCGTGCTCGCCGATGCGACCAGAAACACCAGTGAAGGGACAGGGCATTCTGCCATGGTCTCATCATCCACATGGTCGATGATCCGGATATTGTGCAGGTCAAAGTGTGCCACATTGTCCTCGAGGGTAGAGCGGTCAGCCCTGCTGTACTCGACAGCGATGACAGAACCTTCTGCGGCGATCAGCGCTGCCTCGATCGCGATGCTCTCGCCGCCGATCACACAGATATCGTCCTGCGGGTCGACCATCATCTTGCTGAGAATGATCGAACGGATCTCGCTGCCCACATAGTGGATCGAACCGCGCTGGAGCTTCTCATTGCTCAGACCGATGCGGGAGGAGTTCCTGGCGTTCGGGTTGATGATGAGCATGCCTGCCGAGGCGTTGATGCCGCGGTTGATCATATCCTTGATCTGGTTGTGCAGGATCTCGCCGCTCGGGTCGGAGCCTTCGTTGTACCAGACCTCGCACTCGCCCAGACCGGCATTCCACAGGCGGTAGAAGATATCGTCGATCCCGGCGTTGGTAAACACCAGGGTCGTCTTGTGCGCCTCGACGGTGGGGATGACGTTCTTGTTCTTCTTGGTGATGTCAATGATCTTGACATGTTCCAGGTCGATCGGTGTGTTCTGCGAGTAGTACTGCAGCCAGCTTAGAATAATCTCATTTGTAAAAATCTGTTTTTCCATAGTTTGCGCTCCCTTGTTCATATTTTTTATGTGTTTTCGTTGCTATTGTTTTTTATGCGCAGACCTGTGCAGGAGAAATAAGCCATCAAGGCGGCGCACGGGTCGCGCGGCTTTCCCGGCTGATGTTTATGCTGTAAGTTTTCGTACCTGTTCTTTGGGAATGTTTACCTCATTCTCAAGTTGAATCACTTTTTTGAGAAGCAGGTCGACAGTGTCCAGGTTCAATTTACAGGCATTGATTGCATGCATCATTTGTTCGTGCTGGTTTCTGTTTTCTTCCTTGATTGCATTAATACTGGACTGAACGGTATCTATTTTGCTGTTTGTCCTTTCCTGCATTCTGTCCATTTCCTTGATGATCGCATTCAATAGTTCCTTTGTTTCCTTATCCATAGTTTTCCCTCCATGATTTTTAATTTTAATGCGCAGACCCGCGCAGACGAAATATGCCGCTAAGGCGGCACACGGGTCGCGCGGCGAGTAGGGGAAGATGGCTCTTCCCTACTCGATTGCACACGGACACCCAGAGGAAGATTGTTCTTCCCTACCTGATCCTGAAAACCGCCCACAGGATCAGACGGACGAGGCTGCTGCATGATGCAGTCACAAAACCGGTCTTTATCAATGTTTCTCCGACACCTATATGGACTGCATATTGGATCTGCAGCTCCAGCGGCGGATCCTGAAAGGGGATCCCTGCTTTGACCACACAGTAGTATGCACCGATGAAAAAAATGATACCCCCCGCTAAAATAGCCGAATTGCAAATTCTGCAGAGTATATTTTTCAGCAATACGCTCATTTTTCATGCACCTCCGCAAGACCCAGTAAACAGTAATATGACAAACAAATCTTTCATTATATGATAACTATACCACATCAGGAACAAAAAAACAGCAGGGTATGATAAAATTAATCCTAGTTTTTTGGAAAGAAATTTGTTACACTAATTTTAGAGTGTGTTTGAAAAAATCATTCCTGCTATGTAATGGCATGCCGATCGCGGCATTGTATGGAAAGGTATGGTGATAGTGGTGGAAGAGAGGCAGCAGATCATATATATGCAGGCGAGACTCATGAGATTGGCTTCTGAGGAATGGCATAGATCTATTGAACGGATCACAGAATTGTTTGTGAAGTATAACGTTTTACAGTACATTGAAGAAGGGTTTGGGATATTTCATGTAGAAGGGGATGAGGCTGTGTTGGAAGACATCGTCATTTATTTGCAAAACAGGGGTGTGAAAGATGATACAGAAATTAGCCGATGATATGCTGCTATATCATGGAAGTTACTGTGAGGTACGTAATCCTGATCTGAAATGTTGTGCGAGATATAAGGATTTTGGGCAGGGTTTTTATCTGACAACATCCAAAAAGCAGGCTGAAAGTTTTGCCAGGATCAGCACAAGAAAAGCAATCGCCAGGAAAACGGTTGACGCAGACCAAAGATATGGAATAGTGTCTGTTTTTCAGATCTGTTTTGTGAAGGAGCTTTTGATCAAGACTTATATTACAGCGGATGCGGAGTGGCTTCATTGTGTTGTTGGCCATAATTTGTGGAAAGTGAGCAGATATGGTTATAGAGAATGTCGTATCAGAAGAGCGAAAGAAAAATGCAATCGACTTGATGGTGACGATGGTTGTGGACGAACTGGCTGAGGACATGCACCAGAATCCATCAGAATTGTTACCAAGGTTCGTGCTCTCACAAACAGGCAGATTACTATATGATGAGGAATCCAAGCTGTGGTGGAGTGGACCCTCAGACATTGCGGAAATGTATAAAGCGGAAAAAGAAGAAACGCCTGATTTGCTACACTATAAAAAGTAAAGTAAAATATCAATACAGGAAAGGACATGATGGTACAATGGGAAAGATATTTAAGTTTGGACAGGACGTGGATACGGATCAGATCATTGCGTCGCAGTATATCATATATCCTACGATCGATGAGATGAAAGTACATACTTTCGAGTCTCTGGATACAGATTTTGCGGCAAAGGTGCAGGAGGGGGACTATGTTGTGGCGTCGGAGAATTTCGGATGCGGATCGTCGAGGGAGCAGGCGCCGACGGTGCTCAAGGCACTAGGCGTCAAAGCCGTCGTGGCGAAATCCTTTGCGCGTATCTTCTATAGAAATGCGATCAATATCGGACTGCCGGTCATCGTCTGCAGGGATCTGTACGACAATGTAAATGCGGGCGACGATATGGAGCTTTCCATGCAGGAGGGCGTGGTGCGTGTGAATGGAAAAGAGTATGAGTGCACGAAGCTGCCTGAATATATGCAGGGAATTCTTGACCAGGGCGGACTGATCGCGTCCTTAAACAGAGAATAGGGGGAAGTACAAAACATGGGAATGACAATAGCAGAAAAGATCATCGCGGCAGCGGCAGGCGTGGCATCTGTCAGGCCTGGGGATATCCATACAGTGGAGCTTGACAGACTGATGAGCAATGACGGGACGACGCATCTGACGATCGATATGTATCGCAACCTGAAAAATCCGCGCATCGCGGACGTTGACAAATTAGTGTGGATCGTGGATCACAACGTGCCCTGTGACAGCGTGAAGACAGCAGCGTCGCACAAGAAGATGCGCGATTTTGCGAAGGAGCATGGCATCAAATTCTATGAGGGGGCTGGCGTGTGCCATCAGGTGATGATGGAGAACCACGTCACGAGCGGCGAGCTGATCTTCGGCGCGGACAGTCATACCTGCGCATACGGCGCGGCGGGCGCGTTCGGAACGGGCGTTGGCTGCACGGATTATCTCTATGCGATGGTGACAGGAAAATCATGGCTTTTGGTGCCGGAAACTCTGAGATTCAATCTGACAGGAAAGTTAAACGACGGTGTTTACGCGAGGGATCTGATCCTCTCGATCATAGGAATGATCGGCGCCAACGGCGCGAACTATATGGCGATGGAGTTTGGCGGTGAAGGCTTAAAGACATTGAATATGAGCGACAGGATCGCCATCTGCAATCTCTGCGTGGAGGCGGGGGCAAAGACTGCGCTGATGGAGGTTGATGAGATCACGCTCGATTATCTGAAGGCGCACGGCAGGGAGCCGAAGCATGTCTTCAAGAGCGACGAAGATGCCCATTTTGCAAAGGTGTATGAGATCGATCTGGCAGCGGTCAGGCCGATCGTGGCAAAGCCGCATTTTGTGGACAGCGTCGTCGATGCAAAGGAGTGCGTGGGGACGCATATCGACGAAGCGTTTCTAGGCTCCTGCAACAATGGACGGATCGAGGATCTGAGAGTCGGCGCAGAGCTGATCAAAGGCAGAAAGGTGCATCCGCATGTGCGGTTTCTGGTGGTTCCGGCGAGTACGGAAGTGTACAGGCAGGCGCTTGCGGAGGGGATCATCGATACGTTTATGGAGGCAGGCGCGATCGTCATGAACGCGAACTGCAGTGTGTGCTGGGGAAGCTGCCAGGGCGTGATCGGCGAGGGAGAAGTGCTGATCAGCACCGGAACGCGCAATTTTAAAGGGCGCGCGGGACACAAGGATTCGTTCGTGTATCTTGCATCTGCGGCGACAGTGACGGCGTCTGCGATCCGGGGCGAGATCACGACGGCGGACATGATATCGTAGGGAGTTCATAAGGAGTTAGAATAAAATATGGATAGATTTACAGGAAAAATATGGGTTTTGGGTGATGATATCGACACGGATATCATCATCCCGACAGAGTACCTGGCGTTAAAGACCGTGCAGGATATGGCGCCGTATGCATTTTCACCATTGCGCCCGGAGCTCGCAGGACAGATCAGGGAAGGGGACATCATCGTCGCAGGGAAGAACTTTGGCTGCGGATCGTCAAGAGAGCAGGCGCCGGAGATCATCAAGGCGCTCGGCATCCGATGTGTGATCGCGAAGTCTTTCGCGCGCATCTTCTTCCGCAATTCCATCAATAACGGACTGCTGCTGATCGAGAATGACAGGATTCAAAACGATGTGAAGGAGGGGGACGAGATCACAGTTGCCATCAACGAGTCGATCGAGTGTCATGGAAAACAGCATCCGATCACGTCGCTCCCGCAGAATCTGGTGGATATCCTCAATGCGGGCGGGCTGGTAAAGGCGATGCAGAGACGAAACGGGTTGGTTTAGGAGGAGAGCAATGGGTTCAACTATAATAGAAAAGATCGTGAGAAATAATATCGGAAAAGAGGTCCACCCCGGCGAGATCGTGACCGTCAATGTCGACCGCGTGATGATACACGACATCTTTATCCCGTTCGTGGCATCGAAGTTCGAGGAGATGGGATTTACAAAGTTGTGGGATGCGGACAGGGCGGTGCTGATCTACGATCATCTGGTACCGGCGAGCCAGGTGGACGATACCAGGCATTTCCGCATCGGCAATGAATTTGCGGAGAAGTATGGTATGAAAAATATCCATCGCTCCGACGGGATCTGCCACCAGCTGATGACAGAGGCAGGCTATGTCAGGCCGGGCGACATCGTGTTCGGAACAGACAGCCACACGACGACATACGGCTGTGTCGGCGCGTTCTCGTCAGGCATCGGCTACACGGAGATGGCAAGCATCCTGGGAACCGGCACACTCTGGATCCGCGTGCCGGAGACGATCCGGGTAAACATCACAGGAAAGCTGCCCCCCAATGTCATGGCAAAGGACATCATACTGAAACTGATCGGTGATCTGGGCGCGGACGGAGCGACTTACAAGGCGCTGGAGTTTACAGGAGATACCGTTGAGAATATGACAGTGGCGTCGAGAATGTCCATGTCGAACATGGCGATCGAGGCGGGGGCAAAGTGTGCGCTCTTCACACCGGATGAGAAGACTGCGGAATACTGTGGAATATCGCTTACGGACAGGGAAAGGGATCTAGTCGGAGATGCGGATGCACAGTACTGCCAGGTGATCGAATACCGGGCGGAAGATTTTGTCCCGGTGATGGCATGTCCCTCCAATGTAGATCATGTCAGGCCGGTCTCTGAGCTTGCGGGAAAGGCAGTCGACCAGGTGTTCATCGGTTCCTGCACAAATGGAAGACTCGAGGATCTGATGGCGGCGGCGGAGGTGCTGAAAGGAAAGCAGGTGGCGCCCTTTGTCAAACTCATCGTCACACCGGCAAGCCGTAAGATCTACAGGGAAGCTGTGGCAAACGGTACGATGGCAGTGCTTGCGGAGGCGGGAGCCATCATCACGCATCCGAGCTGTGGTCTGTGCTGTGGCAGGACTGGCGGTATCCTGACGGACGGCGAGACCGTCATCGCGACCAACAACAGAAACTTCCTCGGGCGCATGGGAACGTCCAAAGTCAATATCTATCTGGCATCGCCCAGATCCGCCGCAGCCTGTGCAGTGGCAGGAGAGATCGTTACATTGGATTAACCGTCCAATGACAAAGTGCGAAAAATAAGATATCCTCTAATTGATCATCAGATAAAGGAGGAGCATATGAAAGCGATCAAGATAGGGACAAAGGTTGAGATATACAATGACACTGTGATGACCTACAATGAGCTGCCTGCAAGGGCGTATATCATAAGATTTGAGAAAATGACAGGCTTCTATCTGGATGAGTATGCAGATATTCAGGTAAAAGAGAATAAGGTCTACGGTGAACACGCGAAAAAGGTGCAGAAGGTTCTGAGGGCGTATGCGAAATTTGACAGAAACCTCGGGGTGATACTGAGCGGATATAAGGGGATCGGAAAGTCGATGTTTGCAAAGCTCCTGTCGATAGAAGCGATAAAACACAATATTCCGGTCATCGTAGTGGATCAGTATATCCCGGGGATCGCATCTTATATCGAGGCGATCGACCAGGGTGTCATGGTGCTTTTTGACGAGTTCGACAAGACCTTTGGTGATGTCAGGCCGCCGGAGGGGGAGGTGGAACCGCAGGCGGCGCTGCTTGGCCTGTTTGACGGGCTGGTGCGGGGAAAGAAGCTGTTTGTCATTACCTGCAATGACATTCGGAAGCTGAATGACTTCATTATAAACCGTCCGGGACGGTTCCACTATCATTTTCGGTTTGATTATCCGTCGGCAGATGATATACGGACATATCTTTATGACAAACTGGGTGAGGAACACTATCATGAGATCGAACCGATTGTCACATTTTCGAGAAAAGTGGATCTCAATTATGACTGTCTCCGGGCCATCGCGTTTGAAGTGAACAATGGCGAGAGTTTTCACAGCGCGATCAAGGATCTGAACATCATCAATCTGTCGCAGGAGCGATACAATTTTACGATCTATTTTGAAAATGGTTCTCCGATGTATGCCAGGAACAGGAATGTCGATTTTTTCAGCGATGAGGAGATCATCATCTGTTTTGCCGAGGATGACTACAACGAGATCCTGACAGTGGGGTTCTGGATGGCGGACAGTGAATACGACGTAAAAAATGACTGTGCGGTGGTGGCTGCTGACCGGTTGAGGATCACATATGATGAAGATTATGAGGAAGATGTCGTCAGAAAGGTGAAGAGGCTGGTCGTACAGCGCCTGGAGATCCAAAAAGTGCGGGAGAAAAGCCTGCATTACGCAGTGTAGGCGCAAAAAACCTGCACTGCGCAGTGACGTTACAGCCTGCCGCGATCGTTTTCGAGGATATACCTGAGGAGCCCGCTGCAGCCTTCACTCACATCCGCGTAGGTCGCGTCAAAATCCCCTGTGTACCATGGGTCGGCGACGTCCCTTCCGGAACCGGCGAAGATGAGAAGCTTGTAGATCCTGCCGTCGGGGTCGCCGCCGGCGATGCGTGTCATGTTTCTGATATTGGCGGTATCCATACCGATCAGATAATCATAATCTGCATAGTCCTGCGCAGTCATCTGTACCGCGCGGTGGGGCACCGGCGGGATCCGGACCTCGCGCAGCTTGCCGACAGTGCCGTGGTGGGGAGGATTGCCGATCTCCTCCCGGCTGGTGGCGGCAGAGTTGATGTAGAATGAGTTTTCCAGTTGCTGTTGTCTTACAAGGTATGTCATGACGCTCTCCGCCATTGTACTGCGGCAGATATTGCCATGGCAGACGAATAAAATTTTAACCATATCTTTTATATCCCTTCATAAGCCTTCAAACCTAGATATTTCAAGCTTTCCGGCGCTTTTTTCATTTTTGGTTTTTTACCCTTAATCTGCGTAATTCGTTATAAATCTACGCAAATTTACGGGCAAATGGTGTAGTAATTGGTGTAGTAGATTAGTGTACTTCTCAACCTGATTTTCTCTGTTTTCCATGCATATCCGCTTCTTTGAAGTCTAAAATCTTTGCCATCTGCTCCGCCGCACGG